>ERZ506750.644-NODE-644-length-14409-cov-4.741187_pt1 | contig 14409 bp, 9 predicted proteins | sample MGYA00513186_ERZ506750 | MGnify/ENA metagenome assembly ERZ506750
AGCACATAAAAAAAGCGTCCATCAGAACCGTGATGAACTACTTCACGATCCCTACGGACGCAGATATAAACATTCCGGCTTTGACAAAAGCCCTCGCTGACCAGTTTCAGATAGTCATACACGAGCCGGATTCTGATGCTGATATCGTAGCGACGAACTATCAGCAGTATTTGTCCCAGCCGGAAACGGACGAGCCGTCATTCCATAAGCCGCTCTATGATGGAGATGCTTTCTGGATTGAAACGGCATCTGCCGACCGGCGACATGTCGTTGATTTTTACGAGCACTTCACCCACACATGGAAACTACTTAACTCTGGTAAGGTCGCATGGACGGGCCGAAGGCTTATCTGCATAAACGAGGATTCTATCACTCCATGTGCCATGCAGCTGTCAATTGACATACCGGATACGGCTCCAAATGGACGAGCTGTTGTGTCGGTTGAATTCGATGCCCGTGGCGATGAGGACGCTTTTGAAAGTCAATGGGTTATGGTTGATAAAAACAATAAAGAGTGCTACCCAAACTATTCAAGCCCATTCAATGTAACAATTGTAGTCGAGAACAAGACGTTTAAGAGATCTGGAGGTAACTAAATTGGGTAACGAGAACATTGAAAAATGGTCAACATTGAAAGAAGTCCAAGCATACCTTGGCGTTGGCAGAGAAACCATTTTGCAGTGGATCGCTAAAAGAAATATGCCAGCCTATAAAGTGGGTAAGCTGTGGAAATTCAAGCTGTCAGAGGTGGATGATTGGATTCGTTCCGGCGGTGCCGCTGACGACAAAGTTGATGACAAGGAAGATAAGACCGAATGAGTCCGTTTTTTGGGACAACACATTTGGTACGATCATAATGGCTTAGTGCCGAAATCAGAGTCAAGAGAGGAAAATCTATATGGACAATCAGGTGCATAATTCAATAGTTAGCTTTATTTGGGGGATTGCGGATGATTGCCTTCGTGACGTTTATGTCCGTGGTAAATATCGTGATGTTATTCTCCCTATGACGGTTATCCGTCGTCTGGACGCTTTGCTGGAGGACAGCAAGGATGCAGTCCTCGAAATGAAAAAACGGCTTGATGCCGCAAAGATTGATAATCAGTGGCCAGCCCTCTGCAATGCTGCAGGACAGGCTTTCTGCAATGCTTCTCCGTACCGTCTGCGTGACCTCACCAGTCGTGCCAAGAAGCAGACGCTTAAGGCAGACTTCATCGCTTATTTGGATGGTTTCTCACCGAATGTGCAGGTTATTCTGGATAAGTTCAAATTCCGCAATCAGATCGACACGATGGTGGATGCCGATATCCTCGGTGCTGTCATTGAGAAGTTTGTGTCTTCTGACATTAACCTGAGTCCGAATCCGGTGTGGAAGGACGAGGCCAAAACCATCATGCGCCATCCGGGTTTGGATAATCACGGCATGGGTACCATTTTCGAGGAACTGATCCGTCGTTTCAACGAGGAGAATAACGAGGAAGCCGGTGAACACTGGACGCCTCGTGACGTAGTTGAGCTCATGGCTGACCTCGTTTTCATACCCATTGCGGACCAGATTCAAGACGCTACATACTCCTGCTACGACGGAGCTTGTGGAACCGGCGGTATGCTTACCGTTGCTCAGGAACGTCTTCTTACACTTGCCCATAGACGTGGCAAGGATGTATCTATCCATCTCTTTGGTCAGGAGATTAACCCGGAAACCTACGCTATTTGCACCGCAGATATGCTCCTGAAGGGCGATGGCGATCAGGCCGAACACATCGGCTTTGGTTCCACGCTCTCCTTGGACCAGCATTCTTCTCGCCAGTTTGACTTCATGCTTTCCAATCCGCCCTACGGCAAGAGCTGGAAAACCGACGCCGAAAAGATGGGTGGCAAAAAAGAGATCCTTGACACCCGCTTCAATACCTATCTTGAAGGTGGCGAAGAAATGGCTATGATTCCTCGTACCAGTGACGGCCAGCTCCTTTTCCTTCTTAATAACATCTCCAAGATGAAGAAGGACTCTCCGCTTGGTAGCCGCATTGCTGAAGTTCATAACGGCTCGTCTCTCTTTACGGGGGATGCTGGTAGCGGTGAAAGCAACGCAAGGAGATATATGATAGAAAACGATCTTGTGGAAGCCATTATCGCACTACCAGATAACATGTTTTACAACACTGGTATCGGAACCTTTATTTGGGTTTTAACAAACAGAAAGGAAGACCGACGTGTTGGGAAAATACAGCTAATCGACGCAACAAAAATGAAATCCCCGCTTCGAAGAAACATGGGAAAGAAAAACTGCGAGTTTACCGAAGATATTCGTAAAGAGATAATGCGCATTTTCACTTCAATGGAAGAAAGTGAAATCAGCCGTGTGTTTGACAATAGAGAGTTTGGATATTGGTCTATTACGGTCGAACAGCCTTTGCGTTTGAGAGTTTTGCCGTCCAAGCACATACCTTCCAGCATATTCAGAAATGAAGCCGAGCAAATTTTATGTGAAAAAGCACTTAGGAAAGCAGCAGCTGTTGCAGCTCTTGATGATTGGACCGAGTTCTCAAAAGCATCGGGCCTTAAAGCAGCGTTGTTAAAGAAGATACGTCCTTTTATCACGGAAAAAGACGCTTCAGCTAAAGCGATAGATGGCGAAGCGGATGCTGATCTTAGAGATACTGAACTCGTACCGTTCACATACAAGGGTGGCATTGATTCGTTTTTACGCAACGAAGTGCTTACTTATGCGCCTGATGCGTGGGTCGATGAAAAGAAGACTTCTGTTGGGTACGAACTCAGTTTCACCAAGTATTTCTATCGACCGGTAGAACTAAGAAATATGGACGAAATACTCGAAACGCTCCGTTCTCTTGAGAATGATTCCACAGGAATGCTTGAAGAAATAATAGGAGGAATAGCGAATGCCTGATAATTACTCCTCCTACCGTTCATTTGGTCAAAAATGGGCAAATGTGATTCCTGAGCACTGGGATTCAAAACGCCTTAAAGCAGTATTTGCAATGCGAAAGGAACGGAATAATCCCGTCGTTACCAGAAACATTCTTTCATTAACTGCCAAACAAGGTGTTGTGCCACTTTCTCAAAAAGAAGGCGTCGGAGGGAATAAGCCCAAAGATGATATGACCAAATATAATATCGCACACGAAAACGACCTGTTGGTTAATTGCATGAATGTTGTTGCGGGCTCAGCTGGCGTATCAAGGTATTATGGTGCAATCAGCCCTGTTTACTATGCTCTTTATCCTCGTGAAGATGAAAATGTGTGGTATTACCACTATATCTTCAGGCTATTAACGTTCCAAAGAAGCCTTGTAGGATTGGGCAAAGGTATTCTGATGCATGAAAGTGAAAACGGAAAGCTAAACACGGTACGCATGCGAATTTCAATGGACTATTTAGGTAATGTGCTTCTCCCTGTCCCTCCAAGAAGTGAACAAGACAAGATTGTGGATTATCTTAATTGGAGGGTTTCACAGATTAATAAACTAATCAAGCTAAAGCATAAAGAAATCAAATCCATTGAAGAACTCAAGAAATCTGTTGTCAGTACAGCAGTTACCCGTGGGTTAAACCCAGACACCGAGATGAAATCAAGCGGAGTGTCGTGGCTTGGCGATATTCCAAAACACTGGAAACTGATCAAGCTACGTCAAATATTAAGAGCCGTAAGTGAAAAGAACCACCCGGAGCTTCCATTGCTTTCTGTAGTTAGAGAACAAGGTGTCATAGTCAGAGATGTAGAAGATCAGTCTTCGAACAGAAACTTTATACCAGACGATTTAAGCGGCTATAAAGTTGTTCGAAAAGGCCAGTTTGCTATGAACAAGATGAAAGCATGGCAAGGCTCCTATGGCATTTCAGACTATACAGGAATTGTGAGCCCTGCATATTTCATTTTTGACGTAGCGTTTGATAATCTTGAGTACTTTCATAATGCAATCCGAAGTAAAGTATACGTAAATTTCTTTGCTCAGGCCTCGGATGGCATTAGGCCGGGACAATGGGATCTTCAGATGGATAAGATGAAAGAGATTCCTTTCATTGTTCCACCAGAAGACGAGCAGATACAAATCGTCGAATACATCAAAGCGGCTCAGCAAAAGTATCAGTCAGCAATTGAACGATTAAAAGCTGAAATTGACGCTCTTGAGGAATTCAAGACACACTTGGTTTCTGACGTTGTAACTGGCAAAATTGATGTCCGTGACATTGAAATCCCGGAATATGAGTTTGTGGATGAAGAAGCAGATTCGGATGCTGATGATGAGGACGATTCGGACGATACCGAAGAACAGGAGGAGTGATTATGGCTTTTACCAACACCAGAGAAGAAGGGCTGGAATCCTTAATCGTAAAGTGGCTTGTTGAGCAGAACGGCTACGAGCAAGGCACCAACGACGACTATAGTAAGGAATACGCTCTGGATGAAACACGCCTGTTCCGCTTCCTGTCCGAAACGCAGCCGGATGAGATGGACAAGCTGAGCGTATTCAAATCTGACACCAAGAAGCGTCAGTTCCTGAACCGTTTGCAGGGAGAGCTGGCCAAGCGTGGCATTATCGATGTTTTGCGTAACGGCATCAAGGTTTATCCTGCGGACCTGATCATGTTCTATCTCACGCCGACCGAGAATAACCAGAAGCAGAAAGAAATGTACGAGAAGAACATCTTCAGCGTGACCAGGCAGCTCCGCTACTCACAGGACGCCGGAAAGCTGGCTCTGGATCTCTGCATTTTTATCAACGGTCTTCCGGTCATTACGATGGAGCTGAAGAATCAGCTCACAAAGCAGAATACGGAATACGCCGTTCAGCAGTATAAAGACGACCGTGATCCTCGTGACATTCTGCTCTCCTTCAAACGCTGCATGGTCCATTTTGCTGTGGATGATGCGACAATCAAATTCTGCACGAAGCTGGCCGGTAAGGATAGCTGGTTCCTGCCGTTTAATAAGGGCTACAACGACGGTGCCGGGAATCCTCCGAATCCGGACGGCCTGATGACGGATTACCTCTGGAAGGACATTCTCACAAAGGCCAAGCTCTCACGTATTATTGAGAACTACGCACAAGTCGTCGAGGAAGTTGACGAGGATACCAAGAAGAAGTCTGTCAAGCAGATATTCCCTCGTTATCATCAGTTGGATGTGGTTGAAAAGCTGCTGGCCGATGTTCGTACCAATGGCGTCGGTAAGCGTTACCTGATTCAGCACAGCGCAGGAAGCGGCAAATCCAACTCCATCGCATGGCTGGCTCATCAGTTAATCGGCATTGAACAGAATGGCCGTCCGCTGATTGACTCCGTCCTTGTTGTAACAGACCGCCGTATCCTCGATAAGCAGATCCGCAACACCATCAAGCAGTTTATGCAGGTGAAAAATACCGTGGTGTGGGCTGAACATTCCGGCGATCTCCGAAAAGCCATTCAGGACGGGAAGCGCATCATTGTGACGACGGTCGAGAAGTTCCCGTATATCGTTACCGAAATCGGGCAAGAACATAAAACTCATAAGTTCGCCGTTATCATAGACGAGGCTCATTCCGGTCAGAGCGGTCGTAACTCGGCTCAGATGAACTTGGCCCTGTCCGGCCTCGCCTCTGAAGACGACATGGACAATGAGGATAAGATCAATGCCATGATGGAAGGCCGCAAACTCCTGACAACGGCCAGTTACTTCGCTTTCACCGCCACTCCGAAGAACAAGACCGAGGAAACCTTCGGTGTTGCTTATGAAGAGGATGGCGAGATCAAGCATCGACCGTTCCATGTTTATACCATGAAACAGGCCATTCAGGAGGGCTTCATTCTGGATGTGCTGAAGTATTATACGCCTATCGACAGCTACTATAAGCTAATGAAAACTGTTGATGACGATCCTATGTTCGACAAGAAAAGAGCTCAGAAGAAGCTGCGCTCCTTTGTTGAAAGCAACGAGGTCACAATCGCAAAGAAGGCGGCCATGATGGTTGACCACTTCCACGAGCAGGTAATCGCCAAGAAAAAGATCGGCGGTCAGGCACGTGCTATGGTCGTTACAGCCAGCATCCCTCGCTGCATTGAGTATTACTACGCTATCAGCAAGTGCCTCGCAGACAGACGGAGCCCATACAAGGCCATCGTCGCCTTCTCAGGTGAGCACAAATACAAAGGTCAGGAACCAGCACTTACTTCAGCTGCCATGAACGGCTTTTCCGATGCGTTGATTCCAAAGACCTTCAAGAAGGACCCGTACCGCATACTCATCGTTGCTGACATGTTCCAGACCGGATTCGACGAGCCGCTGCTTCACACGATGTATGTGGACAAGCCTCTATACGACATCGGTGCCGTGCAAACGCTGTCTCGCCTGAATCGTGCTTATCCCGGCAAGGATGACACCTTTGTTCTGGACTTTGCCAATAAGACATCTGTGATTGAGGAGTCCTTCTCAAAGTATTACCGGACCACAATTCTCTCCGGAGAAACCGATCCGAACAAGCTGTATGACTTAATCGCCGTCATGGAAGACTATCAGGTCTATAGCAACGACGATGTGGAGAGGCTTGTTGACCTGTTCCTGAACGGTGCAGAGCGAGATCGCCTCGATCCAACACTGGATGCTTGTACGGCGGTATATAAGCAGCTCGAAACAGACGATCAGATTAAATTCAAGAGTGCTGCAAAGTCCTTTGTGCGTACATACGGTTTCCTCGGAGCCATTCTGCCTTATGGAAACGTGGAATGGGAAAAGCTCTCAATCTTCCTGAATCTGCTGATTCCTAAACTGCCGTCGCCTCGTGAAGACGACCTGTCAGAAGGCATCTTGAGCACCATTGACCTTTCGAGCTATCGTAATGAAGCCCGTGAAATGATCTCCATTCGCTTGGAAGATCAGGATGCTGAAATTGCGCCTGTTCCTGCCGGAAAGACTGGCCACATTGTGGAACCGGAAATGGATCTGCTTTCCCGGATTATTTCTGACTTCAACGATATGTTTGGCAACATCAACTGGAACGACGCCGACAATGTCCAGCGGCAGATTCTCGAAATACCTGCAATGGTGTCCAGAGATAAAAAGTATCAAAATGCTATGCGCAACTCTGATGAGCAGAGTGCTCGGTTGGAAAGCGAACGTGCTCTGCAACAGGTTATCTTTGCAATCATGGCTGATAATATGGAGCTGTTCAAGCAGTTCCAAGACAATCCATCCTTTAAGAAGTGGCTTTCGGATCTGGTGTTCAACCTTACTTACAATCCGGAAGGCAAAGAGTACGTGATGCCGGGGCCGGGTGAAAAAACCGTCGCATACGATTTTCCCACGCAGGAATCTTTGATGGTTGCTGAAGACCATGCCACGTATGGCGACAAAAAGGATGAAGAGTAAACTGTAACGAGGTGGAGAATGCAATGAATGATTCTTTTGACAAGACTATAAGCGGAGGTAAATTTGACGAGGTTTTTACCGAGGTGTCTCACGCTGAGACCCTTGGCCTAAAAAACCCGGAACAACTGCGCCTATTTCACCTCAACGTCAATAACAATGCATTCTCATCCGATAAGCTTGAAGTGTTTCTCAGGAAGAACATCGGTCAATACGTTTTTTCTCGTGCTCAGATCGAGAACTATCATGTTGAGGGCGATGTGTACAGCGTAGGAATGGATGCCATCGACATCATGAAACGCAACGGGGCTCCGGGTCAGAAAGGCACCGGCAATGACCTCGGTGAAATCATGCTATATGTGTTTTTAGAGCAGGTTCTGGGAGCTCCCAAAATCATGAGCAAGGTAGAGCTTCAAACCGGAGCAAAACAATATGACAGTAAATGTGACGGAATACATCTTCTCTCGCTGGAGCAGGCTTTCGGCATGCCATACTACCACATGGTGTTTGGCACCTCCAGCATTGTGGGTGATATGAAAAAAGCTGTTGACACTGCCTTCGACGCCATTGTTGAGATCGAAAAGCAAAGCACACAGGAGCGCACCCTTGCTGAAAACACGGTATTCAGCAAGTCCTTTGATAAAGACACGGTTCAGAAAATCAAAGACCTGCTTATTCCGAGTAAAGGACAGTCGGTCCCGTATGATACAGCCTATGGCGTTTTCCTTGCGTATAATCTCGGCCTCAATCCTACTAATTACAGTGCGGTAGACTTCCGACGTGCACTGACTCAGAAAATGGATACAGATATTCGCAATCATGCGGCATATATAGCCAGCAAGATTAATGCCCTTGGCCTCGGAAACCACTCGTTTTATTTCTACATTCTGCCACTCAACGATGCAGATGCTGAAAAAACACAAATCATGGACCGTGTGATGAATGGGGGTGGCAGACCTTGAGCAATCAAATACTGCATAACCTTGGCGATGCCATTTTCGGGGACATTGACAACAATCCCTTCCTGAATGAACTCTACGACAACATCCTTTATAACTATGCCATCACCAAATTTAACCTCACTGATAAACGGCAGATGCGGGAAATTGATGTTGTGTCGGCCTTGCGGTTTGCCGACTTGCTGTCCAAGTCGACACATGCGGTGAACCGGGACAAGCATAAAATGTGGGCGCAGGAGATAATCATCCTGCTGTATTCTCTGTACCCGGACAATCCTGATGTAAAGTTCTATGCCGGATCAGTGTTCGCGAACACCGGGAACTATCAGGCAAGAAAGATGATCGATAGCGACTTTTACGGCACGACTGCATTAGAGCGTTTCTTCGCTGAATACCAGAATGATTATTTGACAATTCCTGCAGCACCGGAACTTCGGTTCTTCGGCGCACAGAAAAATGCTTACGATCATCTCTCGGATGATCACTTCAGCTATTCCGGTCCGACATCTATGGGTAAGTCCTTCCTCATGAGAATGTACATCAAGGACCGGATACAGCATGGGGTAAAAATGAACTTCGCCCTGATTGTCCCAACAAAGGCACTGATCAATGAGATCTACAAGCAGGTCATTGACGAGGACCTTAAGAACCTTTTGTCGGAGCACAATTATAAGGTGGTCACCGCCGCCGGGGATATCGCTTTGGAGGGCAAGCATAACTTCATACTTGTGCTGACTCCGGAACGACTGTTATATCTGCTCATCAGCAAACCGGATTTGCAAATCGACTATCTATTCATCGATGAAGCGCACAAACTGTCCGGAAAAAATAGCCGTGGGCCGTTCTACTATAAAACCGTGGATATGCTTCTCAAAAGGAAGAAGAAGCCGCACTTCGTCTTTGCCTCACCTAATATTCCAAATCCAGAGGTATATCTAAAGTTGCTGACAGACATCGAAACCGACGGTGATGATAGCCACCTACGTTCCACTTTTTCACCGGTGGCCCAGATTAAGTTCAGCATCGACCTCAATAATTTCACAGTCAGCGTATATAACGACCATACCGGTGAGTTGGATTACCTTGCGGAAATCAAAGACAGAAACGCTTCTCTGGTTTCGTTCCTTCTGATGTTTGAAAGGATAAACCGGGATCTCCCCTTTGAGCGAAAGCAGCAGACCATCGTTTATTGCAACGGTAGAAGTAAGGCGATTGAAAATGCGCTTGCTTTTGCAGATCAACTTTCGGAAATTCAGGATAATGACCTGAATGCACTGGCAAGGGATATCACGAATGAAGTTCACGGCGACTACTATTTGGCCCAGATTATAAAAAAGGGCGTCGCATATCACATTGGATACCTACCAGCTGCCATCAGAATGCGTATCGAGGACATGTTCCGTCGTGGCAAAATCACGACTATGTTCTGTACCAGCACCTTACTTGAGGGTGTCAACCTCCCAGCGGATAATCTGTTCATTACCGATAACAAGATTTTCCGAAAGGTGATGACGCCGGTTGACTTCCGAAACCTGATAGGACGTGTCGGACGCATCCGTTTCAACCTTTACGGGAATGTATTCTTCGTCTCGCAGGGTGAAAAGCTGAAACAGGAAGACTATGTGGACCTTTTGAAAAAAGAGGTCCCGAAGCAAACGCTTTCTATCGAGGCTGGACCGAAGAGCCTAACAAACGCCGAAAAGAAATATGTCGTCGAGGCACTACTGCAGGGCAATATTGAACTCGTAAAAAGAAATGACGCACAGTCAGAGGAAGCCTATGTAATGATGCGTAAGTTTGCCCTCATTCTTTTACGGGATATTATGCAGGACAACGACAGCCTTGTAAGGCGTGAGTTCTCTAATCTGCTGACACCCAAGGACGAAGCGAAAATACGAGAAGCCTTTACTGATCCGTTCACAGAACCGGATGATGATATCAACACGTCGGTGGATCAGACGAAAAACCTACGTGCCGCTATCGCAATGGGACTGAAATACCCTGACCGTGTAGATGGGAAGTTCAATTATGACGACGTTTTGGCTTTCCTTGAAAAGCTGAGTCGGATCTTCAAATGGGGAAAGTATGAGGCATCCACGCTCGGAAAGCCGACGCTTCTGCGTTGGTATGCGGTTGTTCTTATTCAATGGATGGAAGGTACCGGCCTTAGCAATATCATGAAAAAGGCACTGGAGTACCGGCAACAGCACCCTGATAACTTCTGGGTGAACCGAGGCCAGAAAGAATACTACGACGATGGACTCCGGCACCGCAATATCGTATTTGCCGACACCTTGGAGGTCATTGATAACATTGTGCTGTTCAGTATTTCAAACTACTTCCTTCGCTTCTCGAATGAGTATAAGACGGTCCATCAGCTGAAGGAGTTTGATAACAACTGGTACGAATTTGTAGAATACGGAACGACGAATCCAATAACAATCCTTCTTCAGCGGAACGGATTCTCTCGTGAGGTATCCACATATATCCGGAACAACAAGGATGAGTTTATTATCGAAGGGCCGGATGGAAAATGGCATCTGAGCACGGCATTGCTTGAATGCTCAAATACTAACGCTCGAACAGAGGCGTCGAGTGTACGATACAACATGCCGGAATTGTTTGCAGAGAAGATATAAACCAATCAGGAGGAAGAGTTACCCGTGAAGAAGATTGAAGGTTCTCCTAAGAGCTTAAAGCAGCTTTTACAGAATACAAAGTACTCGATTCACTATTATCAGCGTGAGTATATGTGGCAGAGAAAACATATCGAGGAACTGATCGATGACCTTACATCGGAGTTCTTGGATTATTATGTTCCCGGTGATGATCGCAAGGATGTGCAGGACTATGGTGCATATTTCATGGGGTCCATTGTTCTTGCTGGTCGTGAAAATGCAATCATAGACGGCCAGCAGAGATTCTCATCGCTGACGCTCCTGCTAATGTATCTAAATAATCGGCTCCGTTCACTTGGTCAGAACTATAGCATGATCGAACAGATGATTTTTTCTGAGGCGTACGGAACTAAATCCTTCAATATAAATGTTGAGGATCGAGCTGATTGCATGAATGCAATTTTTAATGATCAGCCGTTTGACACGACCAATGTCGGAGAGTCCGTGAAAAACCTCTATGGCAGATATACCGATATCATTGATGTTTTTCCCAATGATGATATTACTGACAACATGCTCTTGCATTTCTGTGACTGGCTGGCCGAGAAGGTGTTCTTTATAGAGATTGTGGCCACCACAGAACAGGATGCCCATAAAGTCTTTGTAACCATGAACGATAGAGGCCTGAGTCTCACATCAACAGAAATGTTGAAAGGATACCTACTATCAGAGATAAAGGATGATTCCAAGCGTGAAAAACTCAATAATATTTGGAAAGACAAAGTTCTCTCCCTCAAAAAAGACGACGATAAGGGAGATGAAACATTTATCAAAGCATGGCTAAGAGCTCAATATGCCGAAACCATCCGTGAAACGAAAGCCGGTGCCGTGAATCAGGATTTTGATATCATTGGTGGTTCTTTCCACAAATGGGTACGTGATGAGCGAGACAAGCTCGGCCTATCCACAACAGATGATTTTGAGCTCTTTATTATGAAGTTTTCTAAATTTGCGGATGTTTACAGGAAAATCCGTGAAGCTGAGAACACATTTGCAGAGGAAACAAAGTATATCTATTACAATGCACAGGTTAATTTTACACTTCAGCCGCAGTTGCTACTGGCTCCTATTTGTTATGAGGATACGTGGCCGGTTATCATTGAAAAGATTAATTTGGTCGCTCGATTCATTGATCTGCTGATCACTGCCAGAGTAACGAATTATAGGTCTGTAGACTATAGCACTATCAAGAATTACGTGTTTAACGTAACAAAGAATATTCGTCGCTGTTCTATTGATGTGCTGAAGGCTCGTTTGAAAGCCCAATCTGACAACCTCGCATATGCTCCGGCAGCAGCCCTTCCTGAGCTGCGTTTGAACAGCTTTACCAAGAAATACATCAAGAATATGCTTGCTCGCATCACGGGCTATATTGAGGAGCAGACCGGTGTAGCTTCGAATTACTGCAACTACATGAATACGCAGACAAAGAATCCATTTGAAATCGAGCATATTATCACGGACCATTACGAGTGGTTTACCAGCGAATACTCCGATCAAGAAGAATTCAGACGGTGGAGAAATAGCTTCGGCGCACTATTACTTTTGCATAAGAGCATCAATGCCAGTCTGAATGACTCAAAATATGATTACAAGCTCTCGAAGTATTGCTCCAATGAAGGAAACATTTATACCGAGTCGCTGGGTGATCAGGCCTATCAGAATAATCCAAAGTTCAAGAAGTTTATTGCTGACAATGGTCTGGGCTTCAAGCCTTATGCACAGTTCGGAAAAGCAGAAATCACTGAGCGAATTCAGCTTCTTGTTCAGCTTGTTAATCTGGTGTGGAATGCGGAGATGTTTGCATGATGGAGCTTATAGAAGATGTTTTTATCCGCTGTGGTAGATGCGGGAAGATTACCGGAATACACAAAGAAGATTTTGATTTTGAGTCCTATGTATATGATCGTGGCGATAATAGGATGGGTGAAGAAATTGAATTCCGTCACGAAGGATACATTGAATGTGATCAATGCGGGAATGAAATCTCCTTCAGAATATCTGGCTACGAGTATCCTATAGGTGCATTCAACTATGAAGATAGCGAAATAGCTGGGGGTCGGTTTGAGGAAGAACCGCACATGGGAGTCATATATAGCCAAGATGATTTTGACCTCGATGATGCATACCCTGCGTTTACACGGGTGGAGCAAATCATCATGGACATCGCCCAAAACCGTGAGTTGATCTATGACATCTCTCCCAGAGAGTTTGAGGCAGTTATCGAGCGGGTGCTTCAAGATGAGGGCTTTGAAACAAAGTTGACACAACAAACCAGAGATGGTGGTCGTGATATTGTCGCAACAAAGTATGAGATGGGAAAGCCGGTCGTTTTCTATATAGAGTGTAAACGGTACGGACGCCAGAACTCTGTGGGTGTAAATATCGTTCGTTCTCTATATGGTGTTCAGTCGGCTGATCAAATAAATAAAGCGATTCTCGTAACAACTGGACATGTTACCCGTGGTGCTCGCAGATTTGTAGATGGTCAGAATACGATGATGAGTGTCATCGATGTCGAGGAAATACATGAACTGATTCAAAGAAGCGCAAGGAAATATAGAGGTTACTGAACCTTTTAATTATTCCACACTTTCTAATTATTCCTTCGACTGTCGGTTTTGAGGGGTAAGTTCCAAAGGCCACAGAACCGGCCAGCAACAATCGAATAAACAGAAAAAAGGGCTTCCGAAGCTCTGCTGTAAAACACAGCGGAACCTCGAAAGCCCTTTATTTCATTCCTTTTTCAGCTCTTGTGTGCCGGAGAAGGCTTTTTCTGTTTGTATCAAAGACAGCGTTTTTATAGATCCTGCCTGCGGTACGGGCGGTATGCTCTCTGTGGCTCAGAATAAGATGCAGGCATTGAACGCCACTACCAGAGTGATCCCCTTTGGTCAAGAATTGAATCCCGAAACATATGCCACCTGTTGCTCTGACATGATCCTTAAGGGAAACACCAATAGCCGAATTGTTCTGGGCAACAGCTTTAATGAAGATGGTTTTCAGGGACAGACCTTCGACTATATGCTGAGCAATCCGCCCTTTGGCGTGGAATGGAAGAAAGTTGAAAAATTTATCAAGGACGAAGCTAAAAACAAAGGCTATAGTTTCGGCATTTGGTGGCTTTACGGATGGATGCTATTCATCGTAGCAATCATTCATGTAAATTTGATACCGGACAAAACTGCTCAGCATTTTCCGAGCAATGTACAAACTTATATTCCGCCTAACGCAGGCCGGAGTGCAGCAGATGAATTAAAAAAGTATAAAGAATTAAAAGACCAGGGTGTCATCACAGAAGAAGAATTTCAAGCGAAGAAAGACGAACTTATGAAGCTCTTATGAGTAGCCTAAGATTATAACAATGCCGAAAAATATAAAAAACTTTCAGAATCCGGCACTATTATTC
>ERZ506750.659-NODE-659-length-14077-cov-4.097490_pt1 | contig 14077 bp, 8 predicted proteins | sample MGYA00513186_ERZ506750 | MGnify/ENA metagenome assembly ERZ506750
CATCCACGGTGAACCTGTCGTCCATGGGCGCGATCGTTGCCGCCGCTGCGGGCGTCAAAATCGTCAAACACGGCAATCGCGCCGCCTCGTCCAAGTGCGGCACCGCCGATTGCTTCGAAGCGTTGGGACTGCCGTTGGATTTGACGCCGGAACAGGTGGCTGAAGTCGGCAACGAATGCGGCATCGCGTTCGCGTTCGCACGCACTTTCCATCCGGCGATGCGTTTCGTCGGACCGATTCGCGCCGCGCTCGGCGTGCCATGCGTGTTCAATGTGCTTGGTCCTCTGACCAACCCCGCGAGCCCGAAGCATATGGCCGTTGGCTGCGCCAATCGCAAGATGAGCCCGATTATGGCCGCCGTGTATGCGGCGAACGGCCAGACTGGCATGGTCTACACCTCCAGCGAGGGACTCGACGAGATGGCTCCGACCGGGCCGGTCTCCATCTGGGAGTTCAAGGATGGCAAGGTCGTCGAAAACGAATTTGACCCGACCGTCGAACTTGGTCTCGCCAAGATTAACGTTTCCGACCTGAAAGGTGGAGAACCCGAGCTCAACGCACGACTGGCACGTGATTTCTTCGCGGGCAAGGATGTGCCGTTCCGCACCACCGCCCTGTTGAACGCCGCATCCGCCATCGTGGCCGACGGGCATCAGGTACCGGCCGATGCCAGCTTGGCCGAACGCTTCAAGGCGGCTTATGCCATTGCCGAGCAGACCGTCGATTCCGGCAAGGCAACGGCGCTGCTCGATAAGTGGATTGCGACCGCCCAGGCTGCGAAAGCCTGAATCCGCGCGTATATAGCGCTTGTACAGACATGTGAAGGCCCCGACACTGATGGAATGACAGTGTCGGGGCCTTCACATTGCATCGTCCGATATGACTGTAGCCAGGCCGCATATGGGAGCCGTCATCAGACGCGCGCACCATCATCGAATTCGTCGGTGCGTGTCTGGGAATGTCCCTTATGCTGCACAATGAGTCCGGCGGCGCCGATCAGCGCGCACAGACCGAAGATGGACCCTAGGATCGAAGCCAGCGCTGGCATGAACACCGAAGCGATGATGCCGATGACACCGGCGACCAGCAATACCCAGAAGACAAGCTTCGACAATTTCACAGGGCCGATTTTGGGGTTCGGTGGCACGAAATCCTCACCATAACGGTCCATGACCCGGTCAGTATCAAGCCAGCTTGAACCGGTGAAATCACGTGGACCGCGGCCGGTTGACGGCATGTCGCCGACGAATGTGCCTTGATCCAGATCGTTGACGGACAGCAGGGCCTCTTTTTCCTGACGTTGCGCGTGTTTTTCGAAACGTTTCGCACTGCGCGAACGTTCCACGGCCTTCAGGTCATCGGCGTGCGAATTCGCGAATTCAGCCCAAGCCGCATCCAGATTGTCGGATGGCGAGACGCCGCCATGCGACTCATCGTTTGGGCGTTCTTCATCGTCGTTGGTATTGTTGAGGTCAGTCATACTTATACTCTAATCGGGCGGGTGCCAATCCGTTGGGAGGAACGTGAAGAATGCTCTACTGGTTTTTCGTCAAAGGTCTGGGTCCGATCGCCATCCATCGTCTGGGGCCGACCGCGCAGGGACTTGAGAACATTCCGCGTGAGGGCGGCGCCATCATCGCGGCCAATCACCTCGCCGTCATCGACGATGCCCTGCTGCCGTTGACCTGCCCGCGCATGATTCATTTCATGGGCAAGGCCGAGTATTTCGAAGGCAAGGGCATTAAAGGCAAGTTCAAGAAGTGGTGGTTCACTTCCGTCGGCGTGTTCCCCGTGGACCGTTCCGGCGGTTCCAAATCACTTGGCGCACTGAACCACGCCCGTGAGATCATCGAGGACGGACATCTGTTCGGCATCCACATCGAAGGCACGCGCAGTCCGGACGGGCGTCTTTACAAAGGACACACCGGCGCGGCGCGTCTGGCATTCGAAACCGGTTGCCCCATTATTCCGGCCGCCATCATCGGTTCGCGTGAACTGCAGAAGCCAGGACAGGTCATTCCGAACAAAGGCAAGTCCAAGGTGATTTACGGCAAGCCGATTGAAGTCGAGAAGAAATCCGCCGACCAGATTACCCACGATGATTTGCGTTCGCTTACCGACCGCGTGACCCGTGAGATCCAGAAGATGAGCGGACAGGAATACGTCGACGAATACGCGCAGAAGGTCAAGGCCGAGCTCAAAGCCCAGCAGGAGGCCGAAGCGCAGGCACAAGCCGAATCCGCTGCCAAGAAGGCATAAGTTTTCAGCGAGGTTCATTCCAAACCAATCAGGGGTGTCTGTTCCGAAGAATGTTTTCGGAACAGACACCCCTGATTTCTATTTTGTAATCAGGATAATCAGTCGAACAGCGACGAATACATTTTCAAGGTGACGGTATTCGGCGTGCCATCCTCCTGACGCAGTCGCACCTCGGTGCCTCCTACCGGATCCTGCGAAGCGACCTTCTTGTCTTGACTGGAGTCAAGTGTCAGTTGCGAGCTGATCTTCACACTGAATCCCAGCTTCTCCAATGCGGCTTTGGCAGCGGCGGCTTTCTGTCCGACATAATTCGGCAGCGTTACGGTTTCCGGTCCCTTCGACACCACCGCATTGACGCTATCGCCCCAGTGCAACTCGTCTCCGGTCTTCGCGGAAGCGGAAATCACCTGTCCTTGCGGAATCTTGTCATCGAATTGCTCGGTCCAGTTGACGGTGAGCTTGAGCGCATCAAGCGTCTGCTGCGCCTCATCCTTCGATTTGCCCACGACGTCCGGCATGGTAACCGGTTTCGGTCCTTGGGACAGCGTGACGGTAATCTTCGCGTTATGGGGCAGAGTCGCGCCGGGATCCACGCTTAAATCAAGCAACGCGCCCTGAGGTACGTCCATGGAATACGCGTCATCATTGGCCGGAGTCTGTTCGATGTTGTCGAAGCCGGCACGCTTCAACGCGTTGATCGGATCCTTGCCGTTCGCACTGGTGGCATCGAGAATGTCTGTGGGAACAGTGCCCTGCTTAATACCCTTGGACACTACCACCTTGACCTTCTGATGATGACGTTTGCTCACATGCGAACCGACATTCTCCGGGTCGGTGGAGATGACATTGCCAGCCTTGACGGAATCACTGAACGCCTCGGTTTCTTCGTACTCGATGTTGGAGAATTTCAGCAGTTCCTCATAGGCGTTCCATTTGATGTTGGAAATACGGCAGGGCTCCGAATCGGAACATGTGAGATCTGCCGGCTGAGGCATGGTCCAGTAGCTGCCCGGTCCTCGGAAATACCACCAGGCATAGCCTCCACCGCCTGCGCAGGCAAGCACGATGGCTGCTACGACGGCGATGATGACAGGTGCACGCTTGCCACTGCGTTTCGGCTGTCCACCACTGACCGGACCGTTCGAGGGGGAAGCTGGAACGTTGTTGGCGGGAACGTCGTTCTTTTCCAAAGCCAAGCGGGTGGTTGCCTCCGGATCTGCCTGCTGCGCCGGCATGACGGTGGTTTTGTTCGGGTTTTCCGGATTGAACTGTCGTGTACGATCGTCGTTCTGACGCACAGGCGGTGCTGGGGGAGCGGGCGGTAGCGGCATCTGCCGGGTGCCATCGCCGGGCATGGTGTCGGCGGCATCGTTTGCGGCCGGGGAAACGGCTGACAGACGGTATTGCCAGTCGTCGATGGTGAGGTTCGATTGCAACTGCTGCAATTCGTCGAATGCCACGGACGCATCCTGGGGACGGTCCTCGACCGCGCGCGCCGTAAGACGGGCGAGGAATGCGGCCACGCCTGCATTGATGCCCGGACAAGCGGTCGTGATATCCGGCACATCCTCATGCACGTGCTTGAACACCAGCGTCACCGGATTGTCCGCGGTGAACGGCACCTTGCCGGCCAGCATCTCCCAAGCCATGATGCCTACGGAATACAGGTCTCCCTGCGGCGTTGCCTGATTGTGCTGAATCATTTCTGGCGCCAGATAGGCGGCCGTGCCCAGCAGCATGCCGGTGGAGGACAGCGTGGCCTGCGACACCGCCTTGGCCAGGCCGAAATCGGTGATTTGCACATGTCCTCGGTCATTGAGCAGAATATTCTCCGGTTTGATATCGCGGTGCACCACGCCTGCGCGATGCGCCGAAGCCAAGCCGTCCAACGTCTCACCGACTATGCGTAGCGTCTCACGAACGCTGAACGTGACTTGCTGGTTCATTTCGTACCGCAGGTTCACGCCATGCACGTACTCCATGACAAGAAAATCCAGTCCATCGAACTCACCGGTGTCATACACCTGCACGATATGGGGATTGGCTATTGCTGCTGCGGAACGGGCCTCGCGATGGAAACGTTCCACGAACTGGTCGCGTTGTGGGCCCTGTGCCAGCTGCGTGTGCATGATCTTAATGGCGACGGTACGTCCCAGACGCTCGTCAACAGCTTGATACACCGTGGCCATGCCGCCATCGGCGATTCTGCTGACGACTCGGTACCGGCCTTCGATGACCTGGCCTTCGGGGGCATGCTGGGCTTCACTCATGGCTAATCGGTACGATTCCTTCTTCAAAAAACGTTTCGCGACAAAGATGTGTTCACTTGTAGTCTACAAGGAATGGTTTGCGGAAGATGCGATGAACACGGGTCTTTCACAGTGCGGCGGCATCAGCCCTGTTCCCGCACAATCGGTACGAAACGTGCGCATGCTTCGGTAAGCATGTCTTTGCGATCCTGCGATAGTTCAAGCGTCTCGATGGCGGCCTTCGACTCGAGCCACAGACCGGCGATCCGTTCCTTGGAACGTGCGATGGCACCAGTGGACTCGAACAATGCGATGGCACGCCTAACATGTGCCTCGTCACGTGATTCGGCTTCCCACATGTCGATGAGTTCACGTCGTTCGACATCGCCGGCAGCCTCAATCGCATCGGCCAGCAACACCGTGCGTTTGCCTTCACGGATATCACCGCCCACCGGTTTGCCGGTATTGCGGCTCGACCCGATGACGTCCAGAAGATCATCCGCGAGCTGGAACGCCAAACCAAGAGGCAATCCAATCGCCAGTGCGAGCCTGCGCGCGTCCGCAGGGGCGAGGCCGGCGGCAAGCATACCGAATTCCAAAGGTGCGATAGTGGTATAACTGGCGGTCTTCCAACGGAAGACATTCAAAGAGGCCGACGCCAGCTCTTCAGGATCGTCTAACGTATTGAGTTCCACGGCCAAATCGAGTACTTGGCCGATTTCCACTTCACGGTGCATATTCAGGAAGGCCGACACCACGGAAGATCCGGAGCCAAGCCGGCAAGCCGCTTTATTGGCGATATCCACGCTCGCGGTGGCCAGCATATCACCCAACATGATGCCCAAACCATGGCCGATGGCATCACTATGGGTATCCGTGGCAAGCGCACGATGAGCGGACGGCTTGCCACGGCGCAGATCGGAATCGTCGATGATGTCGTCATGCACCAACGCGCCGGTCTGAAACACTTCGATCGCGCATGCCAGATCCAACACCGCATCCATATCACGTTCCGCCACATCCTGCGGCGCGAACGCACGGAACGCATCCAACGTCAGCAACGCCCGCAGACGTTTGCCGCCCTCACTTGACGTGACCGCCTGCTGCGCCACCGCATCAGCGACGGCTTTGCAGGAATTCGCCACCGGATCGTCCGCATGCAGGAACGAAAAATCCCTTACCAGCGAGAGCGTGCGCGTTTCAATCTGTTCCAAATCGGAAGAGCTAGTCATGGGTCAAGGTTATCCACACACATTCGACAAGAGGAAAACATAATGATTGCAGCGGGTGAGACGGTGCCGGACGTTTCGTGACACGCCGAGCTTCACGTTCTCCGACCACAGGGGTCCCGAAACGCCTCATTGCATTGCCGGATGATGCATAGTTCCAACAAAGCGGCCTGCATCAAGCGACCGCTCCGATACGCCAAGGAGGACGAGACATGAAGACGATCGACGAGCCCATGCCGATATGCGAAGCCGAGATGGAACGGCTTGAAGACCAATTGGTGGAGGATTGCAAATCGCTGGGCATGGCGGAGAGCATACGCGATTTCCTGCAGGAGCCATTCTCGGAATGGATGGATGAGCTGGCCGATGAATCGTCGGGAGATGACGATTCATCGCCAGAATGCAGACTGTCCAGAAACGGTGCGGGAGCACTTGCCATCGCCATGCAGCAGACCATGGCGGTGCGTGACGCGCTGCTGGTCTCCATTATCGTGGATGAACGACGTTCGTCACGTGACTTTCTCATGGGATTCATGGCCAATCCGACACTTCCCGGCAACACGCGTCATCTGGAGGAATCCCTCAACGGATCGTTCCGTGACGCATCAAGAAAACCCGACACGAAACGTTGCGACAACGGCGTCAACATGATGTTCGACATCATCGGGATGGTCCCCGAACGGTATCATGTGCAGCCATTGGCCATCATCAGTTATGTGCTGTGGTGGATGGGCGATGAGCGCGCCATGCTGTGCGCGATGCGTGCGCTCGCGTTGGATGAGAATTGTTCGCTCGCGGCGATCATCTGCTCCGCGGCGCATCGTCATATCGGACCGGTATGGGCCGAAGAGACATAGAGCAACACGCCGAAAGGAAGCGGTACTTGCGCATGGTGAGCTCAACACGCGGGAATAATCGTCCTTGCAAGATGGTTAACTCACATAGTTGACGATTTGCCCTTGCCAGAAGTGGCTCCATATGGTATACGCTTCCGGCGGGATCAATAGGAGGATAAGTTTGGCCACCAAGGAAACGACGGTAAATACGGAACAGACTGATCTGACCGAAAAGACCACCTCCGGAAAAAAGGCCTCCACGCGCAAGCCTGCTGCCAAGAAGAGCGAGTCCTCAAAGACCGCTACGAAGACGTCGCGCAAGACGGCCGCGAAGAAGACCTCCGCCGCCAAGAAAAGCAAGAAAGCGGAAGAAGAAGAGAACCTGATCGAGCAGGACGCTCCTGAAGACGATCCCGTCGAGGATGCCGATCTTGATGATTTCGACGATGACCTTGATGACGTGGACGACGAAGGGGAGGATGACGACCTCGACGAGGACAATATCGGCGAGGATGACGATTCCGAACTGGAAGACGATGACGAAGACAAGCGCAAAAAGCCGGAAGAGCCCAAGGAAAAAGGCGCTTTCGTGGTGCGTGACGATGATGACGACGACAATCTGACGCCGTCCGGCAATCCGAAGCGTCGTGTGATCGCAGCCGGCGCCACCGCAGATCCGGTCAAGGATTACCTGAAGCAGATCGGCAGAGTGAACCTGCTGAACGCCGAACAGGAAGTCGACCTGTCCGAACGCATCGAGGCCGGTCTGTACGCCCAACATCTGCTGGACACGGAATCCGACAAGATGGATTTCAAGCGCCGGCGTGAACTGAAGTGGGCCGCGAACGACGGCAAGCGCGCCAAGGACCATCTGCTGGAAGCCAACCTTCGACTCGTGGTCTCTCTTGCCAAGCGCTATACGGGCCGTGGCATGCTGTTCCTCGATTTGATTCAGGAAGGCAATCTTGGTCTGATTCGTGCCGTAGAGAAGTTCGACTGGAAGAAGGGCTTCAAGTTCTCCACGTACGCCACATGGTGGATTCGCCAGGCCATCACCCGTGCCATGGCTGATCAGGCCCGCACCATTCGTGTGCCTGTGCATATGGTGGAAGTCATCAACAAGCTGTCCCGCGTGCAGCGCCAGATGCTTCAGGACCTCGGCCGCGAACCTACGCCGGACGAACTGGCCCGTGAGCTCGACATGCCGGTCGAGAAGGTGCAGGAAGTGCAGAAGTACGGGCGTGAGCCGATTTCCCTGCACACGCCGCTGGGCGAGGATGGCGATTCCGAGTTCGGTGATCTGATCGAAGACACCGACGCCATCGCACCGTCCGATGCCGTCGCCTTCTCGCTGTTGCAGGAGCAGTTCAAGCAGGTGCTTGAAACGCTGTCTCCGCGCGAGGCTGGCGTCATCAAGATGCGCTACGGTTTGGAGGACGGCCAGCCGAAGACGCTGGATGATATCGGACGTGTGTATGGCGTGACGCGCGAACGTATCCGCCAAATCGAATCGAAGACCATGTCCAAGCTGCGCCATCCGTCCCGTTCGCAGACGCTGCGCGACTTCCTGGACCAGTGATAGTAATCAGACGCGAGTAAATGAAGTCGAGAAACCGGCATGAACGCAGGGTTTCTCGACTTCATGTCTTGTAAGGCGACAATTGAAAGGGAACATGGCTAAGGATAATTACGGTGCTGAGAGTCTTACCGTGCTCGAAGGCTTGGATGCGGTGCGCAAACGTCCGGGCATGTACATCGGCACGACCGACAGCCAGGGCCTGATGCACTGCCTGTGGGAGATCATCGACAATGCCGTCGATGAGGCTCTTGCGGGAGCCTGCAACCATATCATCGTGACCTTGCATGACGATGGTTCCGTTGAAGTGGCGGACAATGGCCGAGGCATTCCGGTGGACGTGGAGCCGAAAACCAAGCTCACCGGCGTGGAAGTGGTGCTGACCAAGCTGCATGCCGGCGCCAAATTCGGCAATTCCTCGTATGGCGCTTCCGGCGGTCTGCATGGTGTCGGCTCATCCGTGGTGAACGCATTGAGCTCCCGTCTCGACGTGGAAGTGGATCGTGACGGCAAAACCCACCACATGGCTTTCCATCAGGGCCACCCCGGAGTGTATTCCGACGTTGATCCGGAACACCCGTCTCCCGATTCGCCATTCAAGAAGACGCGCAAGAATCGTCCCACCGAACTTGAGATCATCGGCAAAGTCAGTCCGAAGACCACGGGTACCCGCATCCGCTATTGGGCGGATCCGGAGATTTTCAACGACACCGCTGAATTCAGCTATGACCAGCTCATCGACCGTGTACGGCAGACCAGTTTCCTGGTGCCAGGGCTGAAAATCACCGTCATCGACGAGAACATTCCCGAAACCGGCGACGAGTCCATTGACGAAATGCTGGAAGTCGATGACAATGTCATCGAACAGGTGACGGAAGAGAACACGTCCGCTGAAACGGATGATATCGGAACCTCTGCCGACATACTGCAGGAGGATTCAGCCGAAGCTGATGAATCAGCCGAATCGCAAGAAAACGATGCTGCCACGCAATCGCAGGAAACCGTTTCCCAACCCGTGCAGCCGAAATATCCGCATGCGCGCGTCGAAGAATTCTGCCATACCGGAGGCGTGAAGGATTTCGTCGACTTCCTGTCCAAAGGCGAAGCGGTCTCCGATATTTGGCGCATCGCCGGCGAGGACACGTATGTTGAAGAAACGCAGGCGGTCGGAGACGATGGTGAACTGCATGCGCAGAGGGTGACGCGTGATTGCGCAGTCGATATCGCCATGCGATGGACCAACGGCTACGACACCACCATGCGCAGCTTCGTCAACGTGGTGGAGACGCCCGGCGGCGGCATGCACGTGGACGGCTTCCTCCAAGGCATCACCAAGCAGGTGCGCAAGGCCATCGAGGACAACGCGCGCAAACTCAAGGTGAATCTCAAGGATTCCCATATGAAGGTGGAACGTGACGACATTCTCGCCGGTCTGGTGGCCGTCGTCACCGTCCGCATCGCCGAACCGCAGTTCCAAGGCCAGACCAAGGACGTGCTCGGCACCGCGCAAGTCAAGCCGATCGTCTCCAGAATGACCGATAAGCAGTTCGGTGAGATGATTACCGGCTCCAAACGCGGTTACAAGGAACAGTCCGGCCGCGTGCTGGAGAAAATCGTCGGCGAAATGCATGCCCGCGTGCAGGCGCGCAAGACCAAGGAAGTCACACGCCGTAAGAACGCGCTTGAATCCGCGTCCATGCCGCCGAAACTGTCCGACTGCCAGCCCGGCAATGACGATGTGGCCGAACTGTTCATCGTCGAGGGTGATTCCGCATTGGGCACAGCCAAGGCCGCCCGTAATTCCGGTTTCCAAGCGTTGCTGCCGATTCGAGGCAAAATCCTCAACGTGCAGAAGGCATCGCTCGCGCAGATGCTGTCCAACAAGGAATGCGCAGCCATCATCCAGGTGGTCGGCGCAGGATCCGGCGCAAGCTTCGACATCGAACAGGCCCGATACAACAAGATCATCATGATGACCGATGCCGATGTCGACGGCGCGCACATCCGCATCCTGCTGCTGACGCTGTTCTACCGGTACATGCGGCCGCTTATCGAATACGGTCATGTGTATGCCGCAGTGCCGCCGCTGCATCGTATCGCGTTGACGGGTACGCATAAGGGCGAGTACATCTACACGTATTCCGATGATGAGTTGGCAGGCAAACTCGCCGAGCTTGATAAAAAGCACATCGGCTACAACGAGGACATCCAGCGTTACAAGGGTTTGGGTGAGATGGACGCCGACCAGCTGGCCGATACCACCATGGATCCGCGCACCCGCATGCTGCGCCGTATCCGCATGGAGGACGCCGAACAGGCCAGCCACATCTTCAGCCTGCTCATGGGTGATGACGTGCCGCCGCGCAAGGCGTTCATCGTGGAGAACGCCGACGATTTCGACCGTTCCAAGATCGACACCTGATATTGCATGGCGATTGCGATTGGCGGGCCTTGCGTTACGGCGGAGACCCGCTTTTCGTGTATGCACGATAATGCAAAAACGTCGGTCGATAGTGCAAGATACAAAATACCGTTTGGTAGGTAACTTTGGATAAAATAGCGGAGTATTTTCGTGATTTTATTGCCGCAAACATAAAACATACAAGGAGCTGACTGTGGCCAATCTGCTGCTCGCCGTGATTTACATCGCCTTCATCAGTCTGGGTCTGCCGGACGCGGTGCTCGGCGCCGCATGGCCGACGATGAGCGGCGACCTGCATGCGCCGATTTCCTGGGCGGGTGGCATTTCCATGACGATTTCCGCCGGCACCATCGTGTCCGCGCTGCTATCCGACCGCATGACCTTGCGGTTCGGTGCAGGCAAGGTCACGGCAGTGTCCGTTGCGTTGACGGCGTTCGCATTGTTCGGCTTCTCCATCTCGCCGAATTACTGGATGCTGCTGCTCTTCGCCATTCCGTACGGCTTGGGCGCGGGCGGCGTCGATGCGGCGCTCAACAACTATGTGGCAATCCACTACGAAAGCCGTCACATGAGCTGGCTGCACGCCATGTGGGGCTTGGGCACTCTGCTTGGCCCGTACATCATGGCAAGCGCATTGGGTGCCGGCCATGGCTGGGCGTGGGGCTACCGGACCATCTCCATTCTGCAGGTCGTGCTTACCGCGGTGCTGGTGCTGAGCCTGCCGTTGTGGAAGGCGCGTAAGACCGTCGAACCGCAGCGGACGAGTGAAACCTCTTCCGTGCAATCCGCGCAGTCCGAGCAATCGGAAGGGGAAACGGCTGACCGGCGCAAGCCGCTTGGTATTCGCGGTGTGCTCGCCATCCGTGGCGCCCGCGAGATCCTCGTGATGTTCTTCTGCTATTCCGCGCTCGAATCGACCGCCATGTTGTGGGCCAGCAGCTATATGGCGCTTGGCAAGGGCATCGACAAGACCACGGCGGCCATGTGGGGAAGCCTGTTTTGCATCGGCATCACCGTCGGACGTCTCGCCAGCGGTTTCCTGACCATGAAACTGAACGATCCGGCCATGATTCGTCTTGGCCAGGCGTTGGTGCTGACCGGCATCGTCATCATGCTCCTGCCGTTGCCGCACAATATCGGCACCATCGCGGGACTGATGGTCATCGGTTTGGGCTGCGCGCCGATCTATCCGTGCGTCATCCATTCCACTCCTGCTTATTTCGGCGAGGACAAATCGCAGGCCATCGTCGGCATGCAGATGGCTTGCGCCTATGTGGGATCGATGTGCATGCCGCCGCTGTTCGGGCTGATCGCGCAACATGTTTCGGTCAACCTGTTCCCGTTCTATCTGGTGGTGTTCCTGGCGCTGATGGTCGCCATGCATGAGACTTTGCGCCGCAAGTGCGGCGACCGTGCGGCCGCCTGACGACGCCATATGTGAGACGCTCGAATGTGTCAGCCGGGCGGTGTGCTCGAATGAGCCGACGACGGTGGATGACGAGCTTTCCGCCGGTTGTGGATGATGTCTGAAGGCGATGCCATAATCGAACGTATGTACGAATGCATGGACTTGTTCTCGGAGGCTACCAATGCCTGGTTCAAGCATGCGTTCAATGCTCCGACGGAGGCGCAACGTTTGGCATGGCCGGCCATCCGCTCCGGCGAGAACGTGTTGGTGGTGGCGCCCACCGGCTCCGGCAAGACATTGTGCGCCTTCCTTTCCGCAATCGACCGTCTGATGACGAAGGAGGGCGATGACTTATTGCGGACGTCCGGCGGTGGGGACGGCACGGCTGAATCCGATTGCAATGCCAAGAAACGTAAACCCGTCCGCGGCGTCAAGGTCCTGTATATTTCGCCATTGAAGGCTCTGGGCGTGGATGTGGCCAAGAACCTCCAAGCGCCATTGGCTGGCATCGCCGGACAGTGCGAGGCGATGGGATTGCCATCGCCGAAAGTCAGCGTGGGCATACGAAGCGGCGACACCACGCCACAGGAACGGCGCAGAATCGTCAGCCATCCGCCGGATATCCTCGTAACCACGCCAGAATCGCTGTTCCTGCTGCTCACCTCCAAGGCGCGACGGATACTTTCCGCCGTTGATACCGTTATCGTGGATGAAGTGCACGCCATCGCGGGCTCCAAACGTGGCGCGCACCTGGCGCTGAGCTTGGAACGATTGGAAAGCCTTGCCGGCCGGTCTGTCCAACGCATCGGGCTTTCCGCCACTGTGGAACCGCCGGCCGAAGCCGCACGTTTCCTTGGCGGCACGCGGCCGGTACGCGTCATCAGACCCGAATCGCACCCCGACATGGATCTGAAAGTGGTGGAACCGCTTTCGGCCATGCGCGATCCCGTCTCCGACGACGCAGGGCGGAGGGCAGGCGCCGTGAAACTTCCGAACCGCCATACCACGCATATTTCCGGGGTGGGTCCTGCCATGGAGGCATTGGCGGAACGTAAAGGACTGACTTCGGTCGGGGGAGATGAACATACCTCACGGGTTTCGACCGGAGGTTCGGTATGGCCGGCCATCGAACGCAGCGTGCTTGACGAAGTGCTGAAACACCACACCACCCTCGTGTTCGTCAACTCCCGTGGCCTTGCGGAAAAACTCACCGCACGGCTTAATGACCTGTATGCGGAGCTGCGGGCCTCGCGGCATCGCGAACCGGATTCGCCCGAAGGCCGTGAAGGATTCGCCAGGCATTACGATTCCGTCGTCGGCTCGACCACCATGCTCGTGGGAGCACATGAGGGCGGCGACGTCATCGCCATGGCCCACCACGGTTCCGTTTCCAAAGACAGGCGCAAGCAGATCGAAGAGGATTTGAAGCAGGGGCGTCTGCGTTGCGTTGTCGCCACGTCCAGCCTGGAGCTAGGCATCGATATGGGTTCGGTCGATCTGGTGATCCAGATCGCGCCGCCGTTGTCGGTTTCGTCCGGCCTGCAGCGGGTGGGGCGTGCCGATCATAAGGTCGGCGGGGTATCGCACGCCCTGTTCTACCCGGTCACCCGCAGGCAGATCATCGGCGTCGCGGCCAGCGTCGAAAGCATGACGGCGGGCGATCTTGAGCCGCTGCACATTCCCGGCAACCCGCTGGATGTGCTGGCCCAGCAAACCGTGGCGGCCGCCGCGATGGACGATCTCGACCCGGACGAATGGTATGCGCAAGTGCGCAAGGCCGCGCCCTTCCGTGATCTGGACAGAGACATGTTCGACTCGGTGATGGGCATGATGACCGGCGCGTACAACAGCGAGGAGTTCTCCGCATTCCGCCCGCCGCTGCAGTACAACGAGGAAGCCGGTCTCATCTCGGCTCGGCCAGGGGCGCAGCGTCTTGCGGTGACCAGCGGCGGCACCATTCCCGACCGCGGCATGTACACGGTGGTGCTTCCCGAAGGCGAGTCCGGTACGGGTCCGCGCAAAGTGGGCGAATTGGACGAGGAGATGGTGTACGAGTCGCGCGTCGGCGACGTGATCACCTTGGGCACCTCATCCTGGC
>ERZ506750.676-NODE-676-length-13705-cov-4.527766_pt1 | contig 13705 bp, 9 predicted proteins | sample MGYA00513186_ERZ506750 | MGnify/ENA metagenome assembly ERZ506750
ACGCTCTTCCGATCTCTTCAAATTCATGAAGGTTCATGACAGAGCGGGTGGCGTTCTGAGTGGCGAAGAAGAAACCGTCCACACCGGCATCAATGTTATAGCTGACAAAATCAAGGGTGGTGGCAGTAATGGCGGAAAGCGCATGGTGTACCGATTCCGGATAGTTGATCATGTCCATGAGGAGGCGGTCGCCGGCCATTTTCTTCAACGTGGAGAATGGACTGAAGATGGTCTGCATCACCGGTGTGCCGGGCTTTCTTCTTTTCACCATTTCCCTGGCAAATTCAATCTGCTTGCCATAGGTGCCCTGGATGGCAGGAATGGCCTTCAGGGCATCGTAGTCCGAAGGGCTCTGGATGGCGAAATTTTTAACAATCGGTTCCCTGTAGGGGTCGCAGTAAATGGTAATCTGGTTGCCGAAGTCCTGGGTGCTGTACAGGCCGAAGGGCATCATTTTGATATAGTCGAAATCGTATTTCTCTGTAAAGGCAGCCTCTGCTTCAGCTAGGGAAATGGGGTCCTGGTCAAACTCGGAAAGGTGCATCCAGGCACCCACCGGTACATGGTCTACAGGCTGGCCGGCCAGGGCGGCTCTGATTCGTTCTTCTCTATTCATAGGTATCTCCTTTCAGAAACAATTATATTCATTTCTTTGATTATACCATAGGGAGATAGGATTTTGAGAAGGGAAAAAGGGGAGAAAACCGACGGGCTGATGAAACGATGGGGTGGCAGCAGCTGCTGCTTTCGAGTCAGACTCTCTATACCCTCTATCCTGTTAGGACCGATTCATTCATGATATCAGCTTTTATAAGATTTTTATACACTGCCGGACCATGGGATTTTTTACATAGACCGCTCTTTCCTTCCCAGCAGGACATAAAACTTCATGAATCAGGGCAGGCATCCATTTCACCGGCCTCTCTTGTCAGCCTCTTTCTGAAAAAGGTATAATACTCATAGATTCAAAGGCGGTTACTATGAACATATATAAAGACAGATTATGGCTGGCCCTGCTGACAGGGATGGTTTCCCTGCTCATGGGCTTTTGTGAATTTTATACCTGGCGTATCGGCTGGCATCCCGGGTCTTCTCCCTGGAACAGGGATTCCCTTCTTCATGTCTCCGATGCACCGGCAGTTCTTCTCCTGGGAGCAGCGACTTTTCTGGTCCTTTCTCTCGTGATGAAGCAGGCAGGCGCTCTTCCTGCCTTTTCCCTGCATCTGGAATTGGACGGCAGGCCTACGGACTCACCCTTTGCTCTCATCGCAGCTCTTCTCCTTTTGGCTTGGATGCCTTTTTTTCTTGTTTTTTATCCTGGAACAGGAATGAATGATACCACCGATATTATGCGGGCAGGTATCTGGGCGACGGGACAGCATACTTTTATTTACTGCATGTTTATCTACGGACTCACCCAGGCATCGGATATGCTGTTTCATACTACCTCCTATGGGCTGGCAGCGGCGTCCCTGATCCAGATGGTTCTTTTTGCCTGCGGCATATCTTACTGCCTCTCCTGGATTTACCGAAGAACAGGCCGTTTGTGGATTACGGTACTTTTAACACTGTACTATGCCTTTCTGCCCCTTGTTGCCAATATGTCTTTCTCCAATGTGAAGGATGTGCTTTTTTCTGTAACCATTCTGCTTTGGATTCCGCTGGTGACTTCCTTCGTATCAGGCTATCGAGAAAATGCCTGGGAAGCGAACAAACGACTTTTTATCCTGGCAGGACTTGGCATGATGCTCCTTAGAAACAATGGGATTTATGTATTCATCGTTATGCTCATGGGCCTTGTGCTTCTCATGAAACGCATCCGCATGAATCTTCTTCTCACCGGTCTTGTGATGATTGCTGTTTCCATAACCCCCGATGTGGCTATTAAGCAGATTCTTAATCTGCCCCAGCTTTTTCAGGAACGGGTGGGTATTCCGCTGCAGCAGTTTTCCCGGGCCGTAGCAGTAGGAGTTCCGCTGACGGAGGAGGAGAAGGCCTATTCTGTAAAGATGATGATTCCCGGCCGCATTGCCCGCTGGTATGATCCTTTTACGGTGGATCTTATCAAATGGAACAGCGACTTTGATTTCTACTATTTCAACAGTCACCCCGATGATTTCTGGAAGGCCTGGAAATCGGTGGGGAAGAGAAATAAGGAGCTCTATGTGGAAGCCTGGCTTTTCGCTACTTATGGATACTGGGCTTTCCCGGCGCCCGATGAAATGACCCAGTCCCGCTTCTGCTGGGCTTTTTCGGAAAATGATTTGAAAAACGGTTTGAGCCCAGACCATAACAATGCTTACAAAACGGCAGATATTCATACCTTTTTCAAAAAGGATATCCAGGAAAAGCTGGGCCATTATCTTTGGGACCACAGCCGGTACCTGGGGGCAGGCACCTGTCTGTGGATTACGCTATGCATAGGACTTCTTTTGTTTTACCGGCGCCAGTACAGCCGCTTTCTGGTCCTTCTGCCGGCCTGTCTTCTCTGGGGTACCCTGATGATTGCCACGCCGGCAGCCTTTGTGTACCGGTATGTGTATTTCTTCCCCCTCTGTATGCCCTTTTTCCTGCTTCTTCCCTTTCTGCCGGAGGGAAAGTATGGTACAACGAAATGGGCGGATACAGTTATTCTGCCTCGAAAACCTGTGGAAAATCCCCTTCTTCAGGACGATCCTCAGAAGGGCGATGGCTATACCCATTGGAAAGATTGAGGAGGGGGAACGGATGAAACTTTTTCGCTGGGATGTGCCCTGCCAGGCATGTCTGGTCTTTTCCCTTTTCTTATCTCCCGCGGTCTGGTATACCTACAAAATTGACTGCATGGGGGATAAAGTGGCAGAAGCAGGAAATAAAATCATATCCCTTCAGGATGGATTCGTGCTGCTTCTCCTTTTTATTTTTTTCGCCGCAGTTCTTCCGCCATTCGTCAGGCTCTGCCTGACCCTGCCCCGCAGCAGTGAAAAAAGCAGGGGACGGCGGCTCTTTTGGCCGGCCTTTTTCTTTATGGCTTTCTGGCAGCTGCCTTTCCTTCTGGCCCTTTATCCGGCGCCGGGCATGAACGATACCCTTTTCATGATGGAGAATCCCCTTTATGGGGGCGTACAGTTTCCCTGGCTTTATTCCCTGGTCTATGGCTATGGCGCCCTTTTAGGAAAGCATCTTTTGGGAAGCAGGGAGCCGGTTATATTCCTGCTTTCCCTGTGCCAGCTTTTTCTCTATGCTTATGGCCTTACAAGGATTGTATTTCATGTGAAGGAAAGGCAGGGGGAGGTGCCGGCGCTTCTGCTTTATTTCTATTTCACCTTCCTTCCCATGGTGGGTAATTATGGCATAGCTGCAGTGAGAGATGGTCTCTTTTCTTTGGCCCTTGCAGGATGTATGGTTTTCATGGCAGAAAAAACAAGAGGCCGGGGAGCATCTATTCTCTGGTTTCTCTTGCTACTTTCCCTCATGCTGCTGAGGAGCAATGGTTTTTTCATTGCGGCCATGCTGATGCTTGTTTCACTGGCCCTTCAAAAGAGGCGGAGAAAGGAGGCAGTCCTGTTCCTTCTTGCCGCAGCTCTGGCCTTTGTTCCGGGAAAGGTTATTCTTTCTTACCATGACTGGCAGCCCCTTTTCCAGGAAAGTATGGCCATACCGCTTCAGCAGATGGGACGGGTGCTGGTGATGGGAGGAAGCCGCAGCGAAGAAACCATAGAGCTCATGAACCATCTCCTGCCGGAGGAAAAATGGAAGAAGGATTATTCTCCGGCCACCGTGGATTTTGTGAAATGGGATGATGATTTTAAAAGAAATGATTTAAACAGGGGAAAGGGCGCTTTTCTTTTGGCCTGGCTGGATACGGGGATAAGAAATCCAGGACTTTATATGGAAGGCTGGATGACGGAAACCTATGCCCTGTGGAATCTGGATCCCCTGGACCATGGTGTGCAGTCCCGCTTCGGCTGGGCCCTGTCTGATGAGAATACGAAACATATGGTGCCTTCGGACAATGATATGCTTGCTCTGGGAGATTTTCCCATGCCCTTTGGGCTGAAGTCTTTTCTTGGCAGCTATACCTATTCTGGCAGCCGTTTTCTGGGAAGCGGCCTCTGCCTGTGGATTACCCTCTTTTTCTGCCTCCTTTTTTACTGCGGCGGAAAGAAGGATTTGATTCCGGCGGCGCTGCCTCTTCTGGCCAATACCCTGACTCTTCTGGTTTCCACGCCGGCTTCTGCGGTATTCCGCTATTCCTTTGCCTATGTGCTGGGACTTCCCCTGCTTTTTATTCTTTTTCTTTATGGAAATGGAGAGGACGAGAAGCACCGGTGATTTTCAGATGTTATTTCACCCTGGGTTATAAGGCTTTATCTATTCACAAAGGAGCTTTTTATGGAAAGTATTCAAAATCCTGACCAGTATGAAGCAATCCACTCCGAAGGACCTACCCTGGTTATTGCAGGTCCTGGAACAGGAAAGACCTATACTATTATCCAGCGGGTCCTTTACCTGATCCGGGACAGGAAAGTGAAGCCGGAGCAGATCATGATTGTCACCTATACAGTAAAGGCGTCCAAGGAGCTTATGACAAGGCTCACCAATGAGCTGTCCCGGCAGGGAGTTGAAATCAACCTCCATGAAATGTATATAGGGACTTTTCACCATATCTGCCGCCGCCTGTTGAAGGAATTCCGGGAATATACAAGGCTGGAAAGAAATTTCATAGAAACAGATCAGTTTGAGCAGCAGTACATGGTGTATGAGCATCTGGCGGACTTTGAAGAGATTCCCAATTTCGAGCTGGTCGTACAGTCCTCCTACATCAATAACAGAACAGGAGAAGAGGTGACGGTGCCGCCCTGGAAACGGTGCCGCACCATATGCCAGTATGTGAACCGCCTGTCAGAAGAGCTGATGAAGGCAGATGATATGACCCGGAGCCAGGATGAAAAAATCCGGGTACTGGGCTGGATGATGAAACGGTATGAAAAACTGGCCAGGAAGAAGAATTTCCTTGATTTTACCAAGCTTCAGACCGAGGCCTATTATATCCTTTCAGAAAAAGAAAATGTGCGCCGCCGGGTGCTGGAAAAAATCCGCTATATCCTGGTGGATGAATATCAGGATACCAACTATATTCAGGAGCGGCTGGTACAGATTCTGGGCGGCAGGGAGAGAAATATTTTCGTTGTAGGCGATGATGACCAGAGCATTTACCGTTTCCGCGGCGCCACGGTGGCCAATATCCTCCAGTTTCAAAAGCATTTTGGCAGCAGCTGCCGCGTGATTACCCTTCATACCAATTACCGCTCAGGCCAGGGCATCGTTTCCTTCTGCATGCGCTGGATGGCTAAGCCCGACTGGTTCTCCTGGGAACGGATGGGACATCTGTACCGCTACCGGAAAGGCCTTTTGGAATCGGGCGGGGGAAAGGAAAGCGTTCCCTCAGTGGTACGGATTACGGCAGAGGAAGACGACCGGCTTTTTGAAGACCGGGTATGCCATTTCATCGAAGAGCTGAAAAGAAAGGGCTGCATATCGGATTACAACCAGGTGGCCCTGCTCTTTGACTCCGTCAAGGGGGATACGTCCATGCGCCTTCAGTACGCTTTGGGCAAAAGGCATATTGCCGTGTATGCTCCCCGGTCGGGACACTTTTTTGAACGGAAGGAAGTGGCCTGGTTCTTTGGCTGTCTTCTTTATTTATTTTCCGGGATCCGGCGGAAATTAGGGCAGGACAGGGTCATGGATGAGACAGAAGGAATCCGCGGGGCCTATGTTCTTTTCCTTTCCATGGCAGAAGACATGATGAAGAGGAACGAAGACCTGAAGCAGTGGATTCGTTCTATGAAAAGAAAAGTGGAAAGAGAAAAGAAACTGCCGGAAAATCTGCTGCCCCTGGCTTATAAAATACTTTCCTTTCCTCCTTTTTCCGCTTTTCTGGATAAGGCTGCTGCAGGAGAATGCAATGAGGCCAGAAATCTTGCCTCCATTACCAGGCTCATCAGCCGTTTCGACTGCTTTACAGAAGAAAATCATGGCTACGGCAAGGAAACGCTGGAGGATGTATATATTTTCTTCTCCCGTTACCTGCGGCTGTGGTATGAGAACGGAGTAGGGGAGTACGAGGATGAAGAAGCCTATGCTCCGCCGGGACAGGTGTCCTTCCTGAATATTCATCAATCCAAGGGGCTGGAATATCCGGTGGTCATTGTGGCATCCCTTCATGAAAAGCCCCGGGGCGAAGACTCCCTCATTCCCCGGGTGGTGGAAAAGATGACTGGGCGCCGCTCCTATGAACCTTACAGCGATATCCGGGATTTTGATTTCCGAAGGAAATACTATACCGCCTTTTCCCGGGCGGAAACGGTGCTGGCCCTGGCCTGCTGCGTGAAGAAGGGAAAACAGCCTTCTCCTGCATTTCAGAAACCCCTTGCCAGCCTTCCTGAATTTGACAGGAAGGGAATCGATTTCACAAAGCTCCATTTCCGCCCTGTAGAGAAAGGCCATTTCAAACCCCGCATTTCCTTCACCGCCCAGGCAGCGCTGTATGAAGAATGTCCTCTGAAGTACAAGCTCAGCCGGACGTATCGATTCGCACCGATACGGGGCATGGCCCTTCTATATGGGACCCTGGTTCATGAAACCATCGAAGATATTCACCGGGCTGTGCTTTCCGGGCAGAAGGAAAGACTGACGCCGGCCAATGTATACGCCTGGCTCATGGCAGATTACCAGGCCCTTTCCAAGGCAGAAAATACCTGGCTTTCCAAGGACGAGCTGGAAAAGGCATTCCAGGAAGTGCTGGGGTATATTTCCTACCGGCGGGGAGACTGGTCCATGATACGGGAAGCAGAATATCCTCTGGAACTGGTGAAAGATGAATACATTCTGAACGGTACCATCGACCTTCTTCAAAGTGGCGGCGGAAAGGTGGATATTATTGATTTCAAAACAGGCAGGAAGCCGGACCGGAAGAGTCCTCTTTTTGCCAGATACGAAAGCCAGCTTCAGATTTATGCCTATCTGGTAGAGGAAAAACTGAAAGTACCGGTGGGGAAACTTCTCCTCTATTTCACCGGTGAAACAGAGGAACCGCTTCTTGCAGTGGAAGGAAATCCGGCGAAGGTGGAAGAACGGATGAAGGCCTTTGACCATACAGCCCGCCGCATTCTGGCAGAAGATTTCAACCATCGGAAGAAAAAGGTGAACGGCCGCCTTCCTGAAAGCTGCCGCTTCTGTGAATGGAAGGAATACTGTGAAAGGAATGGAGAGTAGAAGACAATAAAAAAATCCCGCAGCTGCGGGATTTTTTATTGGTTATCCGTTCAGAGTAGATTCCATGGAACTGTTGCATTCTCTTTCGGCATCTTTCTTGAAGACCGTCTTCTTAAGGAAGAGGAAGAGGCACAGAGCACTGAAGGCAATGCCTGCCGGGTAAGTGATGGATGGATCCAGCTGGAAACCTTCCTTGGCCTGCAGAATGTAGGTAAAGGTCACTACAGACATGAAGGTGGCAGGGATGCAGGCCATGAGCCATGCATAGCGGTTTGCACACTGATGATACAGATAAACGGAACCAGTCCACAGAACAATCATAGCAAGGGTCTGATTGGTCCAGGAGAAATAACGCCATACAATGTTGAAGTCAATCTGGGAAAGGAGACCGCCGATAGCCAGCAGTGGAACAGCCAGGCAGAGACGCTTTACTGTTCTCTGCTGATCAATGTGGAACCAGTCAGAGAGAGTCAGGCGGGCAGCACGGAAAGCGGTGTCGCCGGAAGTGATGGGGCAGGCGATAACGCCCAGCATGGCCAGTACCGCACCGATACCGGTACCCATGTAGCCTACGCAGATGTCATACACTGCGCCGCCGGGGCCGCCGGCTTTCAGGACAGCCTGCAGTCCGCCGGTACCATCGAAGAAGGTGACGCCGGCTGCTGCCCAGATGAGGCAGATAATGCCTTCGGCTACCATGGCACCGTAGAATACAGGACGGCCAAGGCGTTCATCCTTCAGGCAGCGGGCCATAATAGGAGACTGGGTGGAATGGAACCCGGAAATAGCACCGCAGGCCACGGTGATGAACATGAGCGGCCAGATGGGAAGCTGGTTTTCACCGGGATACATATTGGCCAGAACCATTTCAGGCATTACATGACCGCCTACGCCCATGAGCATGCCGCCGGCAATGCCCAGAGCCATGATGATCAGGCAGATACCGAAAATGGGGTAGAAACGGGCAATGATTTTATCAACAGGAAGAAGAGTGGCCAGGAAATAGTAAACAAGAACCACCAGAAGCCAGGGGAGAACCTGCCATCCCGTAAGCTTGGCAAGAAGCATGGCCGGGCCGGTCATGAATACGGTACCTACCAGTACCAGAAGGATAACGGAGAAGAAACGCATGATGGTGAGCATGGTATGTCCCATGTGGCAGCCTACGATTTCAGAAATACTGTGGCCGTCTTCCCGGATGGACATCATGCCGGAGAGATAATCATGGACGCCGCCGGCAAAAATAGTGCCCAGCACAATCCAGAGATATACAGAAGGCCCCCAGAGAGCACCGCCCAGAGCGCCAAAAATCGGGCCAAGGCCTGCAATGTTCAGGAGCTGGATGAGAAATACCTTCCACGTGGGAAGAGGCATGTAGTCAACACCGTCATTGTGTATGAGGGCAGGTGTCCTGCGGTCCGTAGGTCCGAAAAGCCTGTCCACGATGGATCCGTAAATTAAATAGCCGGCTATGAGAGCAGCCAGGGCAAGTAAGAAAGTGGTCAAGGGAATGCCTCCTTAAAAAATTGGTACGATGCGGATTTCTCTGGCATAAGCCCGGAGAATCCGCAGTGAATACAATAAAAAAGAATAGAACTGCTATCCTCTGTCATCCATCTCCTCTCGTTTTGAAGCATCATGACTATATGTTATAGATAGTTCACATTATGAGTATTGCTCATATACAATGCCCTTTGCTTCTGATTGATTGCTTTCTACGCATAAAAGAATACAACGGGAAATAGATTTCGTCAATAGGCGAAATAGAATATACTTTTTACGGAATTGAAGAAAATAAGAGTAATCGATTTCTCCTATGCTTTGAAATAATACAAACTTAATTTGCTATGATTTAGAGTGATGGCTTAATAGAATGGATGCAGTCGAAAAATTCTATATATAATACATATATAATTACAGGCAATAGGGTAAGAAAAAGAAGGAGGCTACACCAGTAATTGATATAAAATGAAGAACGATATAGCTATAGAAACATTATATAACAAAGAAGACCTTTAACTGTTTCCTGGTGACTGGGAAATCTGGCCAGAAGAGGATGGGATATGGTAAAGTATCATAAGTGATACATATAGCCAGCCGTTCTCCCGGGGCAGCAGAGAGACTGGTTTTACTCCAATCCCAGTCCTCAATCCCCGCCAATAAAAATATATAAAAAAATATTTGACAGTGCTATCAGAAAAGGTTATAATACTCCTTGTGAGATTTGTCCGGAAACCACTAGCCCCGGAGGAAGGACGATGTCTTGCGGTTCTGTTTTTTATTCAGGAGGAATCATTTACAATGAAAACCACATTTATGGCCAATGCGGGCAACATTACCCGTAAATGGTATATCGTAGATGCTGAAGGACTGACCGTTGGCCGCCTGGCTGCTAACGTTGCCAAAGTTCTTTCCGGCAAAAATAAACCTACCTACACACCGCATGTTGATACCGGTGACAATGTCATCATCATCAATGCAGACAAAGTCATTCTGACAGGCAAGAAAGAACTGAAGAAAGTTTACTTCCACTACACCGGCTATATCGGCGGTGACAGATACCAGAAGGCAGGAGATGCTCTTCGCGAAAGACCGGTATGGGTTGTTGAACACGCAATCCGCGGCATGCTTCCGAAGAACAAGCTCGGCGCCCAGATGTATCGTAAACTTCATGTTTATGCAGGCAGCGAACATCCGCATGCAGCACAGAAACCTGAAGAATTAAAGTTTGATATCCGTTAACCGGAAGGGAAGGAAATAAGAAATGGCAGAAGCTACATACTACGGCACCGGCCGCAGAAAGACATCCGTTGCCAGAGTCCGTCTGGTACCGGGACAGGGTAATATTACAATCAATGGCCGCGATCTGAAGGATTACTTCGATCTGGCTACTCTTGAACTGATTATTAAACAGCCGCTGGAACTGACAGGAACCACCTCCGCTTATGACGTAATTGCCAACGTACAGGGCGGCGGCCGTACAGGTCAGGCCGGAGCTATTCGTCACGGCATTTCCAGAGCACTGCTGGATGTAGATGCAGACTACAGAAAAGTACTGAAGAGTGCAGGTCTGCTTACCCGTGATCCAAGAATGAAAGAACGTAAGAAATACGGTCTCAAGAAAGCAAGAAAAGCAAGCCAGTTCTCCAAGCGTTGATTACTAGCTTTACACGAGCACACAAGATTCCATCAGCATCAGCTGGTGGGATTTTTTTTATGTATCCACTCTAAAAGAAAGTCACGGAAAAGGCGGCTTGCCTTTGTCGTGCGGACCTGCAGGTTTGCTACGAGATAGATCATCTGCCCGCCATTTTCTGCTTTCAGTCTTCGGCTCACGATATCTGGATGTGGGTATAGGGCATCCGCATAGTCGTAGCCGATGTTGATGGCCTTGTTTTCAAGGAGAAGCGCGCGGATGATGTTTTCATCAGCCGTTTCCGCAAGGATGTGGATCTGTCGGCCGGGCACGAGGATGTGCTGGTCGATATTGTGGCGGAAGCAGTCATAGGCACGGCCTTTGCTGATGATAGTCTGACCGTCTAGGTCGTCATAGGTCAGAAATGTTTTTTTCGCCAGAGGATGTGATTTGTGCATCCGTACACTGTAATTGCTGAAAAAGAGGGGGATTCCTTCAAAACGCGTCTCGTCCAGCGGCCCCGTTACGATGGCAAAGTTGCATTGCTGCGCCGTCAATGCGGCTAGAGCCATGGCATCTGTCGTATCTACGATGCTGAGAATGATGGAAGGATACGCCTCATGGAAGTCGTTGATCAGGGGCGCACCGAGATAGGCGAGCACATGGTCGAGTGCATGAATGGTGACCACACTTTTTGACTGCGCCGCGAGCGTGTGGAGTCCGCGTATGGCGTCGTATTCCTCTAGGAGACGTTTGGCATGAGGCAGCAGGATTGTTGCGTAGTCTGTTGGCATGACTCCTTTTATGCTGCGTACAAAAAGCGGCTGCCCCAGCTCTTCCTCAAGCAGACGGATTACCTTGCTCACGCCTTGCCTTGAGACAAATAGCCTGTCTGCGGCTGTCTTTATGTTCTGTGTCTGATAGACGGTTACGAAATACTGAAGCTGTTTCTGATTCATAGAGCACCTCCTGTGCTCATTATAGTGCAACCATATCGTTGCTTCAATCCACTCTTTATCTTCTTTTCCCTGTGTCATGACTTCGCTATAATGAGGCATATAAAGAACGAGGAGGTTTTGCATACTATGAAAATCACACAGATCCGCAACGCGACTAACCGTCTGGTATATGCCGGTAAGACGTTTCTCATCGATCCCTGGCTTTCCCCGAGCCACATGTTCACTTTCGCCGATGTGCCCGGGCATCCCTACCATATCCCTGACCAGGTGAAGGAGCATCTGCCGATGCCGTTCTATGACCTTCCCATGTCTACAGAAGAAATCCTGAAAGATGTCGACTGCGTCATCGTCACGCACCTCCATCCGGACCACATTGACATTTCTTTCGCCGACGGTACTGTAGGCGCCCCACTCGATAAGGCTGTACCCATTCTCTGCCAGAACGAAGAAGATGCGGTTGTCCTGAAGAAATCTGGATTTCAGGAGATCACCATCCTTCCGAAAGAATGGATGAAAATAGGAGATGCCAGCATCCGTCAGGTTCCCGCTCTCCACGGCACCTACCTCCCCTGCGGGAATGCCATGGGCGTCCTCTTTGAAGCAAAAGACGAAAAGACATTCTATCTTGCTGGCGATACCATCTGGTATGAGGAAGTCGCTGCAACCATTGAGAAATTCCGACCAGGAGTAATCGCCCTCAATGCCTGTGCAGCGGAGACTCTCGAGAATGGCCGTCTGATCATGGGGGATGAAGATGTCTGGAATGTGTCACTTGCAGCTCCTGATGCCAGACTCTATATCACGCATATGGACAATGTTGCTCATGCATCCATCACTCGTCATGCGATGCGCGGCCGACTGGCCTCTCGTGGCGTCGTGAATTACGATATGCCAGCCGATGGCGAGAGCATTGTATATTGATGGATACCAATCAATCAAACTATTTGACTGAGATTTGCGTACAAGTTCGACAGATTCGTTTGCATGTGGTAACAAGATTGTGCTGTGGTAATTTTTGCGTTGTCAATCATCTGGAATCCTAGTAACGTCCATCGCACTGTGCTTGTTGCGATAAACTATACGTACAATATACAAAGAGACTGTTGAATCCTTATAAATAAGGGCTTTTCGGCGTCATTCAGTTCTCCAAGCGTTAATCCGTTTCCGAATGGTAGAACGTCCATGGTTATCCATGGGCGTTTTTATTTTAGGGAAAAGATGACTCTGAAGACTTGAATTTCTGGAAAGTGGATTTTGAGAGCTCTGGAATTCCTTCTATGGGAAGAGTAGCCTTTTTCATGGCCCATGTCGTATAATATTACATATATGTACAGGAGGAAAAAGATGATACCGGTAATGACAATGGAAGATATCCATGATGCGACAGAGACATTTGCCAGGTATGGCGTGCCGGCGGACCGTATTTTCAGTGAAATCATGCGGGCACGGTACCTGGATTATGTCCTTTTTTTAAATCCATCTAACCAGCAGTACGGCATTTCTATTGAAGATTTATATGACAATATGAAACAGACTGCCGAGAAGCTGGGCATGTATGAAGGAGATGCGGATACCTATGTCCGGGTATATACCCTGGCGCTTCGAGTGGATCCCATGGTATTTGCTCCCGGCGTTTCTCCCATGAATGATGAAATGAAGGCGCTTGTGGAGTATGGCATAGAGCGGGCGGAAAAGTCCGGTAAGACCGTGCTTTTTTCCGGCGTGGAATCCTATCTTCCCTATGCTGGAAGACTGTGGGACAAGCTGGCCGATAAACGACTGGCCTTTGTAGTGGAAAGTCCTCTGTGGAAGAAAAGGCTGCAGCTCCTGTTTCCCCGCTGCCGTTTCCTTCTTCCCGAAGACCTGGCCCATGATGAGGTGAAGTATGACTATATCTTCCATGGTACCGGCGAAGGCCAGGGCGAAGAAAGGCAGCTTCTTCCCCTTCTGGCAGAAAAAGGCTCCATGGACTGGATTCTTCCCTATGACTATTTCACAGCTCCGGGAGACATTCCAGACAGTATAAGAAATGATGTCCGCAGGGATGGGCGCCTTTCCGGCTATTTTAACCTTTCCATGGGAGAAAGGGAATATGCTTTCCTTCGCTTTGATTACGGCAAAGAGGGCGTATCCATTGGAAATATGGGATTTGCAGAAGGGAAATGCCTTTTCTTCGAACAGATGAAAATGCCATTATCCGCTTTTCAGGAAGCCGATGAATGGAATTACGATGTCTATGCTTACAATGCCTCTCCGGCGCTGCAGGCCATACTGGCTGGAAATATCCTCCAAATGGAGCATGCGCTGGGGCAGGAATTTGATGAAGTGAAAAAAGATCGGAAGAGCGTCG
>ERZ506750.679-NODE-679-length-13557-cov-11.848171_pt1 | contig 13557 bp, 8 predicted proteins | sample MGYA00513186_ERZ506750 | MGnify/ENA metagenome assembly ERZ506750
CCCATGATAGGGGAGGTGGCCTAACGGGCCGGAGAGGTTGAATTTCCAGACTCTCCTATAAGAATCCCATGAACCGTACGACGATTCAAAAGCAACCTCTCAGTCAGCTGCGCTGACAGCTCTCCTGGCAGGAGAGCCGGGACGCCCGCTACAGCTGTCCGTTCTGGCAACCGTCCTGTGCCTTCCGAGGGTCGGCACCTGACGGGCCAAAAAAGCTTTGGGCACATCCCCTGCGAACCACGAATCACGAACAACTAAAAAGGGGCTGTCGCACGAAGATTTTTGCCATCGTGCAAGGCACCTTTTACTTTATAGTTTGTAGTACGGAGTTTGTAGAAGTGGGTTTAAATTTTTTACCATTTGCTGCAAACTAAAAACTGCAAACTTAATACTCAAAATGCGCTGTCTTCATGCGACAGCGCATTTTTTTTATTCATACCGCAAGGCTTCGATGGGGTCGAGTTTGGCTGCTTTCCGGGCCGGGTAGATGCCGAAGAAGAGGCCGATGCCGACGGAGAAGCTGAAGGAGATGATGATCGGTGCTGCCGTGATGACTGTCTGGAAGAGGCCCGACTTGGCGATAGCCAGGGCGATGCCGACGCCGCAGGCGATGCCCAGGAGGCCGCCGATGACGCCGATGACGACGGATTCGATGAGGAACTGCATCATGATGTTCTGGAAGGTCGCGCCCAGGGCTTTACGGATGCCGATTTCCCGCGTCCGTTCAGTGACGGAGACCATCATGATGTTCATGATGCCGATGCCGCCGACGATGAGCGAAATGGCGGCGATACTGCCCAGGAAGAGGGTCAGCATGGTCGTCGTGCTGGTCATGGTTTCCATGAGGCTCGTCAGGTTGCGGACGTTGAAGTCGTCTTCCTTGCCGTTCATGATGTGATGGCGCTGGCGCAGCAGCGTTTCGACTTCGGACTGGACCTGTTCGATTTTATCGGCGCTGGAGACCTGGATGTTGATGGAGCGGACGTAGGTAATGCCCATGAGGCGTTCCTGGGCCGTCGTCAAGGGGACGATGACGATATCGTCCTGGTCCTGGCCCATGGAGGACTGGCCCTTGCTTTCCAGGACGCCGATGATCTTGTACGGCTGGTTGTTGATGCGGATGTTCTTGCCGACCGGGTTGGCTTCGTCGAAGAGGTTGGACGCGACCGTCGGTCCGATGACGGCGACGCGGTTGCGCGAGTTGAGGTCGCTCTGTGTGATGAAGGAGCCCGACTGGACGACGAGGGAGCGGATGTGCAGGTATTCCGGCGTGACGCCGTAGACCGATGTATTCCAGTTCTGGTTGCCGTTGACGATCTGATAGGAACTGTTGACTGTCGGCGATACGTAGTCGATGTTCTTTATCTTGTTCTTGATGGCCGTCGCGTCGTCGTATTTTAATTTCTGGTTCGACCCGGCTGCCGAGCGGACACCGCCCTGATTGGTCGAGCCGGGCATGACGATGAGCATGTTGCTGCCCAGGCTGGCGATGGAGTTGGTGACGTTCTGCTTGACGCCCATGCCGATGGAAATCATGGCGATGACGGCACCGACGCCGATGATGATGCCCAGCATGGTCAGGATAGAGCGCAGTTTGTTGGACAACAGGGCCGTGACGGCAATCTGTACGCTTTCACTAAATAACATCCATGACGACCCCCTTTCCGGCGTCTTTGGTAATCATGCCGTCCGAGAGCAGGAGCTGGCGGTTGGCACAGGCGGCGATTTCCGGTTCGTGCGTGACCAGGATGATCGTCTTGTGCTCTTCGTGGAGTGCCTCGAAGAGGCGCATGATATCTTTCGTCGATTTCGTGTCCAAGTTGCCTGTCGGTTCGTCGGCCATGATGATATGCGGGTTGTTGACCAGAGCCCGGGCGATGGCGACGCGCTGACGCTCCCCACCGGACAGGCTCAGTCCGCCGGGACCGACCTGCGTGTCCCACCCGTGCGGCAGCGCCTCGATGACGCGGTCCAGGCGGGCGCGCCGGGCGGCCTCGGGCAGCTCGGCGTCGGTAGCCTCGGGCCGGGCGATGCGCAGGTTCTCCCGGATGGTGGTGTCGAACAGGTAAACGTCCTGGAAGACCATGGAGGTCCTGCATGACAGATGGCACGACGCGGATGGCACCAGGGGGCGTGACGCGGCGCGAGGCCGTGGCACTTCTCGGCGGAGTCGCGCTTGGCGCGGCAACGCTGGGGCTCTGCGGCTGCGGAAGTGACGCCGGCGCGGACGCGAAGGCGGCGGGCGCCTCGAAGGCGGACGCGCGCCGGCGGCGCGGCGACTTTCGCATTGGCGTGCTTGAGATCGCGGACCACGCGGCGCTCCGGCGCACGCGCAAGGGCTTTGTCCAGGCGCTGGATGCGGCCGGCGTAAGGCATCGCCTGGACGTGCAGGTTGCGCAAAACGACTTCCTCGCGTGCCAGGGCATGGCCGCGGGATTCTCCGGCGGCGAGCACGACCTGATCCTGGCCCTGGGCACGCCGGCGGCGCAGGCGGCCGTGGGCGCAACCTCCAACGTGCCCATCGTGGCGGCCGCCGTGACAGACCTGGCCGCGGCCGGGCTTCTGGACGATGCCAAGAGGCCCGGCGGCAACGTGACGGGCGCTGCGGACCTGACGCCGGTGGAGCGGCAGTTTGACCTGCTGCGTCAACTGGTGCCCGGCGCCGGGCGCGTGGGGATCCTGTACTGCTCGCAGGAGAGCAACTCGGAGGTGCAGGCGTCCATGGCGGAGGACGCCGCCACGGCCCGCGGGCTTGCGACCACGCGATACCGCGTGGCGGGCGCAGACGAGCTCGAGGCGGCCGTGCGCTCCATGGCCGGCAAGGTGGACGCGTGCTACGTCCCGACGGACAACACCGTGGCCGCGTCCATGGGCAAGGTGGCCGCGCAGGCAAGGGCCGCCAGGCTGCCGCTTGTGTGCGGCGAGGCCGGCATGGTGGAGGCCGGCGGCCTTGCGACCGTGGGCATCGACTACCTAGAGCTGGGCAAGGCCGCGGGCAACATGGCGCTGCACGTGCTTGCGCGCGTGCAGCGCGAGGCGCGGCGCCGCAAGCGGGATGCCGCGACGCCCCAGCCCACCGCAGACATGGCAGTGTGGAGCCCGGAGGGCGCGCCAAGCGTCCTGGTGAACCAGGAGACGGCCCGCGCGCTGGGAATCGACGCGTCCGCGCTGGACACGGCGTCGCTAGAGCGCGCGTAGGCCCGCGGCCGACGCCGCCCGCGGCAAGCGCGGCACGCACGTAGGCGCACAAGACCGACGGCGCGCACAGGGGCGCGCCCAAGAGCAGGGAGCACGATGGAAGACGAGATCTTCTCGCAAGAGCAGGAGCACCTGACACAGATATACGCGCAGCTGGAAGAGATGCGCGACATCCTGACGGAAGAGATCGAGGTCAAGCACAAGCGGGCCGCGAAGGACCTGAAGGACCTCTCGGACGAGGTGCGCATCGACTTTGGCGGCGCGGACGAGACCATGGAGACGCTCGCCGCAATCGAGACGCTGAACTCCGTGATCGACACGTACAACCAGCAGCACGACTTCACGGTCGAGAAGCTGGGCCGCTGCATCATGCTGCTGGGGCAGCCGTACTTTGCGAAGGTGCGCCTGCAGATGCGTCCCGGCCGGCCCGCGCGCGACGTGTACATTGGCACGGCCGGCATGACGGACAAGAGGCGCATGCCGCTCATCGTGGACTGGCGCAACCCCGTGGCCGAGACGTACTACAACCAGGAGATGGGCCCCACCTCGTATACGGTGGACGGCCGCGTGCGCACGGTGAACCTCGAGCTGCGCCGGCAGTTTGACATCACGCGCGACCGCCTGAAAGCGTACTTCGACACGACGGTCGCGATCGAGGACTCGCTGCTCCTGGGCGCGCTCAGGCGCCACCACTCGCAGAAGCTGCAGGCCATCACGGCGACCATCCAGCGCGAGCAGAACCGCGTGGTGCGCCACGACGACGTGCCGGTGCTCCTGGTGGACGGCATCGCCGGATCGGGCAAGACGTCCGTGCTGCTGCAGCGCATCGCGTTTTTGTTCTATCGCGAGCGCCAGACGCTGCGGCCGGACCAGGTGTACCTCTTCACGCCAAACAACGTGTTCGAGAAGTACATAGACACCGTGCTCCCCACCCTGGGCGAGTCCAATCCGCAGACGTTCACCTGGCGCGACTTCCTGGCGCGGCTGGGCCTGGCCGACCGCGCGACCGGCGCGGACGACAGCCCGGAGTCACTTGCGCGCCTGGAGCGCGGCCTCGAGGGCGCGACGCTTGACGAGGCGGACCTGCGCGACGTGCGCGTGGGCGACACCGTGCTGCTGCGCGCGGGATCGGTGACGAGCGCCGTGCGCAAGTTCGAGCGCTTTGGCCTGGGGCCGCGCATGATGGCGCTGGTCAAGGACGAGCTGCACGACCGGCTTGACCGCCGCATCGCGACGATGGCCCACGACGAGGAGCTGCAGGAGCAGATGCTCGCCATGGACGTGGACGAGCAGGTCGAGGCGTTTGGCGAGGTCATCGCGCCGTCGAACGACGACGATATCCTGGCGTACGCCAAGCGCCTGCTGGCGGCGCGCTACGCCCCGGCGCACGACGACATCGAGAACCTCACGTGGCTGCGCCTGGACCGCCTGGGCTGCCGCATGCTGGGCAAGACCAACATGAGCGCGGCGGAGTGGCTGTTCCTGAGGATGCTCGTTACCGGCCACGGCGCGGACGACGCTCGCTACGTGATGATAGACGAGGTACAGGACTACACGCAGACGCAGCTCATGGTGCTGGCGCGCTACTTTGGCCGCGCGCACTTCCTGCTGCTGGGCGACCGCAACCAGGCCATCCACGAGGGCACGGCCACGTTTGCGCAGATCAGACAGATCTTCGAGCCAACCCACGGCAGCGTGGAGGAGTGCCAGCTGCTGACGAGCTACCGCTCCAGCCCAGAGATCACGCGCCTGTTTGCGAGCCTCATGGATGCTGACGAGCGCGTGCAGCTCACCTCCGTGCAGCGCGAGGGCGTGGCGCCCGGCTTCACGCAGGTGACAGACGGCCGGCAGGACCCGGACGCGTACCTGGACGCCCTGGCGCAGATCGTGAACGCCGCCGCCGCGGAGGAGGGCCTTGCGGCCGTGGTGGCCGCGGACCGGCGCCGCGTGGCGTGGCTTTCCAAGCGCCTGGGCGAGAAGTGCCCGGCCCTGGTGACGATGAGGGGCACGGAGGAGCTGCCGAAGGACGGCGTGGTGCTGATGGACCTAGCGCTTGCGAAGGGCCTGGAGTTTGACCACGTGATCGTGCCGGACGCCCAGGCGGACGTGTACCCCGACACGCTGCTTGCCCGCCGCCGCCTGTACACGGCGGTCTCGCGCGCGATGCACCGCGTGGACCTGGTGTCGCAGGGCACGCTGTCGCCGCTTCTGGCAGAGGTCGCCCGCCAGGCGGACGTGGGCTAGGCCGCCCGGGCCGCACGGGCGCGCCGCACCGACCGGGCCACGCGGACGCCCGGCCGCACGGCCGCGCAACACCGTCACCCAACGTAAAGGAGTAGGGCACCATGGACCAGTTCTTCTCGCTCTTGATTGGCTATGCGTTTGGCTGCTTCCTGACGGCGGACGTGGTGTGCCGGCGCCTGGCCAAGAAGTCCGTGTTCCAAGTGGGCGTGGGCAACCCCGGCATGGCGAACGTGGGACACGAGCTTGGCACGAGGGCCGCGGCGCTCGTGCTGGCCGGGGACATCGCCAAGACGCTTGCCGCGTGGCTGGTGGCCCGGGCGCTCTTTCCCGCAGACGCGGCCGTGTGCGGCCTTGCCGCCACCACCGGCGCCACCCTCGGGCACAACTTTCCCGCGTGGCACCGCTTCCGTGGCGGAAAGGGCGTGACCACCACGTGCGCGGGCATCATTCTGGCCGCGCCGGCGCTGGGCATCGCCTCGGCCGTGGCGGGCCTCGTGGTGGTGCTGGCCAGCGGCTACCTGTGCGTGGGCGCCGAGGCCATCACGCTCGCGTTCCTGCTGGCGTGCTGCGTGGCGCATGGCCCCGCCAGCGCGTACGCCGCGTATGCGCTGGTGCTGGCCACTCTCATGCTGTGGGCGCACTGGAGCGCGCTTACGGCCGTTGCCCACGGCACCCAGCCACGCGCGAGCATATCAGTCAGGTTCTGGAAGAAGCTGCGCCGCGGGCGCCGCTAGCGACCGGCTTCAGGCCGGTCCGCCCCGGGCGAGGCGGCCAGCACGTCGAAGCGGTTGACGCCCATGAGGATCTGCTGCACGTCGAGCGTGCCCCAGATGGTGGAGCCGCGCTTCTGGCCGCGCACGTAGACGCGCACGTTCTGGCGGCTGCCGATGATGGAGCGCGTCCACTCCATGCGCTCGATGTCGCGGTAGCGTATGGTGCGCTTGCGGCCCGCGAACGGCGTGATCACCATGTAGTCGCGATACGTGACCACGCTGTAGTGGCGCATCACGAACCACAGGCAGAACGTGGTCGCCACGAACGAGAGGAAGAACGAGAGCACCACCAGCGGGCTGGCCGTGAACGCGCCGAGCGAGCACAGCCACGTGAGCGCCGCGCCCAGCACCGCCATGAACAGCATCACGACGGACAGCGTCCGCGTCAGCATGACGGGGACCACGTACGTGTCGTGGTGGCGGTGGTGCCGCTCCGCCATGCCGGTATCGGCCACGCGCTGGTACACCAGGGCGACTATGGGCAGCGCGACCATCACAAGGCACAGGGTCAGCCAGCTCATGCGGCCTCGTCCCCCGCGCCCCGGTGGCGCGCCCGCCATCGTATGCCCTTCATTCCCATTGCGCTTCCTCTTGTTCCGTATATCGACCCCCTACAAGGATAGACGCACCACGTCGGCCCGCGCGCCACGCTCTGGCATGCGGGCCGCATGGCATCGCCTGCGGCACGGGCGCCGCCCCAGCGGCACAAACGGCGCCGCGGACGGCATCGCGCGCTACGCCTGGGGCACGGCGAACTTCGCCACCAGGCGCTCCAGCAGGTCCACCGTCAGCTCCAGGCTGCGCACGGGCACGAACTCGCGCACGGAGTGGCACGAGTAGCCGCCCGTCGCGATGTTGGGGCACGGCAGCCCGCGGAAGCTGAGCTCCGCGCCGTCGGTTCCGCCGCGCACCGCGACCACCTTGGGGTCGAGCCCCACCTCGCGGTTCGCCTGAAGCGCGTGGTCAATCAGGAACGGGCAGTCGCCAAAGCGCTCCGCCATGTTGCGGTACTGCTGGCGAATCTCCACGGTGACGGTGCCCTCGCCGTAGCGGCCGTTCAAGAACGCCGCGATGTCGCGCAGCACCTGCTGCCTGCGCGCGAAGGAGTCCGCGTCGAAGTCGCGGATGATGTAGCCAAGCTCCACCTCGCTCGCGGTGCCCCGCACGTCGATCGGGTGATAGAAGCCCTCGCGGCCCTCCGTGTGCTCCGGGCGCTCCGCCGCGGGCACCATCTGCTGAAACTCGCTCGCCACGGTGATGGCGTTCACCATGATGCCCTTCGCGCTGCCCGGGTGCACCATCACGCCGCGCACGCGCACGGTGGCCTCCGCCGCGCCGAAGCACTCGTAGTTGAACTCGCCCAGCGCCTCGCCGTCCACGGTGTAGCACCACTTCGCGCCAAAGCGCTCCAGGTCAAGCAGGCGCGCGCCGTGGCCGATCTCCTCGTCCGGCACGAACGCGACCTTCAGCGTGGGGTGCGGCAGCTCCGGGTGGGCCGCAAGGCGCGCCACCAGCGCGCAGATCTCCGCGACGCCGGCCTTGTCGTCCGCCGAGAGGAGCGTGCTTCCGTCGCTCACGACGATGTCCTGGCCCACGAAGCCCGCCAGGTCCGGGACCTGGGCCGTCGTGGTGACGACGGTCTTGCCGTCCACGACGCCGTGCACCAGGTCGCCGCCCTCGTAGTGCACCACGTGCGGCCTCACGCCTGACGCGGGCGCGTCGAACGAGGTGTCTATGTGGGCGCACAGCCCCAGCGCGGGCAGGTCCTCGGCGCCGGCGGAGGCCGGCAGGCTCGCGGTCACGTACGCGTGCTCGTCCACGCGCACGTCCTCGCAGCCCAGGGCTGAAAGCTCTTCTCCCAAAAGCCTTGCCATGTCGTGCTGCGCGGGGGTCGAGGGCGTCTCGGCCTCGTTGTCGGGGTTGGACTGCGAGTCCACCTGCACGTAGCGCATGAAGCGATCGAGCACGTCGGACTGCTTGGGCTGGTATGCCATGGGGTCTCCTCTGGTTGTGCCGGTGGCGCGGCCGCGAGTCGCGGGGGGCGCGGGCGCCGGGCGGCGTTGCGTGTTGACCCTTGTATGGTACCCCCACGCGGCGCGCGTCATTCCCGCCCATCCGTGGCCAAGCGCCCCCAAAGTGCTACGCTTAGGGTCCGTGCGCAGGTCACGGGCCCCGTCGACCGCCGCACGCACCGCAAACGCACGCGCCCGCCGAAACGCGGGCGCACGACACCCGCAAGGAGACCTCCCACATGTCACTTCGCCGACGCTGGCTGCCCATCCTGCTCGCGGGCGCGTTCGTGGTGGCGATGGTCGCGGCCGCCGGCGCGCTCCGCTGCCCGGAGGCCCTCTTCCCCGAGACCGCCGCCATCCTCTGCGGCGCGTGAATCCAGCCGTACCAGGCCTGGAACGTCGACCGCCCCCGCATGCTCGCGCTCATGTGCGCCGGCGCCGTGTTCGGCACGGCCGTGAACCTGCTCCTGCCGTGGCCGCTGTGGCTGCGCGCGCCCCTTGGCTTCCTGTTCTGCGCGACCCTCATGAACGTGGCCGGCGCGGACATGACGCCCGTGCTCTCCGCGGCGATCCTGCCCATGGTCCTTGGCACAAGGGAGTGGGCGTACCCCGTCGCGGTCGCGGTTCTCGTGAGCCTGGTCTGCGCGGGCCAGGTGGCCCCGAGCGCCTTGGCCTGCACGAGAAGATCGACTTCCGCCCCTTCCGCCTCCCCGTGCGCCAGACCCTCCTTGGCTGGGGGCGCCGGTTCCTGGTGTTCTGCGTGCTTGCGGCGTGCATCATCCCCCGCACCACAGAGCCCTCCTCAAGCGACGTCGCTTGAGGAGGGCTCACTTTACGCACGTTCCTGCGTATCCGCAGGTAGATATAGCCAAATGGCAAAGAATGGAAAATCGCGGGCGACGCCGCTTGAGGAACTCGCGAGGAGCTCGCGGCGCCACCCGGCGCTACCCGGCGTCGCTACCTCACGCCGGCGCGGCGCTTCGCGTCCTCGATTGCGTCCAGCTGCTCGCGGGTCAGGTGGATGCGTCCTTCTCCCCTGCCCACGGTCACGCCGCCGTCCTCGTCCACCATGGTGCCGTAGGCCGCGTAGCCACCGCTCACGGGCGCGCCCTCGTTCACGATGTGGCCCTCCAGCTCGCCCTTGCGGCGCAGGTGGCCGTACTCCTCGAAGTTCGGGATGACGCGGTTCGTGGGGTCGTCGTCGTTTCTCAGCGTGAACCTGGCGTCGGGGTCACCGGCGGCCTGGGCCTGCTTGAAGTTCTCCTTCGCCACGCTGATCATCAGCTTGATGCGGTTCAGCTGGTTCACCTCGGACGCGCCGGGGTCGTAGTCAACCGCCACGATGTTGCTCTCGTGGTGCATCTGGCGCAGGCGCTTGATCACGGACTTGCCCACCACGTGGTTCGGCAGGCACGCAAACGGCGAGCACACGATGATGTTCGGCGTGCCGTTCTCGATGAGGTCGCACATCTCGGCGGTCAGCAGCCAGCCCTCGCCCATCGTGTTGCAGAGCGAGAGGACCTCGGACGCCTTCGCCGCAAGGTCGAAGATGCCGCCGTACGGCTCGAAGCGCTCGGACGCCTCCAGCATCTTGTTGATGGGCTTGCGCATGCCCTCCAGAAAGTCGATGGCCCCCTTGTGCGTGACGCGGCTCACGGCCTTCGTGCCAAGCTCGCGGTTCATGTTCACCTGGTTCGAGACGCCAAACAGGAAGAAGTCCACGAGGCCGGGCACGTCCGCCTCGCAGCCCTCGTTCTCGATCACCTTCACCACCTGGTTGTTCGCCGTCGGGTGGAACTTCACCAGGATCTCGCCCACCACGCCCACGCGCGGCTTGCTGCGGTCGTTCACCAGCGGCAGCCGGTCGAACGAGCGGATGGTGTCCTCGCACAGGCGGTAGAACTCGCGACGCCCCATGCCGCCGATCTCGGCCTTCACGCGGCTCATGAAGAACTCGTACTCGCGGTCCGCCGCGCCCTTCTCGGCCTCGTACGGGCGGGTGCGGTACAGGCACTTCATCAGCAGGTCGCCGTAGAGAAGGGCGTACACCGCACGCTTCAGCAGGCCCGGCTTCAGGATGTTCCATCCCGGGTTGTCCTCGTCCAGGCCGCCCGCGACCGAGAGCGAGATGACGGGGATGTCCGCGTGGCCGGAGTCCTTCAGCGCCTTGCGGATGAGCGCGATGTAGTTGGTGGCGCGGCAGCCGCCGCCGGTCTGGCTTATGAGCACCGCCGTGCGGCTCAGGTCGTACTTGCCAGACAGCACGGCCTCCATGATCTGGCCCGTAACCAGGATGGACGGGTAGCAGATGTCGTTGTTAACGTACTTCAGGCCCGTGTCCACGGCCTTGTGGTCGACGGACGGCAGCAGCACCAGGTTGTAGCCGGCGGAGCGCAGCAGCTGCTCCACGATCTCGAAGTGGATGGGACTCATCTGCGGGGCGAGGATGGTGTAGCCCTCGGCCTGCATGTCCTTGGTGTAGCGCACCTTCTTGAACGCGGCGCTCTGGGCCTTGCGGTACACGGGCGCGCGGCGGCTCAGGTCCGTCTGGCGCGCCTGCTCAAGCGAGCCGTCCGCCATGCGGACGCCCACCGGCGCCTCCTCGATGACCGTGCCCGCCGCGGTCTTGCGCTCCAGCTCGGCGCGCTCCTCCTTCAGCGCCGCCATGAGCGAGCGCACGCGGATGCGCGCGGCGCCCAGGTTGGACACCTCGTCGATCTTCAGCACGGTGTAGATCTTGCCGGACGCCTCCAGGATCTCCTGCACCTCGTCGGTCGTGAGCGCGTCCAGGCCGCAGCCAAAGCTCTGCAGCTGGATCATGTCAAGGTCGTTGCGGGTGGCCACGAAGCGCGCGGCACGGTACAGGCGGCTGTGGTACATCCACTGGTCAACCACGCGTATGGGGCGCTCCGGCGACATCTTGTGCGCCACGGAGTCCTCCGTCAGCACCGCGAAGCCAAAGCCGTGCAGCATCTCGGGGATGGCGTGGTTGATCTCGCCGTCGTTGTGGTACGGGCGGCCGGCCAGCACGATGCCGTGGGCGTCGTTGTCCTCTATCCACTTCAGGGTCTCGTCGCCCTTGCGGTGCATCGCGTCCTTGAACGCGAGGTCCTCCTCCCAGGCGGCGTTCACGGCGGCGTCCACCTCGGCGCGCGTCAGGTCCGGACCCGTGAAGCGGCCCTTGCCCGCCGCGGCGTCCTCCTTGCGCTCCACCTGCAGGATCTCGTACAGTCTGCGCTTCAGCTCGCTCTTGTCGTCGTACGGGATGAACGGGTCCAGGTACTCCACGTCGGGCGCGGAAAGCTCGTCCACGTTCAGTCCCAGCGCCTGCGGGTAGCTCATCACGATCGGGCAGTTGTAGTGGTTCGTCGCGGTGTCGTCCTCCTGGCGCTCCCAGCGGATGCACGGCATCCAGATGAAGTCCGGCCTCTTCTCCAGAAGGTTCATGATGTGCCCGTGCGAAAGCTTCGCGGGGTAGCACACGGACTCGGACGGCATGGACTCCGTGCCGGCCTCGTACGTCTTGCGCGTCGTCTTGTCGCTCAGCGCCACGCTGAAGCCCAGCTTCGTGAAGAACGTGTGCCAGAACGGGTAGTTCTCGTACATGTTCAGCGCGCGCGGAATGCCAACGGTGCCGCGCGGCGCCTCGTCGGCCGGCAGGCTCTCGCGGTCAAACAGCAGGCGGTTCTTGAACTCAAAGAGGTTCGGCGCCTTGGACTGCTCGCTCCTGGGCTTGCCGGAGCCCTTCTCGCAGCGGTTGCCCGTGATGAAGCGGCGGCCGTTGCCAAAGCTGTTGATGGTCAGCAGGCAGTTGTTCGAGCAGCGCCCGCAGTGCGCGTTCGTGTGCTTCACCTTCAGGTTGTCGATCTCCTCGCGCGAAAGCAGCCCGGAGGTCCCCGCCGCGCCGGCGCGGTCGCGGGCGAGAAGTGCCGCTCCGTACGCGCCCATCGTACCGGCGATGTCGGGCCTGATCACCTCGCGGCCCGTGAGCAGCTCGAACGCGCGCAGCGTCGCGTCGCTCATGAACGTGCCGCCCTGCACCACCACGTACTTGCCGATCTCGTCGTAGTCTCGCAGCTTGATGACCTTGAAGAGCGCGTTCTTGATGACGGAGTAGGAAAGCCCGGCCGCGACGTCGCCAATGGTCGCGCCCTCCTTCTGCGCCTGCTTCACGCGCGAGTTCATGAACACGGTGCAGCGGCTGCCCAGGTCCACGGGGCGCTCGCCCCTCACGGCCGCGGCGGCAAACTCCTGCACGGTCATGCCCATGGAGTCCGCGAAGTTCGCGATGAAGCTGCCACAGCCGGAGGAGCACGCCTCGTTCAGGCTGATGTGCTCGATGATGCCGCCACGAACCTGCAGGCACTTCATGTCCTGGCCGCCAATGTCCAGGATGAAGTTCACGTCGGGCACAAACGCCTTCGCGCCGCGCAGGTGCGCCACGGTCTCGATCTCGCCGGAGTCTGCGCCCAGCGCCTCGATCAGGATGCCCTCGCCGTAGCCCGTCGTCGTCACGTGGCCAACCACGCAGTCGTCGTTCAGGTGGTCGTAGATGTCGTCCATGATCCTGCGGGCGGTGCCCAGCACGTCGCCGTTGTTGTTGTCGTACCACGTGTACAGCAGCTCGCCGTCCTCGCCCACCACGGCGGCCTTCATCGTGGTGGAGCCGGCGTCCAGGCCAATGAACACGCGGCCGTGGTAGTCCTCCAGGCTGCCCTTCTGCACCACCTGCCTGTCGTGGCGCTCCTTGAACTCGCGGTAGTCGTCCTCGGTCGCAAACAACGGGTCTAGGCGCGCGACCTCGGTGCCCTGCGTGTCGCCCAGGTTCTCAAGGTCGCTGATGACCTTCTCGAACGTCACGTACTTGTCGCTCTCGCCGGCCAGCGCCGCGCCCGTCGCCACAAAGAGGTGGGCGTTCTTCGGCACGATGCGGTGCTCCTCGTCCAGCTTCAGCGTCTTATAGAAGCGCTTGCGCAGCTCGGAAAGGTACTGCAGGGGTCCGCCGAGAAACGCCACATACCCACGTATGGGGTGTCCGCACGCCAGGCCGGATACGGTCTGGTTCGCGACGGCCTGGAAGATGGAGGCCGCGACGTCCTCGCGCGCGGCGCCCTCGTTCAAGAGCGGCTGAACGTCGGACTTCGCGAACACGCCGCAGCGGCTCGCGATGGGGTAGATGTGCGTCGCGCCCTTCGCCAGCTCGTTCAGGCCCGTGGCGTCCGTCTCCATGAGGGATGCCATCTGGTCGATGAACGCGCCGGTGCCGCCGGCGCACGTGCCGTTCATGCGCTGCTCGATGCCGTTGTCGAAGTAGATGATCTTCGCGTCCT
>ERZ506750.683-NODE-683-length-13518-cov-3.655872_pt1 | contig 13518 bp, 10 predicted proteins | sample MGYA00513186_ERZ506750 | MGnify/ENA metagenome assembly ERZ506750
AAACTGTTCAGTATGTACGTGATCTATGTGGCTACTTCATCTCCTACAACAACCTGTTCTCCACGTGGATTGCCAGCCAGGGCGATTTCACCATCGCTGATGTACGTGACGCGCTTTCCGCTTTCGAACGCAACATTGATCCGGCTCGTAAACGTGTGTTCGTTGGCATCTTCGACACGCTGCAAACCGGTCTGTCCAAACTCGGCACCGATGAAAAAAGTCGTAGCAAGGCTGTCCGCGACCTCATCTACCTCATCAAGGACATTCCGATGGACAGCCGGCAGGACTACGACACCCTCGGCTTCATCTATGAGTATCTAATTAGCAACTTCGCTTCCAATGCGGGTAAGAAGGCCGGTGAGTTCTACACGCCGAGCGAAGTCTCTCAGCTCATGAGCGAAATAGTGGCCTGGCATCTCGCCGGCCGTGAAGAAATCAACATCTACGACCCCACGAGTGGCTCGGGCTCGTTGCTGATCCATATCGGTCAGGCTGTGGCCCGTCGCAATGGCAATCCGAATGACATCAAGTATTACGCACAGGAACTCAAGGAGAATACCTACAATCTCACGCGTATGAATCTTGTCATGCGTGGCATACTGCCAGACAATATTGTGGCTCGTAACGGTGACACGTTAAAAAGCGACTGGCCATGGTTCGATACCGACGAAACGAAGGACGAGACCTATGAGCCGCTGTTTGTGGACGCCGTGGTCTCTAATCCTCCCTACTCCCAGAACTGGGAGCCGCCGGAAGCGGGCGAAGATATCCGTTTCGAATATGGCATTGCGCCTAAGTCCAAGGCTGATTATGCCTTCCTGCTGCATGATCTCTATCACCTGCGTGATGACGGCATTATGGCCATCGTGTTGCCACATGGCGTGCTGTTCCGTGGCGGTGAGGAAGGCGCTATTCGCCGGAATCTAGTGGAAAACCACCATATTCAGGCCATCATCGGATTGCCAGCGAACATCTTCTTCGGCACCGGCATCCCCACCATCGTCATGGTGCTGCGCAAGCAGCGCGAGACGAGCGACGTTTTGGTGGTGGACGCCTCCAAGCACTTCGTGAAAGAGGGCAAGAACAACAAGCTGCGAGCAAGCGACATCAAGCGCATCGTCGACGTCGTGACAACGAGCGCGACCGTCGACAAGTTCAGTCGCCTGGTTCCCATCGACGAGATCCGCGCCAACGACTATAACCTCAACATCCCGCGCTATGTGGACTCGAGCGCTGCTGCCGAGAGCTGGGACGTGTACGCCACCATGTTCGGCGGCGTGCCGAAGGTTGAGGTCGACGCGCTCGAGCGCTACTGGAAGGTATGGCCGAGCCTCAAGGGGCAACTCTACCGTGACGCCGGTGGGTCGTGTCTTGCGCCCGCGACCGATGACGTTGCGCAAACGGCGAAGGAAAACACCGAAGTCCGCGCCTTCCTGGGCGGCTATCGTGATGCGATAAGCCATTTACCGGCCGCGCTGCGAAGCCGTTTGGTAGACGGTGCCGATGAAGTCGACACCGTGGCAGAGGAAGAGGCCATTGCGGCGCTTTTGAAAGACGCGCTGGCGGGCATAGCCCTGGTCGACGGCTACGACGCCTACCAAGCGCTCGACGACGCCTGGGCGGGAATCTCCGGCGATTTGGAGATTATCCAGACCGAGGGGAAAACTGCCGTGCGCAAGGTGGACCCGAACATGGTTGTCAAGAAGAAGAACGGCAAAGACGTCGAGGTTCAGGACGGCTGGGCTGGCCGCATCCTGCCGTTTGCGCTTGTGCAAGAGCGCCTGCTTGCCGAAGACGTCAAGGAGATCACTTCCCGTGATTCCCGCCTAGGAGAAATATCGCAGGAAATAGACGAGATCCTCGAGAGCTTCGACGAGGAGGATAAGGGGTCTTCCGCTGCTGTCAACGACGAGGGTTCGTTTGTGGCGGCTGAGCTCAAGAAGGCTGTGAAGACTATCGGAAAGCACCCTGAAAACGATTTCGAGCAAGGTCTGGTTCGTGCGCAGGCGCTGCTCGATGAGGAGAAAAACCTCAAGAAGGCGAACAAGGAAGCAAGAGCGGCTCTTGAGGAGACGACCAAGGAGGTCGTCGAGGGCCTGACCGACGCCCAGTGCGACGATTTGCTGGCCGCCAAGTGGATAAAGCCGCTTCAAGCCGAGCTTATGGCCCTTCCCGAAACTGTTGTGAGTGACTTTATCGCGAATGTAGCTGCGCTCAATACCAAATACGCGACAACCTACTCGGACGTGTGCAACCAGATAGATGATGCAGAAAGCCAGTTGGCAGACATGCTGGGACAGCTCACGGGCAACGAGTACGACATGGCGGGCATCGCTGAGCTGCGCAAGCTGTTGGGCGGTGAGTAGCATGGCCGAGAAACAGAATACCCCAGAAATCCGCTTCGAGGGTTTCACTGACCCTTGGGAACAGCGTAAGTTGGGGGAACTGCTTCTTTTCCAAAATGGTTTTAATGGCTCCAGCGAGTCATTTGGAAGCGGGATTCCGCTTATCAGCGTCATGGATGTTCTTGATGATGAATTCATTACGCACGAGACAGTAAGGGGTAAAGCTCGCCTGAATTGCGAAGAAGCTAGCCGCTATTGTGTTGAGTACGGTGATGTACTGTTTCAGCGCAGCTCGGAAAATCAGGAGGATGCCGGAACGTCGAACGTGTATCTTGACCAGCATGTTTCATCCGCTTTCGGAGGATTCGTGATAAGAGGTAAAAAAGTTGGTGAGTATAACCCTATTTTCATTAAATATCTTCTTGGTTCCTCTTTTATTCGCGAGCAAATTACTCACAGAGCTCAGGGTGCTCAACATATCAATGTGTCGCAGGATACCCTAGCCGATGTTGTTCTCTTGATGCCCTCCATGCGCGAACAGGAGGCTGTCGGATTGGTTTTCCTCCATCTCGACAACCTCATCACCCTTCATCAGCGTAAGTTGGATTTACTGAAGAATACGAAGAAATCGCTTTTAGACAAGATGTTCGTTTAGTTTTTTTGACACAGTCGTCGCTCTGCGATCCCCGAAACCGTCGATTCGCATTAGCCGAATCGACGGTTTTTACTATTTGTGACCGAGACACAAGACGTTATCGCCTTCTTACTGCTGTCACTGATGAAGGGTGATGAGGTCGTCAAGCTGTTTGAAAAAACGGCCAATGGCCTCTTGCTCGTAAAGAGCTGGAACCAAAATAGATTCGCGCATCAAGTCAGCCGGCACAAGCTCGTTCATCATCGTGCCGCTTTTCGTGGCATTGACAAGTACTGGACGCATCATCGATTCGCGCGGAATGTAGTGTTTCCAAAAGCTGTATCGCTGTTCGACAATTGGCCTCAGGCAAGAAAACCTTGGCGACATAAGCCCGTCACCTGCATCGTTGAGAACGAAGCGACCGTAAGCATGCTCTTTGTTAGTATGCCCCTCAAATGCAATGTCTCCCACGCGAACGACCTTGTATGTACTCAAGGAGTTATCTGCAGCTCCGTTACCTCCGTTGTACGTCATGGTGGCAACTGAAAGGGTCTTGTCGTAGCCGAACTCACAGCCCTCATTACGCTCGTTGTTGATGACATACAGCTCCGAGAACTTACGCTGTTCCCAAGAAAGATGCCCGCATAAGCTACGGTATTGGCACTTACACTGATGAAGGGTGATGAGTTTGTCGAGACCCTCTAGACAATCGGATATTGCTCGCTGTTCTTCGATAGTCGATGGTACTTCAGCTGTAATTTCAGCGAAGCGTTCGTACCTCAGAGTTTGCGTATCTTTGGAATTGCCTTGAGAGTTACAGAGGTATTCGTAAAGCATTTCAGGCCTCTTCAACAGGTAGCCAAAGCAAGTCGAGTCAAGCTCGACTACGGGCTTTGCAACCACATAAGCTGGGCTTACGATGCCGTTGTACCTGCTTGAACCAACCGCGCCCTGCCACATGCGCATGCTGTTGTACACGATGTCCCCAACGCGAACAATCTTATAATTGGCGATACTTGCGCCAGGATTGGTATTTCTTTCGGATTCGGATGCTGGATAGATACCGTTGGCTACGCTAACCGACAGGATCTCTTCGGTTGAGGAGCGCTCATCGCATTCGACGAACAACTCTCCCAACTTACGCTGTTCCCAAGCGGTTATTCAGATTGGACGACTCCATCTTGGGAACAGCGTAAGTTGAATGAATGTCTGACGGTTTCTTCCGAAAAGAACTCCAACGGTGCTTTCAAGCGTAATGACGTTCTATCAGTGTCTAAAGACTTCGGAGTTATAAATCAAATAGCATTTCAGGGAAGAAGTTTTGCTGGAGCCGACTTGTCTAACTACGGCATCCTGAACCATGGTGAAATTGTTTATACAAAATCGCCCCTAAAGGATAACCCCTTCGGGATCATCAAGAGCAATAAGAGCCGCTCAGGCATAGTTTCTACGCTGTACGCAATATATAGGCCGCTCAATGATACACTTGCCGACTTTATCGACTGCTACTTCTCGCAGGATGCCAGGGTCAACAATTACCTTCACCCTCTCATTAGCAAGGGTGCTAAAAACGACATGAAGGTTTCCGCCGAAAACGCATTGAAGGGAACGATTTCAATACCATCTGTTGCAGAGCAAAAACTGATTTGCGGGCTACTCGCGCAACTAGACTCCCTCATCACCCTTCATCAGCGTGAGCCACGGTTTACTGATACAGGCTAAATAAGAGTCGAAAGAGCCCTCATGACGATGTCAATGTCCTTGTTCTCGAGCTCTTGGATGACGTGCAGATAGGTTTCCTGGGTGGTGGTCATGCTTGCATGCCCGAGCCTTCGGGATACGCTGGCGATGGAGACGCCAGCGAACAGCAAAAGTGATGCATGCGTATGCCGCAGTCCGTGGATGGATATGGTGGGCACGCCAACATTTTTGCAGTGGCGCGCTAAAACGCTGTTAGCCGTCGAGTTATAGACCTTTCCCTTTACAAATATGGGCTCAGTCGGCGGAAGGTCTTTGAGCAGCCCAGATAGTTGCATGATGAGCTGCCAGTCGAGTTGAACCTTCCGCATCGATGAGGCATTTTTCGTGGGGACGAATCCGCCGCCGTTCTTGTAATCCCAGGTCTTGTTCACCGAGAGCGTTTGATGGGCGAAGTCAAAGTCTTCGGGAGTAAGCCCAAGGGCCTCGGAGAAGCGCAGGCCCGTTTTAGCGACTATGAGAATAAGCCAATCCCAACTCGGTCCGCCCGATAAATCAAGGTCGCCGAGCATGGCATGAAGCTCAAACTGGTTGAGATACTTGATCTTTTTCGAACGCGGCTGTTTCCCTTTGATGATGGCCTTGCGTGTAGGGTCGCGGGGGATGAGCCCTTCGTCAACTGCATCAAGGATAGCCCCTTTAAGCTGATGGTGGAAGTCCATGGTTGTCTGGCGCTCGTGGTGCTCTGCGTAACCGTTGATGAGCTGCTGGTACGAGGTCCGGTCGAGATCTTTTATCCTGAGGTCTGGAATCAGCTTGGCGAGCCAAGACTGCGTGAGTCGGTACTTTCCCATGGTGACCTCACGGATGGCACCTTCTTTGTAGACGCTAATCCATTGCGAGTAGTAATCGCAGAAAAGCGATTCTTCGTTGATACCGATTGGCATTTTTATCCTCTTTCATCATGTGAGGCGGCTCACGCTGATGAAGGGCGATGAGGTTGTCGAGACCGAGAACGACCGTAGATATGCGCTTCTGCTCGCTTTCCGACGGGTAAGAGACCTCAACTTCGGCGATGTCGTTGCCATGGACATGCACGACTGATTTTCCTTGTGCCCGCTTTGCTAAATCGTCATGAGCTTTGCTGTACGTTATAGCAAGCGCGGTGTAGTCTGGATCAAGTTTGCTTACTGGAGTGACGACGTTCAAATCGCCACCAAAAATGATTCCTGACCTGCGCACGGATGATGCAACGGCAATATCTTCTGCCGTTTCCCCGGAAGCGGGAACGATCACTTCGTCACCCTTCGAAAGAAGCGATCCCTCTTGCTCAACGGCAAAAGTATCCACGTCGTCAATACGTGATTCATATTGGGTATACAGGTGTCCATACAAGATCAGTGGGGTGCCAGCATCCCTAATGTCGGCTTTGCTGTAGCCATGCCCCTTAGAAATAGTGCAGAGCTCGCCCAACTTACGCTGTTCCCAAGATGAAGCGAGGGGACGCATGGTCGCATACGCCCCCTCGGATTGACAAACCCTCGATTTATCCTGTTCAAAATCGCCGCTCATTCGTCGATGTCGAAGCCGCCTTCCAGGATGAACTTCTTCAACAGCGCCGCCGCACGGGTGTTCACCTTGAACAGGGGGAGCGTCTTGCCCTCCTTCTGCTCAAAGAAGGCCTTGGCGCGCGCCTTGTCCACCGAGTCCTTCAAATCGTCGAAGCGCCCAAACTCGTTAATATTCGATTCCGCCAGGTCGAGCGCAGCCATGGTGGCAAGAAGCTCGCCGTCTATGCCGAGCGCCTCGACGACCCGCTCGACCTGAGCGTTTTTCGCCTTGCGGGCATAGGACGTGATGTAATCTCTCAACGTCATGCCGTCTTCCAGGACGGCGTCCCCTCGCTCGACGTCGTGAAGGAACAGCTCGGCGAAACGCTGGTCATCCTGGCTCAGGGTCGCGAACGATCGGTGGAGCTCCTCGCGCGCGGCGGCGAGCCCCTCGTCGTCCTGCTCGAGGCATTTCAGCCACTTCTCGAAGTTCGCGTTCATGTAGTCGCTGTCTATGAGCCCCGTGTCGATCTCGGTTATATGACCGTCGAGCTCGTAGGGCGCTTCGGGCGCGCCGCCGGGACCGCCTCCTCCTACGAATAGCTCCTTGTAGCGCTGCACTAGGATGAGGTAGGTCCGCTCGTCGATGACCGGCTGCACGAAGAATGACTTGCCCTTCAGCTTGCCTTCTTCCGGCTCCTCCTCAAACTGATAGGTGTCCTGCTCCCATGTGAAACCCTGCACCTTAGCGGCTTCGAGGAGCTCGTTGAGCTCGACAAACTCCTTGGCGAACTTGCGCCTGGCCTCTTGCGATGCGGGAAGTTTCGAGAGGTCGCCAACGCCCGCTGCCTCGAACACCATGAGTATCTCCTGCAGCCGCGCGTCCATCAGCGCGATATTGTCCGGGAGCTTCTGCGCGAACATGTCGAGCGGGCGGTCGCCCGAGTACAGCTTCACCGCGGCCTCGATGTGGCCCTTCATAGTATGGGGACGGCGGTAGTAGCGGATGGTGCCGAAGGGCTTGTCGGGGCCGAACAGGCGGTTGGTGCGGCTGAATGCCTGGATGATGCTCTCGTAGTCGATGACCTTGTCGAGGTAGAGCGTGTTGAGCCACTTGGAGTCGAAGCCCGTGAGCATCTGGTCCACCACGATGAGCAGGTCGATGCGGCTCTCGCGGTTGGCGTCGACGTTGACGTAGGGCTTCTTATGGGAAAGGCGCGCCGAGATGTCCTTCTTCATGGCGGGCCAGGTGGGAATGGTGAACTCCTGGCCATATGCTTTGTTGTAGTCCTCGATAAGCTCGACCAGGGCGTCCTCCTTCACGGTGGAGCCGGCGTCGTTGTCGATGCTTGGGTCGAAGAGCGCGGTCACCTTCATCTGCGGCGCCTCCCTCTTGAAGGCGCGGTAATAGTCGATGGCCTCGGGGATGGAGCTCGTCGCCAAGATCGCGTGGAACTTGCTGCCATGAGAGAGCACGGGGAAGCGCCGCAGCACGTCCTCGACCACCTTGTCGTGGTGCGGCGTGTCGGGCCAGTACTGGGCGCGGGTCAGGTAGTCCTCGATGCCCTTGATGCGGTTGCCGGCGCCGTCGACCATGGGCCCCATGGGGACCTTCGCCTGGTCCATGTAGTGATAGAAGACCTTGCTCTTGCGCTCGTCGGAGATGGCCTCGCCGACGCTTGAAGCCTTGGCCTGCTCGAGGGCCACGGCCTCGCGCACGTCGTGGTCATCGAACGTCGTCACCATGTAGGGGTCGAAGCCCAGCACGTTGCCGTCACGGATGCCGTCGGCGATGCTGTATCGGTGCAAGCATTCGCCGAACACCATAGCCGTGGTCGACCCTTTTTTCTGGTTCTCGTCGAGAATTGGCGTTCCCGTGAAACCGAAGAAGAGGGCATTGGGGAAGGCGCGGCGTATGTCCTGGAGCATGTCGCCGAAGGTGGATCGGTGGCACTCGTCTATAACGAACACAATCCGCTTGGCGGCCAGGCGGTCGAGTTCCGCCTGGGTGATCCTGCCCTCGCCGGCCTTCACGTTGCTCATCTTCTGGATAGAGGTCACGATGAGGCGGTTCTTGGGGTCGTCGCTCGCGAGCTTCGACTTCAGCACCTGCGTGTTCTCGGTCCCCTGCACGTCATCGGCGTCGTCGGCGAATGCGCGGTACTCGGAGAGCGACTGCGTGCCCAGCTCGATGCGGTCCATGAGGAACACGACCTTGTCGGCATCATGAGAGTCGGCGATAAGTTGAGCCGATTTAAAGCTGGTCATGGTTTTGCCAGAGCCGGTAGTGTGCCAGATGTAGCCGCCTGGGCGACCTGGCGTGCTACTGTGACGCGGCTCATCCCATTTACATCTGCGGACCTTGTCCGAGATGGCTGCGGCGGCGTAGTACTGGTAGCTGCGCATGACTTTTAGGCAGCCATCCGAGCTGTCAGCCACGGTGTAGAACCCAATGAGCTGATGCGCCATAGGGATAGAGAGAAGCGTCGAGGTGAAGCGCTTCCACTCGCCAGTGCCGGGCTTGTCACCTGCGCAGACGGGCTCGTTGTTGAAGTCTTCCCAGTGGAAGTAGAAGTTGGGGTTAAACGCGCCTGCTCCAGGGTTGGCAAAGTACCGCGCCTCATCGGGGGTCATTCCCACAAAGATCTGAACCAGGCGGAAGAGACCCGTGAACACACCTTCGTGCGCGTACTTTTCGATCTGTCCGGTTGCCTGGCTTACGGGCACGCCACTGCGTTTGAGTTCGATATGGATGACCGGCATGCCGTTGATGAGCAGGCACAAGTCTCCCCGACGGTCGTTCAAGATCTTGCTCTTCGCAGGATAGACAGGCTGCTGAGCTATCTGGTAGCGGCTCTGGCCGGCTGCGATCTCCTGACGATCATAGATCTTCAGGCTTACCTCCTTGCCTAGGTGAAGCACATCGTCTGGGTTGTCGCGCATGATGGCGACGGTCTTCCCGTTGATGAACCCGTTGAGCGCGAGCGGGGTCTTGAGCGTTTCGATTTGTTCGATGACCTGTGCCATCTCGCCCTGGGTGAGCGGGCAGCCGTTCAGGCGGTCTATGTCGGCGTTGTTCTGGAACAGAATCTTCGCCCAGTTGTCGATGAGGTCCTGCTTGGAGGGATAGCGAAGCACACCCCCCGCGTCGTCCCAGCCATGCTGCTTCAGCACGGTGATGACCGCTTCTTCGAAGAGAGCTTCTTTATCGAAAACCATGGCGAAACCTATCTTGAGAACATAAGAAATCTAATATATAGTCGACATTCACCATTATAAGACATGCCAATAAACGACTTAGTTTAGGTTGGGCTTGCATTTAAGAATGGAATGCCGGGCCAATTGAAGCATCTGACTGATGACAATCTGGGATTATGTCATCGCCGAGCTTTTTTGACGTGCTGTGGAAGATGCTATTCCACTCTCGGATCGCCTGGGCTTCTCAATGCTCTCTCGGTGCTTCTTGCCATATGGATACTCTCCGTCACGTGGCCGCGCCGGAGAGTATCACGGGCATCTCTGCGCCTCTCTATGTTTCTTTGAATCCGAGCGTTAAAGGAGTGGCTATTTGACTGCAACCAGCTTGCTCCTCTACAGTTCATTTATAAGTGAACTCTACATTAACAACGATTATGAGTTGGCTGAACACCCGATTAATGAACAGTTGAAGCTGGCGGTAGAGGCTTCGGTGCAGCTTCAACAACTGAACGCAGCTGAATGAGGGGATTGCGCTATGGAGACCGTAGACCTTTCTACGTTTATGGAAGAAACCAAGTCCGCGGAAACGATTGCCTACGACCACGCCTTGGAACTCGCTTATCTTGCGGCGGATGAGATGCAACGGCAGGGGATAAAAAAGAAGGAACTTGCAGAGCGAATGGGCGTAACTCCCCAGCGCTTATCCAACATGCTCAACACCCAATCAAATATGACCCTTAAGTCCATCGCGCAATTCGAGCTTGCCCTTGGAATTCGCATTGAATTCAACGCCTCTCCTTCGTTTGCTGCGGAGATTCCCTATCGGTGTGAGTCCAGATCGCCCGAGATTGACAGGTGGACCGAGGATCGCGCTCTTCAGAATGATGTGGAGGAGAAGTGCGGGTCCGCTCAGCATCTGACGCTGATGGAAGGGGGTCTCGCGGCATGACAGAGATTACTATGATTGCGCCGATCCAGCTCGATGACCTGTTTCTGGTAAAGTCCTCGTTCCAAATTGCGGATTCTCCCGCTTCGAAGATGACCCAAAAAATAGGGCTGGATTTTACGGTCAGGCAGCTCGAAAGCGATGGGGGCGAGGGCCTGGTCTCCCTTAGCCTTACTGTCGATACCTCGCTTGTTGATCGCGAGAATGAAGACGAAGAGAAGCTGTCCGCAAGCGTCGAGGTGCTCGTGTCCGCTCACGCGTCGCTTTCTCCGGACATTTCCAAGGAACAGGCCGAGGAGTACTTGCTTTCTAATGCCATTTCCATGGCATATGGCCATGCAAAGACGTGCATCATGACTGTGACTGGGTTGTCGCCTTCGGCCCCGGTGATGATCCCCGCGATTCTCCCGCATGATATTGCGCGCGATTACTTGCGGAAAAGAGCCGGAGAGGTCATGGAATAAGAGTTCGGTTGCGCCTGCGACGCAGCCTGCCGTGCCGTCCGCGGATCGACTTGGTTGGTTTCGGGCCAGTGATCGTTTCACGGCACATTGGTCCGACGTCTGCGCAGACACTTGTATGGTAAAATAGAACGAGCGTTCGGTGGTGCCTTCCGAGTCCTGCAGGCGGATTGGAGGGATTCCCGTGGATGAGCTGACTTCGCTTGTGCTTGCGTTCGCCGTGCTTTATTTGGCGGCGACTCTGTATCGTTTGATTTCTAAGCGGTAGGCGCGGCGGGTGATGCCCTTAAACGAGAATCAGCCACCCTGGCCGGTGGCTGATTCTTGGGCATAGCCCGATTTGAAACTACCAAACAGGAGGGCTTGGCCTCCGTTCGTTACCGATTTTACCCGTTCATCGGGCCTGCGCGCAACGGGTGATTCATCGGGGGCAAGGGGCGCCTTTATGGGCCTCGAGCCCCCGAAGCTATGCCGTTAAAGGAGGCGACTTTCGCCTTGGGGAGTCTTTGTTGTTCGGGCTTCGGTTCGGTTGACGGGCCCTTACTTGTGAAGCCTTCACAACTGTGCGCCCCCGCCGTGTCCCGCTACTCGCACGCGACGAGCTCGGCATCGCGGATGCTGCCGGCGAGGACGGGCACCCCTGCGCCGTGCGTGCGAAGGGCGCGAGCGAAGTCGCGGGCCGCGCGCGCCACGCGCGGGTCCTCGGCCTGGTTGACCACGACGACGTCGGGGGCGGTGCGGCCGGATACCGTCTCGGCGGCAATCGCGGCGGCCACGAGCTCGGGCGTCGCGACCGCGTCGCCCTCGCAGCCCGCAAGCTCGCAGAACAGTTCCGGTCGGTGGACGGCCTCGCGCACGGGCCGGCCGAAGCCGCTGCCCCCGAGCACGAGGACGCACCGCTCGCTGCCCTCCGGCACCGCGGGCTCCCATTCGGCATGGGCCTTGAGCGGCAGGCGCTTGCTGCCGTCGGCCTCCACGAGCACGTAGTCGGCGGCCTTCGCCAGCGCGGGGATGCCGCAGGCGGGCACGGTGAGCTTGCCCTCCTCGGTGGGGGAGGCGAAGCAGGCGACGGGGCTCGCCGCCGCGTTCCACTCGCCCGGCCCGGATAGCGCCGGCATCCCCTCGAACGGCAGGAAGTGCGTCGTCGTGGTGAGCGCGACCGAGGCGCCGCTCGCCGATAGCTCGCGCGCGAGGACGGACAGAAGCGTGGTCTTTCCGCCGCCGCCGATCACGGAGGTGATCCCCCGGTGGATTCCCAATGCATCCTGCAATTTCATTTGCTCACCTAACTAAAAGTAAGAAGCTGCCTGAAATATAGAGCAAAAATCAAGCATCATCGCAGCTAATCGTTGGCGTAAAGACGATATAACGCAAACCTTCGAATCTGTTAGCATTACGGAAAGATTGTACGACAGCCGAGGAGGCAACCATGTTGGTTTACGTTCGCGGCGCGGGGGATATCGCCACCGGCATCGCGCTGCGCCTGCATCGCTGCGGCATGCAGGTCGTCATGGCGGACCTGGCCGTGCCCACGTCCATCCGCCGCACCGTCTGCTTCAGCGAGGCCATCCGCCTGGGCGAGACCACCGTCGAGGACGTTCGCGGCGTGCTCTGCGCCGACGCGGCGGCCGTGCGCGCCGCCGTGGCCGCCGGAGACGTCGCCGTCGTCGTGGACGCGGAGGCCCGCATGGCCCCCGAGCTCGCGCCCGACGTCCTCGTCGACGCGATCCTGGCAAAGAAGAACCTCGGCACCACGCGCGGCATGGCCCCCGTGGTCATCGGCGTGGGCCCGGGCTTCACCGCGCCGGTGGACGTCGACGCCGCCGTCGAGACCATGCGCGGCCACTACCTGGGGCGCGTTTATTACAAGGGCTCGCCCATCGCCAACACCGCCATCCCCGGCCTCATCGGCGGCTACGCCGGCGAGCGCGTGCTGAGGGCGCCGGCCGACGGCGTCTTCGAGCCCCGCGTGCGCATCGGCGACGAGGTCCATGCGGGCACCGTCTGCGGCGAGGTCGCGGGCAAGGCCATGGTGGCCACCATCGACGGCGTGGTCCGCGGCCTTCTGCAGGCCGGCGTCACCGTGCGCCGCGGCGTGAAGTCCGGCGACGTGGACCCGCGCTGCGAGGCAGCGTTCATCCGCACGACGTCCGACAAAGCGAGCGCCGTCGGCGGTGGCGTGCTCGAGGCCATCCTCCACCTTACCGGCGCGCTCGCCGGCGTGGGCTCCGCCCGCGAATGGCAGACCGTCCCCGAGGCCGTGGCAACTGCCGCTGCCTCCGGGCTCGACCTCCCTGGAATCGAGGAGTTCGCATGAACGACGTAGCAGGGACCATCAACGACCAGCAGATCATCGCCGCCGCGCGCGCCGAGCTTGCCGCCGGGCGCCCCGTCGCGCTCGCGAGCCTGCTCGCCACCGCGGGCTCCATGCCGCGCCACGAGGGCGCGCGCATGCTCGCCCTGGCCGACGGGTCCTTCATCGGCACCGTGGGCGGCGGGAACATCGAGTTCATCGCCCAGGAGCGCGAGGGGGAGCTCCTCGCCGCGGCGGCCGTCGGCAGGCCCGCGCCGGCCTCGCTCGAGTGGATGACCCACGCGAAGAACGACATGGCCTGCGGAGGCGACGCCCTTCTTGCCGTGCGCCTCTTGACCGCCGAGGACGAGGGGTGGCTTTCGGCCATCGCGG
>ERZ506750.686-NODE-686-length-13439-cov-5.617678_pt1 | contig 13439 bp, 10 predicted proteins | sample MGYA00513186_ERZ506750 | MGnify/ENA metagenome assembly ERZ506750
GACGCTCTTCCGATCTTTACAGATGATTTAGTGGCACACTATTCTGCACGTGCAAAAGGTGGAGTAGGACTTATCGTTACTGAAGTAGTAACAGTAGAACCAACTTATGTATATCTTCCAGGAGATATGTCGATTTATGATGATAGTTTTATTCCAGGATGGAAAAAACTAGTGGATGGTGTACACCAATATGGAACTAAAATTTTGGCACAATTGTTCCACCCAGCTTATATGGCATTTCCGATTCCAGGAACACCTCAATTAATTGCACCTAGCTGTGTTGGTCCTTATTACGCAAAAAGTGCACCAAGACCTGCAACAATCGAAGAATTACATACAATCGTTGATCAATTTGGACAAGCTGCACACCGTGTACAGGTTGCTGGTGGTGATGGAGTTGAAATTCAATGTGCTCATGCCCACGGATTATTAGGTGGTTTCTTAACGCCTTTATATAATAAACGTACAGATGAATATGGTGGAAATATTGATGGACGTTTACGCTTATGCTTAGAAGTTATCGCATCTGTTCGTAAATATTGTGGAGATGACTTCATTATCGATGTTCGTATTAGTGGTGATGAATATAGTGAAGGTGGATTGACATTAAATGATCAAATCTATGTTTGTAAGCAATTAGAAAAAGCGGGAGTGGACTTTATTCACGTATCTGGTGGTAACACAATCAAACGTGGATCAAGTATGCCTGCACCAGGTACAAGTCCAGCACCTCACGCTCACTCAAGTGAAGAAATTAAAAAACATGTAAATATTCCAGTTGCGACTGTAGCTCGTATCAATGAACCATGGATTGCCGAAGAATTAATCGCAAATGAAAAATGTGACATGTGTATGATTGGACGTCCAAACTTATGTGACAGTGAATTCGCAAATAAAGCGTTCGAAGGTAAAGTAGACGATATTCGTCCATGTATTGGATGTGGTCGTTGTTTAACAGGTATCATGATGGGTAAACGTATTTCTTGTACAGTAAATCCAAGTGTTGAAGATGATACGATTGAAAAAGCTTCTGACAAGAAAAAAGTATTAGTTATCGGTGGTGGTCCTGCTGGTATGGAAGCGGCTTATGTGGCTAAAAAACGTGGTCATGAAGTTGTTCTTTGCGAAAAATCAAATGAACTTGGTGGACAATTACGTCTTGCGGCTGTTCCAATCGCAAAGCAAGAATTGTGTAAAGTTATTAAATTTATGATTCGTCGCTTGGATAATGAAGGTATTGATGTTCGCTTGAATACAGAAGTCACAAAGGAAATGCTTGAAAATGAATTTAAAGATTATGAAATCATTTGTTCAAGTGGAGCTACACCAAAGGAAATTCCACCATTCAAAGTATTTAATAACTGGATGACTGCAGACGATGTATTATCAGGAAAGAAATATCCAGGACGTAACATTGTTGTATTAGGTGGTGGAAGTGTTGGTTGTGAAACTGCCGATTATTTAGCACCACTTATCAATGACTTATTCCCAATGAATCGTAAGATTACATTATTAGAAATGACAAATAATTTAATGCCTGGTGAAGGTGGAGCTGCAAAATCTAGATTGACTCAAAGATTGATGCAGAAAGGTGTTCGCATTGAATTGAATGCACAAGTAACAAATGTGGATGAAAATACAATTACATATGTAAAAGAGGGTGTTGAACACAAGATCACTGAAGCCGATACTTTAATTTTCGCGGTTGGATATGCACCTAAGAAAGTGGAAGTAGAAGGTGAAAATGTACACTATATTGGTGATTGTGAAAAAGTGGGAACTTTAAAAGATGCAATCACAAATGCGCATGAAATTGCGAAAAATATCTAGGAGAAAATATGACAAGCAAATTATTACAACCAATCCAAGTTGGTAACTTAACATTTAAAAACAGAATTATGTTTCCCCCTTTGACAACCGGATATGAAGAAAGAGATGGATCGATTGGTCCTCGTTCATTAGCTTTCTATACAAGACTTGCCAAAGGTGGTTGTTCTTATATCGTTATTGGGGATGTGGCACCGGTTCGTACGGCAAGTCCAACACCAAAGCTATATGATGAATCACAAATTGAAATGTATAAAAAGTTGGCGGATGCCTTACATGGATATGATTGTAAAGTTGCTTTACAATTGTTCCACCCAGAATATGATGTTCAAGGTGTAGGAAAAATGATCATGGAAGCTGGTATTGCTGGTCAATTGGCGGCAAAGGCGAAAGCGGCTAATGATTTAGAAGAGGCTGAAAAGAAACAAAAAATCTGTGATGAAAAGACGAAGGGTGCATACGCAAAATTACATCATGATATGCAGCACTTTGTGACAGAGGCTAGTGTTGAACAATTAACAGCTATTAAAAATAGTATTGCTGAATGTGCTAGAAAAGCACAAAAAGCAGGTATTGATGCGATTGAAATTCATGGTGACCGTCTACTAGGTTCATTATGTTCAACATTATTGAATCATCGTACAGATAACTATGGTGGTAGTTTAGAAAATCGTACACGCTACGCATTAGAAGTTTTACAAGCTATCAAAGAAGCCGCTCCTGGAATGATGGTTGAATATAAACTTCCAATCATCACTGTAAATCCAGATGGATCTTTACGTGGTAAAGGTGGTTTATTAGAAGATGAAGCTGTAGAATTTGCGAAAATGTTAGATGCAGCTGGAATCGATATGATTCAAGTGGCTCAAGCTAACCACACAGGAAACATGGGTGATACAATTCCTCCAATGGGTGCTGTTCCTTATAACTGGACTTTGGGTGCTTGTGAAAAAGTAAAAGCTGTTGTTCATTGTCCAGTTGCGACTGTTGGTCGTGTTGTCAGTGTGGAAGCTGGTGAAAAGATTCTAGAAGATGGTACAGCTGACATGATTGGTTATGGTAGAAGTTTATTAACAGATCCAGATATTGCCAATAAAGTACAAACAGGTGAATGCATCCGTGAATGCTTGAACTGTAATAAAGGTTGTGTAGATGCCATCCAATCTCGTCGTTACCTAAGCTGTGTATTGAATGCAGAAAATGGAGATGAAGAAACAATCTTCATTAAACCATGTACAGAAACGAAGAATGTCGCAATCGTTGGTGCAGGTCTTGCGGGTTTAGAAGCGGCTCGTGTAGCTTATAAACGTGGACATACAGTAACTGTATTTGAAAAATCAAATCGTTTAGGTGGACAAATCAATATCGCATCGGTTCCTCCAAGAAAAGACGAAATCTTACGTTCTGTTCAATACTATGAAAAATTATTGTCCGATAAAGTGGATATTCAATTAAACCACGAACCAACAATGGAAGAATTGAATGGATTTGATCATGTGATCTTGGCAATTGGTGCTCACAATATGGATCTTCCTATGCCTGTAGAAAATTCAAATGTTGTATCTAGCTGGGATATCTTGAATGGTCAAGAAGTATCTGGTAAATGTGTTGTCTTAGGTGGAGGTTTAGTAGGTGCTGAAACTGCTGAATATTTGGCAAACAAAGGTCTAGAAGTTTCAATCGTTGAAATGATGGATAAGATTGCAGCACAAGAATCTGAAACTGTATTGCCATTGATGGAAGCTGATTTTGAAAAACACAATGTTCAAAAATTTGTGAATACACGTGTTCGTGAAATTAAAGATAATGTCATCTATGCAGTAAATACTAAGGATGAAACAAACGTTGAAATCGCAGCAGATACAATTGTGAATGCATTAGGTTCTAAAAAGAATGTATTTGACGATAGCCAATTAAGTGTTCCATTCACTTATGTAGGGGACTGCAGTGGTGAAAGAACAGCAGATATCGCAAGTGCTATTCGTACAGGATATAAGGCTGCCAATGAAATCTAAGAAGGTGTGAAAACACCTTTTTTTTGATGCAAAAAATGACCGTGGTTCATAAATATATAAATCATATATAATATATATCTCAAAACGGTGTAAAAATAATGACCATAGCTCATAAAAATTTACATATTTGAAAATTTGTATATTAAAAACTCATTTTTAAAGAACTAGAATGAGCTTATAAAGAAACCGGAGGAAGAGTTATGAATTTTAGTTCTTTACAGAGTAGTGTTCAAAAGTTTGGTATGAATCAGGCATTGAAATATTTGGAGAAGGATCCAGAAACAAATATTCCTAAATTAATGAATTTAGTAGATAAGGTTATGCCTGAAGGTTGGTATGGTTCACAGCGTAAAGTGATTCGTGAACAAATTGATGAAAAAGGTGTTTGGTATGACTATATTTTAAAATTGTATGATTTAGATGCAGGCGTTCGTCAGGCTGTATTTAAAAACTTTATTTTTAATGCAACACTAAATGGTAGTACAAAACAAGAGGAGTTGTCACAAAAATATAATTGTAATATCCCTTGGGCTGTATTATTAGATCCAACATCTGCATGTAATTTACATTGTACGGGTTGTTGGGCCGCTGAATATGGACACCAATTAAATTTATCTTTAGACGATATCGATTCGATTATTCGTCAAGGAAAAGAATTAGGTACTTACATGTATATTTATACGGGTGGAGAACCTTTAACACGTAAAAAGGATGTCATTAAGATTTGTGAGATGCACCCCGATTGTGCCTTCTTATCTTTCACAAATGGTACATTGATCGATGAAGAATTCTGTCAAGATATGTTGCGTGTGAAAAACTTTGTGCCAGCCATTAGCTTGGAAGGTTTTGAAACAGCCAATGATTCTCGACGTGGTGAGGGCTGCTACAACAATGTAAAGCGTGCTATGGATTTGTTAAAGAAACACAAATTGCCATTTGGAATTAGTACTTGTTATACAAGTGTAAATTATAAAGATATCGCAAGTGATGAATTCTTTGATTTAATGATTGATTCAGGTGCTTTATTCTGCTGGTTCTTCCACTATATGCCTGTTGGAAATGGGGCTGTGAAAGAATTGCTTCCAACACCAGAACAAAGAGCGTATGTATATCATCAGATTCGTAAGTTCAGAAGTGAAAAACCAATTTTTACTATGGATTTCCAAAATGATGCACAATATGTTGGTGGATGTATTGCCGGTGGTAGAAGATATCTACATATCAATGCCAAGGGTGATGTAGAACCATGTGTATTTATCCATTATTCTAACTGTAATATCCATGATACTACTTTATTAGATGCATTAAGATCTCCTTTGTTCCAGGCTTATCACGATAATCAACCTTTTAATGAAAATATGTTAAGACCTTGTCCGATGCTAGAAAACGCTGGGCGAATTCAAGAATTGGTGAAACAAAGTAAAGCGGTCAATACAGATTATGAATCACCAGAAGATGTGGATCACTTGTTGGAAAAGACAGTTCCATATGCAAAAAATTGGAAGCCAATGGCAGATAAACTTTGGAATGAACAAAAGAAGTAGACAAATTGAAGAAATGAGTTTAAAATTTTCAGCTAAGAAGGAGGGATAATATGAAGAAAAATAATAAGCGTTTTTCAGGAATATCCAAACTTCCAAATGGAAATACTTCAAATAAAATTGTTCCTGGATGTATTGTCCTTGAAGGAGGTGCCTTTCGAGGATTGTATACATCGGGTGTTCTGGATGCTTTGATGCAGTTTGAAATCAATATGCAGTGTACAGTAGGTACAAGTGCAGGTGCTTTAAATGGCTTTAATTATGTGGCAGGTCAAATAGGACGTAGTGCAAGAATCAATTTAGGGTATCGTCATGATTCTCGGTATGTGGGTTTAGAAGCTTTCAAAAACAATAAGGGAATCATTGGTTTTGATTTTTTGATGAAAGGAACTCAATACTTTGATCCATTAAATACGCCTCGTTTTATGAATCCAACGCGGGATTTTATTGCAGTATGTACGAATTGTAAAACGGGAAGACCTGAATATTTTAGTAAGAATAAATCGCAGGATATATTTAAGGCTGTTCAAGCCAGTGCAACCATGCCTTATGTTTCAAAAATGGTTGAAATTGGGGATGGTTTATATTTAGATGGTGGATGCAGCGATAAGATTGCGTATCAATGGGCATTGGATCATGATTACGAAAAGATTATTGTAGTTCGTACACGTCAAAGAGAGTATCGAAAGAGTGAAACAAATCCTTTGGTTCAAAAAATGACGAAAAGATTATATGCAGGTTTTCCAGCTTTAGAACAGAAGTTGGAGTCTATGAATTATGACTACAACAAGCAGTGTGATGAATTGATAAAGCTTGAAAATGAAGGTAGAATCTTTACGATTGCCCCAAGTAAGCCTGTGAATATATCGCGTGTAGAGGGAGATGTGGATAAACTAGCTGATCTTTATTACATGGGATATTTAGATGGTTTAAATCAGATTCAAAAAGTAAAAGAATATTTAGAAATTGATTAAGAGGCAATGCCTCTTTTTCATTTTGTGTTAGAATAAAGGCAGGTGATTTTTATGGTACAAGAAAAACAACAAGAAATTGTAAATGAATTATTAAATTATATGGATACTTTAGAAGATGGTAGTGAAGTCAGTACTTGGGATTTAATGGATGAAGTATTTAATTATCAACGCTTTAATGATGGATATTGTTTTAATGATTTTAAGATTAGTGAAGAGGAATTTATTGCGATCGATTCATTATTAAAGGAAAGCGCAATGAAAGAGGGATTCTTTATTGATGACTCGATCTATCAAGATGTGATTGGTGCTTTTCCGTTTAGTTTGACATTTGTAGTAAGGAAATAGGTATGGAAAGATTAGAAACATTGATTCAAGAATTATATAAAGAAGGAACTCGAGAAAAGAATATGGAGGTTCTTTCGCATATTCGTAAATTGGCAAAAGAAGAAAAACAATTTATTATTCCTGTCGGAGATGTGAATGGTGAAAAGGTCTATCGAAGATTATCTTTAGATGATGGTCAAGATGTATTTGTTGCTTTTACGACGCAGGCTCAAGTAGATTTAGGTCAGGCTACTGAAACATTAAATCAAAATGTAATGGATGTATTAAATATGGTGCATGATACGCAAGGGGTAAGTGGAGTTGTATTAAATCCTTGGAAGGATTCGTATTTTTTACCAAAGGTTTTAATTGAAATGATTTTAGACAACAAGAATTTGGAGAGTGAAATCAAAGTAGTGAAAGGCGATATCACAACCTTTGATGGAGATTGTATTGTCAATGCAGCCAATGAATCGCTTTTAGGTGGCGGCGGTGTAGATGGTGCTATTCATAGAGCAGCAGGTCCTAAGCTATTAGAAGAATGTAAATTATTAAATGGGTGTCAAACAGGGCAGGCCAAGATTACTAAAGGGTATGATTTAAAGGCAAAGTATGTGATTCATACTGTGGGTCCGATTTATTCGGGTAAACATGAAGATGAGCATATGTTAAGAGATTGTTATTGGAATAGCTTAACGTTAGCTCGTAAGTATGATATTCATACGATCGCATTTCCATGTATTTCATGTGGTATTTATGGCTATCCAGTAGAAAAGGCAGTGCCACTTGTATTAAAGACAATTGCGGATTGGTTGGATGCGAATAGTGATTATACAATGAAAATCAGTTTGTATTGTTTTGATGAAGAAACGACAAAGGAATATCAAAAATATACAACATATCAGGGAGAGTAGTCTTCCTGATTTTTTTATTATCTATTTAGAAAAAAATCTAAATAGAGTTGAAATTATTAAGAAACGATGTATAATCTATTTAGAAATATTTCTAAATAGGTGGTGATATTTTGTTTGAAAAAACGTTTAAAGCGCTAGGTGCGCCAGTCAGAAGAGACATATTGAACTTATTAAAGAAAGGCAAGATGTCAGCTGGAGATATTGCGAGTCATTTTGATATGTCTCAGGCAACTGTTTCTTATCACTTATCCTTATTAAAGGATGCAGGTTTGATTTGTGAAGAGAAGGATAAAAATTTTATCTTTTATCAAATTAATGCATCTGTATTTGAGGAGATGTTGTGTTATTTTAAGTCTTTTTTAGGAGGAAATGAAGATGTTGAAAAATAAGTGGTTTCAATTTAGTTTAGCTTTGTTTGTGATTCCTTTGGTGTTGAATCTAGTTTTCTATAATCAACTTCCAGATGTTGTACCAACACACTTTGATGTAAATGGACAAGTCAATGGTACAATGCCTAAGTTTATGGGTTTATTTGGTATGTTGTTTTTGTGTTTGGCAATTCATGTGTTTACTTGTTTTGTGACGGTAAAAGATCCAAAGCGAAATAATATACCAGACTTCATGATGAATATTTTATTCATGATTTGTCCTGTTGTTTGCATTGTGACAAATATGACAATTATTTATTTTGGTTTGGGCTATTCTTTTGATGTTGGTTTTGTGATGAATATTTTAGTTGGAGTTGTATTGATTGTACTAGGTAATTATTTACCGAAAGTAAAACGAAATTATGCGGTTGGAATTAAAACATCGTGGGCTTTAAATAGTGATGAAAACTGGGTGTTATCAAATCGTGTGGGTGGCTATTGTATGGTGATTGCCGGAATTTTATATATAGTACTTGGATTACTTGGTTATGTGACAATGGGCATTGTTGTGATTCTTGTAGCGACTATTATTCCGTGTATCTATAGTTATATATTATTTAAGCGAGGAATTTAAAATCCTCGCTTGATTTCGTTTTGGATGCATTTGAATAAGACTTGAATCGTTTCACCAATCATTTTCTTAGTTTGACTATCCACATTCTGAATGGATTTGATCATTTCAACTATATCGATATTCTGTCTGAAATCCTTTGGATTTTCATAATCTGAAAAGACAGAATAAATGGTATCAATGACTTGTTTGCGAGTATTGACATTAATGGATTTAAGCCATTTTGATAGTGTGGATTGTGTATGCTTGGAGAGTTGATCATTTTGTTCTAGATAAATAAAGTCTCCGTTTTCAACGCACCATGTAAATGGATCATGTTGAAGAATAGAGATGGCATTACTTTGAATGATTTGATAATTATTCGTTTCTTCAAGTAATAATCCAATAACACTGGATTGAGGAATAGTCTTATACACTTTAATATCGGTTTGATAAGGTGTAAGAAACCCGGGCCCATCATGATTATATATACAAGAAATTGGATTGTGTGTATGGATACCTGCATAAAGGGCAAGATTTGCTCCTTTTGAGTGTCCTCCTAAGATCAGTTTGTGTTTTGTCTGATAGTTATTCACATAGTTTAAGGCAGAAATTTGACTTGGAATGTTTTCTTGAAAACATAGATTAAAATCTTCTTTCCATCCTACAAAGCTAGCATCGGTTCCTCTAAAGGCAATGTAATCAGTTTGGTTGGGTAAATGAAAAGTCATAGCACAGAATTGTTTTTCATTATCTTTGTCAAAATTAGTTTGTAGATGAGAAATAGTAATGGCTTCATAGCGAAGGGAGTGTATGAATTGAATAAAGAGTTCTTCATTTAATTCAGGTACTCGGGTATCCATGCATAAAGTATCAATCTCATTTTCAAATTCACTTAATAAATGGACTTCAGATTCAATATCAATGCTTGAATTTTCAAATTTAATATAGGAGATTTGTGAGAGAATCAAAGAGTCCACATTATTAAATGGGTATTCTTCAAGGGTTAAATTTCCGTATTCTTTGATGTAGTCAATGATGTTTTTCATAGGTTTATTGTAGTGCATAAATACATTTATTGAAATATGTTCATCCATAATTTTAAAATTTACAGAGTTCGTATACAATAAGAATAGTGAGGGTGAATTGTTATGTTGATATTTGGAATTTTGTGTATTTGTCTGAGTTTAGACGTATTTGTATGTGCACTAGAACAGGGGGCTTCAATTCGTAATATTCGCTTTTCAAAAGCATTAGTTTATGGATTGATTTTTGCACTATGCAGTTCGGGTCTGTTTTTATTAGGACATGGAATGTCCACATATATTTTTGGACGTCCATTGGCAACATTGAATAAATATGTTGCGATATTTGTCTTTTTGATTCTTGGAATTGGAATGGTCATTTATAGTTTTAAGCGTGGAAAGTTTGTGGAAAGACTACAAGAGTTTGATACAAAACAAATTATTAAATTGGCTCTTATTGGAGGATTAGACTGTTTCTTTGTTGGAGTTGGCTGTTATTATATGAATCTTCCTTATTTGATGGAGTCTTTAGTCTTATTTTTAATTGTACTTGCTGGCTATATGATTCATTTTTATATTGGATATTATAATGGGGCCGAATATCAAAAGGTTTATTATTTACTCTGCGGAGTGGTATACTTATCTATGAGTTTATCATTAATTTTTAAGTTGATTCGATTGTAGAGGTGATTTCATGACATTTAATGAAAAAGTGACAATGAAAGATCTTCTGAGCGAAGGATTATATATTTTGATGCAACAAAAGCCTTTTGAAAAAATTACAATCAAACAGATTTGTGATAAAACGGGTGTTATTCGTGGAACATTTTATAATCATTTTATGGATAAATATGAGGCTTTAGAATACTTGATTCATCGTATGTTTTATAAAGGGATTGAGCATGAATCCAATCCACAAATCATTAAGCATATCTTTCAGACGGTAAGTGATAATCGAGATTTTTTTAAGTCTTGTTACAGAATCACAGGACAGAATGGTTTTGAAGATTTAATGAGTAATGTGTTTAAAGAAATATTTAGAAATGTATTTTCTTATTTAGATGTGAGTGGGATGGATTCAAAATTCACAGTGGATTTTTTAGTGGATTATTATGCGAATGATTTATTGTACTTTTTAAAGTATTGGATTCAACATAATTTCGAGCCGGATGTAGAAACATATTATGCCAAGATAGATGTTTTATTTAAAAACAGTATTAAAGAATTAAATATTCGATATATGGATAAATCTTAAATTGACAAATTGTGTATTGTCTAGTAGGATAAAAGCGTATAAAAAGGCAATGAAGAGGGCGAGTACCTTTTAGAAATACTTTAGAGAGCTTTTGGCTGGTGAAAAAAAGCGTAGGACTAATTGGGAATAAAGACTTGGAGCTATTTGTATTTCCTGCATTAAAGGAAGCGCTGTTTATAGACAGTGGCTAAGGCTAGACAAAGTAATTTGTCTGGTAAATTAGGGTGGTAACACGAGCACTTCGTCCCTTTGTGGCAAGTGCCTTTTTTTATGTTATAAAAAGAAAAGGAGCAAACAATGGAAAAGTTAACGCAACAAGAACAAGTTCGTCGTCAAAAGATGCAAGATCTAATTGACATGGGTATTGATCCATTTGGATCTCGTTATGATCGTACTTCAAATTCGGGTATTATCAAATCATCTTATGAAGACAAGACAAAAGAAGAATTAGATGAATTACAAGTAACAGTTAAAATTGCAGGTCGTATCATGACTAAACGTCGTCAGGGTAAGGCTGGTTTCATGAATATTCAAGATCGCGAAGGACAAATTCAGATCTATGTTCGTAAAGATGAAATTGGTGATGATCAATATGAAATCTTTAAGAAAAATGACATTGGAGATATTGTAGGTATTGAAGGTACTGTTATGAAGACAGATCATGGACAATTATCTGTTCGTGCTAAAAACTATACACACCTATCAAAATCTCTTCGTCCTTTACCAGAAAAATTTCATGGATTAACAGATGTTGAAGAGCGTTTCCGTCGTCGTTATGTAGACTTGATCATGAACCCAGAAGCTAAGCGTATTGCACTAACAAGGCCAAAAATTATTCGTGCAATCCAACACTATTTGGATGGTCAAGGTTTAGTTGAAGTTGAAACTCCAGTAATGCAGCCAATCTTAGGTGGTGCAAGTGCTAGACCTTTCGTAACGCACCACAACACATTAAATATGGACTTCTATTTGCGTATCGCGACTGAATTACCATTAAAACGTTTAATTGTTGGTGGTTTAGAAGGTGTTTATGAAATTGGACGTCTATTCCGTAATGAAGGAATGGATGCGATGCATAACCCAGAATTTACTACAGTTGAAGCTTATGTTGCCTATAGTGATTTACATGGAATGATGGACTTGATTGAAGGTTTATTTGATTCAGTAGCTAACGAAGTATTGGGTACGACAGATATTACTTATCAAGGAACAGAATTATCATTAAAGGCTCCTTTCAAACGTATTCACATGGTTGATGCGATTAAAGAAGCTTGTGGTGTAGATTTCTGGCAAGATATGAGTTATGAAGAAGCTGTTAAATTGGCTGAGGAACATGATATTGAAGTTGAAAAGATCCATAATACAGTCGGACACATCATCAACTTATTCTTCGAAAAATATGTTGAAGAAACAATTGTACAACCAACATTTGTATATGGTCATCCAACATCAATTTCTCCATTAGCTAAGAAGAATACGAAGGATCCTAGATTTGCGGATCGTTATGAATTATTTATTTGTGGACACGAATATGCGAACGCATTCTCTGAATTAAATGATCCAATCGATCAAAGAGAACGTTTCGAAAAACAATTAGAACTTCGTGAATTAGGTGATGATGAAGCCAACGAAGTCGATACAGATTATGTAGAAGCATTGGAATATGGTCTTCCTCCAACTGGTGGTGTAGGACTTGGAATTGATCGTTTCGTAATGTTATTGACAGATCAAAGAACAATTCGTGAAGTATTATTATTCCCTCACATGAAGAACTTAGGGGATTCAAACAAAAAAGCTGAGGCTAAAAAACCAGTGGAAGCTGCACCTGTAAAGGTTGATTTCTCGAATGTAAAAATTGAACCAATCTTCACAGATATGGTAGATTTTGAAACATTCAGTAAGTCAGATTTCCGTGCTGTTAAGGTCTTAGCTTGTGAAGCTGTAGAAAAATCTAAGAAGCTATTAAAGTTCACTTTGGATGACGGAGAACGTAAAGATCGCGTTATTTTAAGCGGAATTCACGAATATTATGAACCAGAAGAATTGGTTGGAAAGACTGCAATTGCGATTGTAAACTTACCACCAAGAAAAATGATGGGTATTAATTCTGAAGGTATGTTGATCTCAGCTGTACATGAAGAAGATGGTCATGAATGCTTGAACTTATTGATGGTTGATGACAATATTCCTGCAGGAGCTAAGCTTTACTAGGATAAAAAAATTAGTAATTTTTGGTGGTAAATTAACGCGTTTACGCCAAACTTACGCCAAAAAATTAAGAAGAAAAAGATGGTTACACTAGTAAAGTGAAGCATTTTGTATTGAATTAAGCAAAGAGCAACTCTCTGAAAAGTGAGTTGCTCATTTTTGTTATTAAATTCATGAAGAAAATATAGCAACTAATATAATACCGCATAGATAATATGACACCTTTTTTAATGTTGATGAAGTGTCTATAGCATTGAAATATTTACTTTTGATTTTAATTGACACTAACGACATTAAAAAAGTTGACATTTATACTTAGACAACAAGTGTAAAATATCAAAGGATAATTAAGATGATATTTATAAAAATGCTTTATAT
>ERZ506750.687-NODE-687-length-13415-cov-3.779940_pt1 | contig 13415 bp, 9 predicted proteins | sample MGYA00513186_ERZ506750 | MGnify/ENA metagenome assembly ERZ506750
GCTGACCATGCCTGTTTTACTTACTCCTAATCAATGAGCTTGTAGCCGTGGTCGGAGACTACGGACTTGAGCTTGTCGAGATAGGTTTCGGCGGCCTTGGAGAGCTTGGAACGCTCGTTCGTGATCCAGCCGACCAACATCGTTTCGTCGGTGTCGAGCGGCACGGTGACGATCTTCTCGTTGTTGAGGTCGCCGTTGTCGATGCCGGTGCACACCGTATAGCCGTTCAGACCGATGATGAAGTTCAGAATCGTGGCACGGTCGGTCACGTTGATCTGCTTGGGGGAGTACTCCGGCCAGACGGCCTCCTCCGCGAAGAAGAAGCTGCCTTCCTCGCCCTGCTCGTATTGGATGAACGGGAACGGCTTCAGATCGTCCATGGTGACCTTCTTCTTGCCGGCCAGCGGATTGTCGCGCGAGATGAACACGTGCAACGGCGCGCGGAACAGCGGATGGAACTCGAGATGCTTCTCGCGCAGCAGCTTGCCGATCACGTCCTTGTTGAAGTCGGACAGGTAGATGATGCCGATCTCCGAAAGCATGTTCGCCACCTGGTTGATGATGTCCTTCGTGCGGGTCTCGCGGATGGTGAACTCGTATTCGTCGGACTTGGTGGACTCGATCATCTCCACGAACGCCTCCACGGCGAACATGTAATGCTGCGTGGACACGGAGCACAGCTGTTTGCGGGGTTTCGCGTTCTTGTACCGTTCCTCCAGCAGCGACGCCTGATCGAGGACCTGACGCGCGTAGGTGAGGAATTCCGCGCCGTCCACGGTCAACGCGATGCCTTGGGAGGAACGGGTGAAGATTTCGATGCCGAGCTCGTTCTCAAGCTCCTTCACCGAGGAGCTCAACGCGGGCTGGGATACGTACAGCTCGTGCGAGGCCTCGTTCATGGAGCCGCATTCCACTATTTTGACGATGTATTTCAGCTGAAGGAGGGTCATAACGCCCATTTATACCAGCGTCGCTTTACGAAACGACGATTTATAGCGCTTCGTTTTGCATAGTGGACACGCGGTCGGTGGATGTGCGGCCTACAGCGGACGATGATATGGGCGCATGGCCGAGGCCCGTTCCGCGGGACGCAGGCGCACGTCCGCCGCGCTCACACGCGCACGCCCAAGGATTCCAGGTCCCTGCGCGCCTGGTCGGCGTCGACGAAACGGAAGGCGTGCATGCCGGCCGACCGCGCCCCGGCGACGTTCTTCGCGGTGTCGTCGAGGAACACGCTGCTCTCGGGGCTTAGGCCGAAACGGCTCATCGCCAGTTCGTAGATGTCGGCGTTCGGCTTGTGCATCTTCTCCACGCCGGAGACGACGGTGCCCTGCAGCAGTTCGGCAAGCTGCGGGAACTTCTCGAACGCGAAATGGAACGTCTCATGGGACCAATTCGTCAATCCCCACACGCCATAGCCGGCCGCCTTCAGATCGCGCAGCAGCCGCTCCATGCCGGGCAGCATGCGTGGCAGCGCGTCGTCGTAATGCGCGATGTAATAACGGAAGATCCCGGCGACGCGTTCTCCCTGCTCGGCCACCACATCGGGCCATATCGAATCGAAGTCCTCCCCGGCGTCCATACGGTCCTCGTATCCGAAGAAGCCGCAGGGGTCGTCGTCGGCGCAGATGCGGTCGACGGTCGCGTCGTCGAATCTGCCTTCAAGACATGCCCGTGTCCGCCAATCCAGCAACACTCCGCAGAAATCGAAAACGACGTCGGTGATGGTCGGAACTGCAACGGTCATCGGGAAACCCTTCTTGTAGCGTGCGTCTGTCTTCCGCCAGTGTACCGTACCCATGTTCGTGAAGGACGTTTTCGTCTTCGCGTGCGGCGTTTCCTGAAAGTCATTGGGGCGGAAAGGCTCGCTTGGGTTTTGAAAAAGGCTAATCTAGACGTTTTCGGCGATTGTGATGATTGTCATGCCGACCATTTCGAACATACAATCAATCCGAAATTAAATCAACATGTTGTCTGAATAGACGGGTGTCCTAGTGGAAAGCATTAGGAAGGGGCCGACGATGGCATATATCGAAATGGTGCACAGCTTCAAGCGCTACCATATGGGCGACATCACAATCACCGCCAACAACGATGTGAGTTTCGGCATCGAACGCGGCGAGCTTGCGATCATTCTGGGATCATCCGGAGCCGGCAAATCGACGGTGCTCAACATCCTGGGCGGCATGGACACGAATTCCGAAGGCAAGGTCATCATCGACGGCGTCGACATCTCGGACTTCGACGCGAAGCAACTGACCGATTACCGGCGCAACAACATCGGATTCGTATTCCAGTTCTACAATCTGGTGGCCAACCTCACCGCCAAGGAGAACGTGGAACTCGCCTCCGAACTCGTCAAGAACGCGGCCGATCCAGTGCAGACGCTGGTCGATGTGGGACTTGGCGACCGCATCGACAATTTCCCCGCGCAGCTTTCCGGCGGCGAGCAGCAGCGCGTGGCCATCGCGAGAGCCGTGGCGAAGAACCCGAAGATCCTGCTATGCGACGAACCGACCGGCGCGCTCGACTACCATACCGGCAAGCAGGTGCTCCGCATCCTGCAGGACATGAGCCGCAAACGCGGGGCGACGGTGGTGATCGTGACGCACAACTCCGCGATCGCCCCCATCGCGGACAGGGTGATCCGCATGCACGACGCCCGCGTCAAATCAATCGAAACCAACGAGCATCCGATGGACATCGAGGAGCTGGAATGGTGAAACGCATGCTGTGGAAGGACATCCGGCAAACACTGTCCAAGTCGAAAGGCCGGGTCGTGTCCATCGTATGCCTCATGGCGCTTGGCTCATTCGCGCTGGTGGGACTGAAGGTCACCGGGCCGGACATGCAGGCGACCGCCGCCGACTTCTACGGGCGTAACAACCTCGCCGACATCACCGTGGTCTCCAACTACGGCATCTCCAAAGACGACGAGAGGATCATCGGCAAGGCCGACGGCATCAAGGAAGTCGAATACGGGTACTTCAAGGACGTGGTCATCTCCGGCACCGACAGGAGCATGCGCATCTATTCCAAACCCGATGCCGTCTCCACCTATGACGTGACGGAAGGACGACTGCCGAAGCGGACCGGCGAAATCGCGTTGGACATGAAAGAACGCGACAGATTCGCCGTCGGCAGCACCTTGAACGTCACCGAGAAAACGGACATCGCAGGCGGCACCGTGCTACGCCACCACAAATTCACCGTCGTCGGTTTCGTCCGGGCCAGCGAGACTCTGTCCTGCCTCAACATGGGACAATCCACGGCCGGCGGCGGCGAGCTCAAAGGCTATGCCGTGGCCGTTCCGGGAGAGTTCGATTCCGACGTGAAGATGATCGCCCGGGCGACCTACGAAGACACCGAGGGATTGGACTACTGGAGCGCCGAATACCGCGATGCCGTGCAGAAGCATAAGGATCAGCTCGTGACGTTGCTCGCGAACCAGCCAAAAGCCCGCGAAGCGACGATACGCAGCCAACAGCGCAAGAAAATCGACGAGGCCAAGGACAAAGTCAAAACATCCAAACAGCAGCTTGCCGACGCGCAACGGCAGCTGGACGATGCCAAACAGCAGATCGACAACGCCAAGGACCAGTTGAGCGAAGGCAGCGCCGAGGCAGTGGAGGAAGGGTCGGCGGCCGCGGCCCAGCTGGCCACGGCGCAAGCGCAACTGGCCTCGGCCAACGCGTCGGTCGCCTCCGGACAGACGCAACTGCAGGCGGCACAGACGCAACTGGCTCAAGGACAGAACCAGCTCTCCGATTCATGGAACCAGCTGGCGAACGGCAAAACGCAGCTGGACGCGGCGCGAGAACAACTCGAAACAAGCAAAACCGTGCTCGACAAAGTCGGCGCGACGCTCGGCAAATGGGAACAGACCGGCATCACCGGCAAACTCTACGAACAAATACGCGGCAAATACGACATGGCGATCAACCAGTACAACGAAGCCTGCGCCGAATACAACAGACAGCTGAACGCCTACAATGCGGGACTGCAACAATACCAGAACGCCGTAGCGCGGCTCGACCAAGGCTCGCAGGCGTATCGGAGCAATGCGGACAATCTCGCACAGGCATCCAAACAGATGGCCGAAAAACAAAACGAGCTCGGCAAAGCGGTGTCGCAGGCCGGCAAGCAAGTCGCAGACGGCGTCACGCAGCTTATCCAAGGCCAGAGGGACATCGACAAGGCCGAAACGGAATACCAGAGCAAACTCGCCGAATTCAACGCGCAGAAGCCCGAAGCCGAACGCAAGATATCCGAAGCCGAACGGCAGATAACCCTCGCCGAGGAGAAGATCGACAATCTCACCGTCCCGGCCTATTCCGTCAGCGGCCGCCGCGAAGGCCTGACCTCGCAAGGCTACCGCGTGTACATGGTCATCGAAGGCATCGTGGCGAAACTGGCGGACATCTTCCCGATCTTCCTCTACTTCGTCGCGGCGCTCGTCACCTTCAGCACCATGGGACGCATGGTGGACGAGGAACGCACCAATTCCGGAACGTTGAAGGCGCTCGGCTACGGCAACGCGGATGTGATGCTCAAATTCACCGTATACGGATTCGCCGCATCCACCCTGGGCACATGCATCGGCGTGCTCGCCGGCCACACGCTGCTGCCGCTTATCGTCGCCCACGCATACAGCGCGGGATTCACCATGCCGGACATCATGCTCAAATTCCACCCCTGGATCACCATGGCCGCATTCGCACTTGCATGGATAAGCGCCGTCGTGCCGGCATGGCTGGCCGCGTCCAAGGAACTGCGCGAAAAACCGGCGAGCCTACTGCTGCCCAAGCCGCCGGCCAAAGGCTCGAAAATTCTTTTGGAACATTTCCCACCACTATGGAACCGTCTGAATTTCACACACAAAGTGACCGCCCGTAACATCTTCCGATACAAAACACGCATGTTCATGACGATCTTCGGCGTATGCGGAGCGGTATCCCTGCTGACGGCCGGCCTCGCCGTCCAATCCTCGATCGGACAGATAGGAAACCGACAGTTCGAGGAACTCATCCACTACGACCTGATCGTCGCCGAGGAATCCGACACCAACAGCGCGCAACGCGAGGAAATCGCCACGACGCTGAAGGGCAAAACCGTCCAATCCTCGACAGCGGTGCGCTACGAGGAACTGTCGAAAACCGCAGGCAAGGAGAACGATAAGCAGTCGATCACCCTGCTGGCCATCGACGACGCATACAACTTCAACGAATACCTGACATTACGCGACCGCAAAACACACCAACCACAGATACTGGTCAACAATGGCGCGGTAATCTCCGAACGGCTCGCCGAAATGCTCAACGTCTCGGTCGGCGACACCTTCACGGTAAACGACGAAAACGGCGCGCAACGCACCATCAAAGTCGCCGGCATCAGCGAAATGTACATCGGCCATTTCATATTCATGAACGCGCAATGCTACGAACACGTGTTCGGCGACCAGTACAGCACAAACGCATACATGGTCGGACTGAAAGACCACAGCAACGCCAACACGGAACGCCAAGGCGCCAAATTCATGAAACTGGCCGCCGTGCGCGGCGTCGTGCAGAACACGACGCAGAAGAACATGGTGTCCACAATCGTGGGATCGCTCAACCAGATCATGGAAGTGCTGATTCTCGTGGCCGTGCTGCTGGCCGTGGTGATCCTCTACGACCTGACCAACCTCAACGTGTCGGAACGCATACGCGAGCTATCCACGATCAAAGTGCTCGGCTTCCACACCAGCGAGACCACGATGTACATCTACCGCGAAACGATCCTGCTGTCACTGCTGGGCATACTCGCCGGATACGGCTTCGGAGAATGGCTGCACCGATACATCATCACCGAAGTGCCACCCGACGAAGTCATGTTCGACCTCGCCATCAGCTGGATCGCATTGGCGGCCCCGGCCATCGTCGTGGCCGTGGTACTAGCCGTGCTCGGCTGGATCGTATACCGCCAGCTCGAAACGGTGGACATGCTCGAAGCATTGAAATCAGCGGAATGACCCTCCACGAAACGGTCAGCGGAGCAGCTCGCCAAAAGCCCGGGGAACAGCCGCGACGACATCACCGGCAACAATCGGATGCCCGATCGCGCTCGCCGGAGTCTTGCCCGCATGCCCATACAGATGCGGACGATGCCATCCGCGCTGCTCCGACCCGCTGGCCATCGCGCCGGCAAGCCCATGCATATACGCGGCGGCCGCGGCGACCTCCGGAACCAAAGCCGGATCGTCGGACAGCATGTCGTCCTGCTGCGCCAGCAACGCGCCCAACACGCCGGCCAACACATCGCCCGAACCGGCGGTGGCCATCCAGGCAGGCGCGCGCCCGGACAGGATGATCCGCGTGTTCCCATCTCCATCAGCTCCAACCACAATGGTGACCGCGCCCTTAAGCAGCACCGTGGCCCCCGTAAGCTCATGCGCGCGCAACGCCGCCCGCAATGGCCGGGCCTCCACCCACTGCCTGGAAACAACATCAGCCATATCGGCATCCAACCGATTCAGCAATGCGGCCAATTCGCCGGCATGCGGAGTGATAACGACCTGCGGCACAACATGGCACGGCAGCAAATCCAACGCGCCGGCATCAACCACAATGGGAGGCATGCCCTCCGCCCGCTCGTTCCGCGAGCCATCGCCATCCTCCAACGCGTAATGATCCAGCAGCGCGGCAATGGTCGCACGCTGCATGTCATCACCGGAAGCAACGTCACCCTCGGCGGGCACACCGGATCCAACCACCCACGACTGCACCCGGCCCTTGCCCAACACAGCCTCCGGCAACACGGCCAATATCATATCCTGCGCACGCTGCGGCCCCAGATAACGCACCATGCCCACATTCGCGCACGCCGCGGCCCTCGCCGACAACACGGCAGCACCCGGATACCGCGCCGAACCAGTCACCAAACCAACCACCCCACGCGAATACTTGCCATCCGCAAGAGACGGAAGACGAACCGAATCCGCCACAAAATCGCCATCCGTCATCTCGGCAAACGGAACAGCATCATCGACATCGAAACCGAAATCGACCAACGTGATCCGTCCGCAAGCATACGAAGCCGGCGGCACCATCGCACACGGCTTCATCGCACCGAACGTCACCGTCACATCCGCAGGAATATACGGCCCCGGCAACGAACCATCATCAACACCCACACCCGACGGCGCATCGACGGCCACCACCAACGGCAAATCAGCGGAAGGGTCATTGTTCGGCAACGCAGGCTTGTCCGGCAACACGCCATCCATACCCAAAGACGAAGCCAACGTGCCAGCGACACCACGCAACGCGCCGGCCACGCCAATCCCCGTCATAGCATCAAGCACCACATGCGCACCCCGCGCACACTCGACCGCAGCCTGCAGCCGCTCACCAGCCTCACCCGCGGAAAAACCAGACGTGCACCCAGAAATATCAGCCGCCGGATCCAACACCAACACACGCCCACCCGCACGAACAAACGCCCTAAACGCATCCTCATGCAACGAACGGCCAACAGCAACCGCGGTAACCTGCGCACCCTCACGCGCCAACTCAGCCCCCGCATACAAGCCATCGCCACCATTGTCCCCAGCGCCAGCCAACACCGTGACCCGCGCATCCTCAACATCCAAATCCTCATCATCAAGCAACGACAACGTCACACGAGCCACCGCAGAAGCAGCCATACGCATCAACGGCACACCGTCATCCAACAAAGGACGCTCCAACTGCCGGACAACATCGGCGGAATAGGAACTATACAACAACGTCTGCAAACGGTCGGCATCATCGGAGACATCCATGGAAAATCCTTCCCCTCGGCGTGGAACCACAAACACCACTTTAGTCGTATATTAAAAACAACAAACAAAAACGGCATGGACGCCAAACAAGAAAACGGAGCGGAACATGGCATACATCGAAATGAAAAACAGCACCAAGCTCTACCACATGGGATCCACCACCATCACCGCCAACGACAACGTCTCCTTCACCATCGAACAAGGCGAACTCGCCATCATCCTCGGCGCATCCGGCGCAGGCAAATCAACAGTGCTCAACATCCTAGGAGGCATGGACACCAATACCTCGGGACAAGTAATCATCGACGGCAAAGACATCTCCAACTACACACCCAAACAACTCACCGCATACCGCCGCACCGACATCGGCTTCGTATTCCAGTTCTACAACCTCGTCGCCAACCTCACCGCACGCGAAAACGTAGAACTCGCCTCACAAATCGTTCCCGACGCACAAGACGCCCGACAGGCGCTCGCCGACGTAGGGCTTGCGGACCGCGTCGACAATTTTCCCGCGCAGTTGTCGGGCGGCGAGCAGCAGCGTGTGGCGATCGCTCGAGCGGTGGCGAAGAATCCGAAGATTCTGCTGTGTGACGAACCGACCGGCGCGCTTGACTACAACACCGGCAAGCAAGTGCTCCGCATTCTGCAGGACATGAGCCGCAAGAAGGGCGCGACAGTGGTGATCGTGACGCATAATTCTGCGATTGCGCCGATTGCGGACCGTGTAATTCGCATGCATGATGGACGTGTGTCATCGATTGAGGTCAACGAGCATCCGATGGATATCGAAGAGCTTGAATGGTGACGTTGCGACACGCTGTGATACGTATGATTTGCGTAAATGGCTGATTCGTGTAATATATGTGACTTGTGCACGGAAGCCAAGTCTTCCGGTGGGAACATTCCTGCGTAGCTCAGTTGGCAGAGCATCCGACTGTTAATCGGACGGTCACTGGTTCAAGCCCAGTCGCAGGAGCGCAGTTTCGGGTACTCCGGAACATATTCCTGCGTAGCTCAGTTGGCAGAGCATTCGACTGTTAATCGAACGGTCACTGGTTCAAGCCCAGTCGCAGGAGCTTTTTAGCCCTTGGTTTTCCAAGGGCTTTTTTGTTTCCATAAGAACTTTTCGCTGCTATTCCAACGAATCGAGCACGTCGTCAATGAGTGTGCGGTCGTGTGCCGCATCAGCCTTGAGTCGAGGGAAGCGACGTATGACGTTGTCGGGACTTGCGTTGGCCGCACGTGCCACATTCGATTTTGACTCGCCATGCGCCACGGCGATTTCCGCGAGCCGATCCACTAGCGAATCCGAAACCTGCCGTATTTGCTCGCCAACCCATAACTGGGACAATTCGGGTGAAAGCGTGTAATCGTCCTGCAGCTCGCTTGAAGCCTCCTGAATGGCGGCCCATAGCACCATGAATGGCTTGCGGTAGTAGGCGATGCGTTCCTCGGACGGCTCGCTCTCCAACTGCTGCAATGCCTTGCGTTGCGTAGTGTTGTCACTCATGCGTCCCATCGTATGCCACGTTCGGTGGCGTTTTGGCATGTCATGGCGCGACACGCCCGGCATCTGTGGATAAGTGTTGTTCTCCGACCACAAGGTCGTTCCAAGTCGACGGGCGGTCTTCGAACGTGCCATGATATCGATTTCCCGATAGAGACGCGGACCACAGGAGGCCTCATGAACAAATGGGAATACCGTCGTCGTGTTCGACACAATAAGATGTCCGATGACATTGACAAGCGCAACCGGCACCGGTGCGCCGCGGCGATGGCCGTATGCGTATTGGCGAATATCGCGTTCACGATATGCTGCGCGCAACCTACGGCGTCGGCATACGCGCAATCGGCTGATGACGTGGCGCATGAAGTCGCACAAGCGGCATGCCGCACATCAATGCAGTGGCCTTTGAAGCACGCGCAAGTAATCGGCGAATATGATGCGCCGGCTAAACAATGGTTGCCTGGGCATCGCGGTTTGGATTTGCGTGCACGGCCGCAAGACGCCATTATCGCGCCCGCGGATGGTGTGGTCGCCTTCAGTGGCAAAGTGGCGGGCAAATCCGTGGTAACGCTTCGCCACGGTGCGGAAACGGGAAGCCTGACGTCGACGTTTGAACCCGCGGTCACTACGCGACCGGTCGGGGCCGTCATCGCCAAGGGGGAGCGTTTCGCTCGTGTTGAAGGTGGCTCGGAACATTGCGCCGATGGATGTCTGCATTGGGGCCTCAAGAGCGGAGGACGTGATTATGCGGATCCGTCGGGCAGAGTGAGGTCGATGCGGGTTGAACTGAAACCGTTGTAACGGCCATATCCACGGGTGTTGTCGTTGTCCTGGGGTCGTGGCCTTAAAGAAAAAGTGCGGTATTCCGGCTATGATGCTGTCTGTACATTAGATTTCGAGGAGCGAGAAGCTTATGATCAAGGAATACACGCGCCCTTTGGAACAGGGAATTGACTCGGACAAAAACATCTTCTCAGTACTTGAGGAGCGTGTGGAACGCACTCCTGACGACAATCTTGTCGAATACAAGAACGCTCAGGGCGAATGGGCGGCGTTCACCGCTGCGGAGTTCAAAAACAAGGTCGTCGCCCTCGCCAAAGGACTTATCGCTCGTGGCGTAATGCCTGGAGATTCGGTATCCATTATCGCGCATACCTGCTGGCAGTGGACCGCGCTTGATGTGGCCATCATGTCCATCGGCGCCCTTACCGTTCCGGTCTATGAAACGAATTCGCCGGCGCAGGTGAAGATGATTTTCAATGATGCCAATGTCAAGATGGCGTTCGCTGAGGATGATTTCCAGCGCGACAAAATCGAATCCGTCCGTGATCAGTGCCCGGATCTTGGCGACGTGTACGTCATCGGACTTGGTGCAATTGACACGATCATCGAATACGGCCGCGCGGTCTCCGACGCCGAATTCCTTGAACGTGAACAAGCGGTCAAAGGCTCCGATCTAGCCACCATCGTATATACGTCGGGATCCACTGGCACCCCGAAGGGCGTTGAACTGACGCATGCCAATTTCGTGTTCATCACCTATTCCGGCGTCAACTCCATGCCGGACATCGCCATGAAACCGAATCGTCGACTGCTGCTGTTCCTGCCGCTCGCCCATGTATTCGCCCGATACATGCAGTTCTTCTGCTTTGCCGGAAACGTTTCACTCGGTCTGTCCAGCAATCTGAAGACCATTCTCGCCGATTTCAAGGCGTTCAAACCGACGTTCATCCTCGCCGTGCCGCGGATTTTCGAAAAGATCTACAATGCGGCCTCGCAGAAGGCCGGAGCCGGTTTCAAGGGACGTGTTTTCGCTGACGCCACCCAGACGGCATGCGATTGGTCGCATGCTCAGCAGTCCGGTGGGAGCATTCCACTCGCGCTGAACGCAAAACATGCCCTGTACAACAAGCTGGTGTATTCGTCAATCATGGAAGTGTTCGGCGGCCACGTCGAGTATGCGGTCTCCGGCGGAGCGCCGCTTGATTCCTCTATCGCGCATTTCTTCAACGGTGTCGGTCTGTCGCTATTGGAAGGCTACGGCATGACCGAAACGTGCGCCCCCTCGAGCGTCAATCCGACCGAAGGCTACAAGATCGGCACCATCGGCTTGCCTCTGCAAGGCGTGACCATGGGGGTCGACGAAGAAGGGGAGCTGTGCATAAAGAGCCCTGCCGTATGCGCCGGATACCACAACAATCCTGACGTTACCAAGCAGCAAATTGTCGATGGATGGCTGCATACCGGTGATCTCGGCTCCATTGATGATGACGGCTTCGTTTCCATCGTCGGGCGTAAGAAGGATCTCATCATCACCGCAGGCGGCAAGAACGTCTCCCCCATCCCGCTGGAGGAGGAAATCAGCAAATGCCCGATCGTGGAGCATGCCGTGGTAGTCGGCGACCAGCGGCCGTTCATCGGCGCATTGATCACGCTCGACCCGGAGGCGCTGGCGCAGTGGCTGCCCAAGCATGACCTATCCGCCGACACCCCGCTGGATCGCCTGGCATTGAACGCCGCAGTGCATGATGAAATCCAGCACTACGTGGATGCGGCGAATAGCACAGTCTCCCGCGCGGAATCGGTGCGCAAATTCGTGGTGCTTGACACCCAGCTCACGCAGGAGAACAAGTGCCTGACACCGAGCCTGAAAGTCGTGCGCCCGGCGGTGAACCGCGTGTTCGCCGAGGTGATCGACCGCGATCTGTACGGCGGCAAGCGCTGATTCAGTCTTTGTTACGCATTGCCCTGTGCGCCGGATGTTGCCGGCGCACAGGGCGCAATGCGTTTGCCGGGAATAGCCGTTACTTTCCGGCTGCTTGAACGTCCTGCCGGTTATTCAGCTCACTGGCCATTGCCGGTGCTCTGAGTGCTGCCGGCAGTGTTCCCATTCCCCGAGCTGCTGCCTGTGCCGGTGCCGTTCTGGCTGCTATTGGCGCTGCCATTGCTTCCGGCATTTTCTCCACCGGCGCCGGCGGAATCGGGCTTGGAGTCGGAATCGTTGCCGCCGGTGTTCTGTTGCCCGCCGGTATTGGCGTTGTTCTGATTCTGGCCGTCGTTGTATGTGCCGTTGTCATACCCGTTGTAGCCATTGGTGTTGTAGCCGTAAGTGTTGCCGTAAGTGCCATAGCCGTACGTGCCGTCGTTTCCGCTAGCGCTCTGCGATGTCGCAGCGCTCATGGAATTCTCCACCTTATCGCTTGCCGATCTCAGTGCGGAAAGAGCACTGGTAATAGCGGCATCATCCGTACTGTTCTTCGAAATCAGGGCATTCGCGGCGTCAATCGCTTCTTGCAATGCACTACGTGTGGATTCGTCACTCACCGCGCCCTTGCTGTTGTCCATCAGATCTTGGGCGGTGGCGACCGCATCCTTAAGCGAATTGAAGCCCATGGCCGTCTTGCTGATGTTCACTGCGGAAACCGCCTTGCGGATCGCCTCGGCGCTCCTGTTCATATCGGTGGTCTGCGTTTCCATGGTCTCGATGCCGTTCTTCAGTTCGGTCAGCGAACGGCTTGCGGCACAGCTTTGCGCTTCGCCGTAATGCCCGGCGTTGTTCACCTGCTGCTTCAGCTGCTCTATGGTCGTGGCGTCCGTGACTTGCGACGCGGTGATCGACTGGGCGCTTTCGGCGCTCTTCAATGCCGCGTTCAGCGCCTTCTTCGCCTTGCCATACTGTTCTGATGCCTCGGAGCAGGCTGACACGGCATCATCGTGTTTCCCGGACTGCCCGCCCTTCCACAGCACGAAGCCGCCGATTCCTGCCACCAACACGATCGCCAGCACCACGATGGTGATGATGGTGTTCCTTCTGCGCGTTCCGGCACGCTTGCCGGATGCGGAACGCCTTGAACCCGAACCGGAATCCTCCGATTCGCTCACATTGTCCAACTCCTCGGTGCCACCGACCACTGGCGGCAATGTGACGGTCTGCTCACCGCCGAAGACTTGCGCTTGATCCGGCTGCTGTTCCACGGTCACCGGCGTTGCGGGCATGTGATCAAGGGGATGCGCCCCTTCCGAAGATGCCGTTTCCGGCAGGAACACGGTGGCACTCCCCTGCGAATCGGGGTCCTCATCGGTATCGCGGCTTTCGGGTTC
>ERZ506750.704-NODE-704-length-13009-cov-5.299058_pt1 | contig 13009 bp, 10 predicted proteins | sample MGYA00513186_ERZ506750 | MGnify/ENA metagenome assembly ERZ506750
CGAAGAAGCCTCAGCTCTATGATGCGGTGATCCGTCTGGATGACAGCGGCGGCAAATACGTCAGCTTCAAGATGGAGTTTGACCGATGACCCGCCCAAAGTATGTTGCTTCATGCAGCGGAGGCAAAGACAGCGTAGCGACGCTCCTGCTGGCGGCACAGCATAATGAGCCGCTGGACGAGGCGGTTTTCAGTGAGATCATGTTCGATCAGAATACAAGCGGTGAAGTCCCGGAACACCGGGACTTCATCTATGACCGGCTCAAGCCCTTCTGCGAAAAGGAGCTGGGCATCAAGTTCACCATTCTCCATGCAGACAAGACCTACGATGATGTGTTCCATCACGTCATCACCCGCGGACCTCATAAGGGCGAGGTTCGCGGTTTTGCGTGGGCTGGAATGTGCGCGGTCAATCGGGACTGCAAAATCCCGCCCGTCCGAAAGTACAATGCCGCGCTTTCTCCGGACACCGTGAGCTATGTCGGTATAGCAGAAGACGAACCCAAACGACTTGCGCGTCTGGACGGTGTAACGAAGGTCAGTCTGCTTGCCAAATACGGCATGACCGAGGTTGATGCCTACAAGCTCTGTCAGGAACATGGGCTGCTTTCTCCGATTTACGGTCACTGCCGGAGAAACGGCTGCTGGTTCTGTCCCAACGCCAGTGACTCGGAGCTGCTGCACATGGTCACAAAGCACCCGGATATGTTTGACCGGCTGATTGAATGGGAGAACGAGGATAACATCTTCCATCGTCGGATGACGCGCAGAGAAACCCCGTCTGAGGTAAAGGCTCGTTTACTGAGCAAATCCCAGACGGGGTTTTCTTCGCACAAAAGCAAATAAGAAATGGAGGTTTGAGATGGCTGAAAACAAAAATGCACAGCAAGTCCGCGAAATCACGGACAAGCTGGAACAGGGCATCAAGGAGCTTTTTGAATCCGAGCGGTTCAAGGAATATCTCCGCACGATGTCCAAGTTCTACAACTATTCCTTCAACAACACGCTGCTCATTGCGATGCAGAAGCCAGAGGCAACCTATGTTGCCGGTTATACCTCGTGGCAGCGGAACTTTGACCGTCAGGTCATGAAGGGCGAAAAGGGAATCAAGATTCTTGCACCCGCGCCGTACAAGGCGCAGGAAGAGCGTGAAAAGGTTGACCCCGTAACCCAAAAGCCGGTAATCGGCGCAGATGGAAAGGCTGTCACGGAGACGGTCGAGGTTCTGCGTCCTGCCTTCAAGGTGGTAAGCGTCTTTGATGTTTCCCAGACGGACGGCAAGGAGCTTCCGGACATCATCGTCGATGAACTGAAAGGCACCGTCGAAAACTACGAGGCGTTCTTCGACGCGCTCAGGCAGGAATCTCCCGTCCCTATTTCCTTTGAGGATATTCCGGGCGGCGCAAAGGGATTCTTCTCGCCGGTTGAAAGCCGCATTGCCATTCAGGAGGGCATGAGCGAAATCCAGACGGTCAAGACCGCCATTCACGAGATCGCCCACGCAAAGCTCCACGCTTTCAAGCCGGACGAGAAAGCCACTCCCGAAGATAAGAAGGATCGTCACACCAAGGAGGTTGAGGCGGAGAGCGTTGCCTACACCGTCTGCCAGCGTTACGGCATTGAAACCTCGGACTATTCCTTCGGCTACATTGCCGGTTGGTCATCCGGCAAGGAAACCAAGGAACTGAAAAGCTCTCTGGACACCATCCGCAAGACGGCGGCTGAGATGATCGAGGGCATTGACGCCAAGCTCAAGGTGCTGCTGGCAGAGAAAGCACAGTCCGCAGAGAAGGAAGCCGAGGCACCCGCGGAAGAGATGCCGGAAGTACCCATTTACCGCGAGACGGCGAATTATGCCTATGAAGCCGGTGAGCTGGAGTCATATCGTGCTTCTCTCTCTGCAAACGTGGAATGCCGCAGTGCGATTGAGGCGGCGATCAGCGCCAACTACGGAGATAACCGGCTGGATGCGGATGCTGCCGTGAAAAGTGTCCTTGAGCAGTTCTCTCCGGAGCGCGTCCGGTATGTCCTCGCAAACACTATCCAGCAGAAAGACTTTGACGGGCGCATTCCGCAGCCCCTCAAGGAATGGGCGAAGAGCGTTGATGTCTGCCCGGAGAACGCCTCGCGCTTCCTTGTGGATAAACCCAATCCCGGACTGACGGCACTTTTCGTCGATGCGTTCCGTCAGCAGACCGAACCGCAGAAGGAAGTCATGTCTGAAAAAACTGAGGAAAGAGACCCGGAGGTTGTTGCATGGGAGAATGATGAGATTACCTCTATTGAGGTAAAAACCGTGGAGGTCAAGTCTCCCTTTGCGCCCTTGCCGGAGGAAGCAGCAAAAGCACCGAAGGCACACCGCCTGACTGCCGAAGAGAAGGAGATCAAAGCTGCCGTCATGGACACGCTCAAGGGGCAGATCGCCTATAACAACGACGGAATGCGGGCGTCCTATCGCACCTCCAACCACTCCTTCAATCTGCTGGCACGGAACGGCGTCAAAATTGAGGGCAACACGGTCACGCAGAACGGTGAGCCGCTGTTCAAAATCCATCGCCGTCATGCGGCGCGGAAAACGCAGGGCTGTTACCGTGAGCTGATGCCGACGCTGGAATACATCAAGCAGGAGCAGAAGCAGGAAAAGCCCTCCATCCGCGATCAGCTCAAAGCTGCCGCAAAAACGCAGCCGGAGAAGAAATCCCCGGTCAAATCCAAAACGCACGACATGGAGTTGTGAGAAAGGAGACGCATGAAGAAATACACAGACGTTGACATCATCGCGGAGCTGCAGAAGCTCGTGGACAGTCATGTAGACAGCTACAAGGAAGACTTCGACATCGACAAGCGCATCATCCGCCGCGCCGCCGAAAGCCAGAATCCCGAAGACAAGACGCTGATGTGGTTCTGCCGCCCGCATGGAACGCACTGCCTCAATGAAAATCAGGTCTTTATTCAGGGAACGCGGGATCACAACACCTTCCGTTTCTATGCGGAACAGACCTACGACGAGTGCATTGCCCGCGTCATTGTCCCGAAAACCGTCAAGCGCGGCAAGGTGTTCGGGGACGTCTTTGAGATCAACTACCGGGAACAGGCGGCAAATGTGGCGCAGAACTCGATTGCGCCGGATCATGACCGGCTGACCTTCGCAGATGGCTTTGTGCTGGACGCACCCTGCCGCAGCAGCTTCGATGCAGCAATGTCTCTGGTCGGTGAGCATGGCGGCGTACAAACCCACCAGACGCTCCCCAAAGACGCGGATGCTCTGGTGGAAGTGCTGTCTAAGCAGAAAAGCCGCCGTGACAGACTGCCAGAGGCAGAGAGGACAGAGGTGCTTTCGCCGCTCCCCATCGCAGAACTCCGCAAATATGAGGCAGTCAAAAAGGCTCGTCCCGACGCGCTGGTTTGCTTTGCCCAGAACGGCTATTTTGAGCTGTACGGAAAGGACGCGGAAAAAGCCGCGCCCTTGCTCGGCACGAAGCTCCTTGAGAAGAAGGTACGCGGCAAGCCCTCTATGCCGGTGACGGGCTTCCGTGAAGCTGCGTGGGTAGCAGCATCAAAGAAGCTCTGGCAGTCCGGCGCGGATGTCTTTCTCAGCAAGGACGGCGAGACCTTTAAGGAACTCAAAGCCGCAGATTACATTCCTGTCGGCGCGACGCTGAATGTGGATGGCATCAAGTGCAGGATTGACGCGGTTGATTTTGCCGCTGATGAAGTCCGGCTGACCAACATTGAGGACAAGAACCGCCCCGTCCGCTTTTCGGAAAGCATCCAGTATGTCCGCTTGTATGTGGAGGATGCCGGTATTGCCGTCTATGACACCGTTCCGAAGAAGCCCGCTGCCCGTGAATCCATCCGCGACAAGCTGAAATCCGCGCAGAAAGCCCAGCCACCCCACACACCGAAGCCGCAAAAAAACAAAGGAAAGGATATGGTACTCTGATATGAAAAACTTTACCGTAGAAGAACTCAACCTGATGTGCTGCTTCAACACGTCCAGCCGCAAGCGGCTGATCGACGATATGAAGGGCGTCACCCTGAACGACATGGACGGCGAGATCGCAGAGCTGATGTATAAGACCATCCGGAAGCTCGAAGCCATGACGGACACGGAGTTTGAGAAACTGTATATCATGCCGGATGGCATGGTGGATGACTGAAAGGAGGATGCCTATGCCCGTATTAGACGGTGATTTTGAAGCCTTCGTCACGAACCTTGGCAAGTACAACGAGGGTATGCTGGTCGGTGAGTGGGTGAAGCTGCCCACCACCGAGGAAGAGATGCAGAAGGTCTTTGAGCGCATCGGGATCGGCAAGCAGGATGAGTTCGGTCAGCCCTATGAAGAGTGGTTTATCACCGACTATGAATGCCCGATCTACGGCGTTCAGAAGATGCTTGGCGAGTACGAGAGCCTTGATAAGCTCAACTATCTCGCTGCTTTGATTGACGAGCTTTCCCTGAGCGATCAGGAAAAGCTCGTTGCTATTATGGAGGCTGGCTGCGATGAGGTCAGCGACATCGACGATCTCATCAACCTGACGTTCAATCTGGACTGCTACGACATCATGCCCGGTATCAACGACGAATCCGATCTCGGCTACTATTACGCCCACGAAGCCGGTATCTACTCCGAAAAAGATCTCGGTCCTCTGGCAAATTACATCGACTATGAACGCTATGGGCGCGACATTGCGATGGATGAGCAGGGACGCTTCACCGATGAGGGCTATGTCCGTGTCGCAAGCGAGAGGTGGGACAGGCAGTTTGACGGTGAGCTTGATGAAATTCCCGACGAATACCGGATCACCGGCTCAGGGGAAACCGCCGAGCGTGACAGCACCATCGCCGTTCTCATCGTCGAGCCGGGAAAGGAGCCTTATGTGAAGGAGATTGACTCCGGTCTGGAGTCCTTGCAGCATGAGGTCGGCGGCTGCATCGAGGCGATTTACCCCTACGAAGACCCGGTTGCCTTAGTCTGTAATGAGGAAGGCAAGCTGGAAGGTCTGCCCCTGAACCGCGCTCTGCGTGATGAGGACGGTGACATCTACGACGTTGTTGCCGGAACATTCATGGTAGTCGGCTTGACGGATGACAGCTTCGGCTCTCTGACCGTAGAGCAGATGCAGAAGTTCTCTGACCACTTCAAAGTGCCGGAGCAGTTTGTTAAGTTGGGCGATAAGATTGTGGCGATCCCCATGATCTCGAAGGAGCAGCAGAAGCAGGAAGCTACCGAGCAGAAGGACTTTGAGATGAATGCCGACACCTCCGGTCTGACGGTTGCCGGTCACATCGGGACATGGCACACCATTGACCGGCACGAAGTCGGCGGTCGCAGCTTTTATCTGATGGAGCATGATACCTACGGCGATGAGGCGGCTTGCATCATCGTCGATGAGCGCGGCAAGCTCGTCCTTGATGATGTCTACAACGGCTTTGACGATGACACGCTCCGCCTTCTTGACCTTGAGGTCAAGGAAGTGCCGGAGATGCCCGATCCTGCGCTCTCCGTTCAGGATATGAAGGACTACGGCTACGCATGGGCTGGCGTTCTTCCCGCTGGTCAGGAGGCGGCTGAGAAGGCTTTGGCGAAGGGCTGCGAGGTTTACCGTCTCTATTCCGATAACACAGAGGGCTTGTGCGTAGATGCCAAAGAGATTGCCGATCATGCGGCAAAGGGCGGAATGCTCGGTATCAGCAAGGAAAGCTGGATGGCGGCTCTTGAGAAGGAAAACTACCTCAAGGCGGCGGAGATGTCGATGGAGGATGACTACGGCATGATTGATGGGATCATCAACAACGGTCCGAAGGAGGACAAGACCGCAGAGGTCAAAGCCCCCGAAAGGGGCGAAAAGTCCTCCATCATGGACAGGCTCAAGTCCGCAAAGGCTGAAAAGCAGAAGGAATGCTGCCCTCCCAAAAAGCACAAAGGAGAGATTGAGCTGTGAGCAGAAGTCAGAAATGGCGGCAGGAGTGGTCATTCTTCATCGGGGACAGCGGACGCCGGAAGTATAACCGCTTCTGCGTCCGCTGCGTCCATAGCTGCAAGCAGAGTTTCCGCGCGGATCTCATCGCCTGTCCGCACTTCTCCCGCAAGGCATCGCAGTGTAGACAGTTAGGGGTCGAAAAAGCCTGTGATTGCAAGCCCTAGAGCGGCGGGAAATGACTGCCCTATGTGATTATATTCCCAGCACACTTACAGCAATAGAGCGAGAATAAGTGTCGATTCCGGCACTTATTCTAATGCCCATAAAATGAACGAAGAGCCTCTGTCGATGCCCGGTTTGGGTATCGGCAGAGGCTCTTTTTTTGTATCTTTTCTGTAAATACCGTCGAAAATCACACGTTAATCCATAGTATCGCTATTAGCGTTTCTGTATAACTATGCTTCTAACCCATATAATTATCATGAGCGTTATAGAAAAGGTGTAGGTACCCGCTATGATTGACAAACGAATAGGTAAACGAGTAAAACAATGCCGGGAACGCCTCGGAATCTCGCAAGAAGAACTTGCGGAAAAGACCGGGCTGACTGCAAATTATATTTCTACGGTTGAACGTGGTATGTCGTTTCCTCGCTGTGAGAAATTGATCATTCTTCTCAATGGGCTTGGGGTTTCGGCAGACGCGATTTTCTGTGATGTCCTAGAGCATTCGACAAGCTATAAATCGTCTGAACTCTCAGAGAAACTTGCTTCGTTGTCTCCGCAAGCGCAGAAGCGCATTTTGCAGATGGTTGAGCTGATGATCCAGCAGGAAACGGCAGATAATGGCTGAATCCGTCATGGGCTGTGTGATTTTTTCACGCAGCCTTTTTTCTTCCCTTATTTCGACAGAATATTTCATATCTCCGTGCTATACTATGTATTAGAGGCATAGAAACAGTCTCTAATACATAGTCAGGAGATGAAAAAGAAAATGAAGACCTGTGCTTTTACCGGGCATCGTCCGCAAAACCTCCCGTTTGGTTTCAATGAGGAAGACGAACGCTGCATAGACCTCAAAAAAACTCTCTGGGAGCAAATCATCAATCTCATCGAAAATGAAGGCGTCACGCACTTTATATCCGGAATGGCAATCGGTGTAGATATGTATGCCGCCGAGATCGTGCTGGGGCTGAAAGCATCCTATCCGGGAATTACGCTTGAAAGCGCCATCCCATGTGAAAGTCAAGCCGCAAAGTGGTCAGAAACTTTAAGAGATCGGTATTTCGACATTGCGTCCAAGTGTGATAAGGAAACACTGATTCAAACCCATTACTCGCCCGACTGCATGGACAAGCGCAACCGTTATATGGTTGATCATGCGGATGTCCTGATCGCAGTTTGGGATGGAAGCCCCAGCGGAACCGGAAAGACAGTCAGATATGCTCATCAGCAGGGCAAGCCTGTTATCATCATCAACCCAGTTTCCCTTGATGTCACACAGGAATAAGGCAAAAAACTACTCCTGAATCAATCGTTGTGAAAACCGTGAATTTGTTTCCGATAGTGAATACACATTGCACTACTCGGTGATTATTGGAAACGTGTACGGCGTATGCTGCCCAGTGAACATCTCCACGGAACACATCGAATTTTCGCGGCTTCGTAAAACGGAAAGTGTCACCTTATGAACAGCCCCTTGCCGAGAGAAAAATAAATCGCTGGAAACGGGAACACCCCCGGCACTGTGCATCTGGCACAGCGCCGGGGGCGTTTTTCCGTGTCTTAATTATGAGCCAGTTCATTTAGGAGCAGCTTTCGATAGTCCACATCCAAGATGCAGCGATGGAAGTCCATCAAACGGTGTTCGTCGAACAGCTTTTCACAGAGCTTGGTCAGCGGATGATTCATCAGCTTTGCAGAAATGCCAGTCTCGTTGAAAAACCTTGCCCATGTGAAGACCTCTTCTAAATCCTCCTGCCCAAGCGTGGCAGGAATGATGGCGTTGCAGAGACGGACAATGGGGCTGTCCGCAAATCGCTCTGCGACTTCCTCCGGTGTGCATTCATAGCGGTCACAGTCAAAGGAAAGCGCATCCTCAATTTTAAGATAATTTTCGGTTTCATCCCGCGTCAAGGTTATGGTGTAGTCTCCCATACCGGACGGCACATCAATATTCTCCATGACATCAAGTTCATAACGGGATCCGCCGATGATCGCTTCAAAGGAGAAGGACTGACAGATTACTGCTGGGTTTTTGTCTATCTTGTCCTCATTCAGAAAGGACAGCGGATTGTACTCTGTTAGTTCCCAGTCGATTTTTCCTCTCTCTGTTTGTTCAGCGATCTGCTGGATTAGATGTTGTTCTTCTTCACGCAGATTTTCATTGTACAACATGATACACCTCCGTTTTCTGATTGTCGTTTTTTGGGGGCTGCTTTATGTTTCCGAAGAGACTGCCGTTTGTATCATCATTCCTTGGCTGAGGGCAGACCTTCGTAAAACTTCCTCAGTTCGTCCAAACTGCTTGTCCGATTTTTGATAGGCAGGGAGTCCCATGTAATGTCATGATAGCGTTCCGGCGGCTTGTCCCGCAGTCTTCGGTCGATAATGCAGACAATGCCGGTGTCTGTGAAATTGCGGATCAATCGCCCGATACCTTGCTTGAGCTTGATAATCATTTCGGGAACGCGAACATCCATCAGCGCATCCTTAGCAACGGAACACTTATACTCGATAATTGGATCGGGGACAGGAAACGGAAGCCGGAAAATGATGACATTGGAAAGGCTTTTTCCTTCAATGCTGATACCTTCCCAATATGCGCCCGTCCCCAGAAGCACGGAGTTCGTATCTTCCTTAAACTCATTCAGCACCTTGTCCTGCGACGATCCCGGCTGCTGCATCAGGATTTTGTACGGAAGATTTTTCTCACTGAGAATGGAGTAGACCTCTTCCATGTCGGTCTTTGCCGTAAACAGCACGAGTGCCTTTCCATTGGAAATGCTCAGGATCTCAAGCAGCCGCTCCACACCCTTTTCAATGAAGGCTTCATGTTCTCTGGTCGGGTGCGGGAGATCGTCGCAATAGTAGATCATGGCGTGTTCATCGTATGGATATGGGGAAGGCTTTGGCTCGGATAAGCAGCCGCGATCACCAGCGGGAAAGCCGGTATTGCTGATAAAGTAAGAATACTGTTCTTCCAGAGACCCGCTCGTGGCGTTCGTCAGCGTGGCAGAGGTCAAGATGGTTCTTTCATCACCATTGAAGTATAGGCGGCTCACAATTTCTTTCGTGTTTTTAGGGCAATAGACGAGTTCCGTGTTGCTGCCGTGCTGCTCAATCCAGATCAGCATATCATCTATCCGGTCAAGAAGCTCTGAAAGGGACTCGCTGACGGCATCCAGATCATCAGAGGCAGCAAAGGAACGGTTGTTTCTGAAATCCATGCTGGAATAAATCTGAATGCTGGACGAAAGGTTGTGTATGGCGGCGTTCATCTCGGTAAGCAGTTCAATCGCACTGCCGCTTTGGTCAAAGAAAAAGCGGTCAGCGTAGCGCATATCCTGATCTGCATCGTCGATCTGCTTTTGAACTTGTGCTTTCAGGCAGTTATAGAAGGCGATGATTGCGCTCTCTGCCTCTCGCTTTTCACCTGACACACTGCTCTGGTCAAAGGATCGCAGCTCATAGAATGCGCTCTTAATCATTCCAAAGAGCATACCTTGCCCGAAACGCTCCGTTGTGGCACTCCGCACCTTATCATCCAAGTTGTGCGCTTCATCCACGACAAGCAGATCAGCGGCGGCGTTAATCAGTCCGTCCTGCCCGCGTCGTAGTTTCATGAGATGCTGGGTAAGAAAGTCCTGATTGCACAGAACAACACCGTCCGTGTATTTTAACGATGCACGGACCTTGTAATACTTGCATTTCTTTTCGCAGGAGCCGCAATTCTTCATGCTGAACCGCTGCACGTTTACCTTGTCCCAGACGCCTTGCGGCAAAACCTCCGGGAAATCCTTGCGTTCCTCATACCCCTGCTGGATTCCTTCTTTGAGCGCGTCCAGTGGGTCAGCCTTCGGGTCACACATATACTCATCTGCGCGTTTGTTGCAGAGATAATGGGTCTGTCCTTTTGCGAGGATGACATCTCTGTTCAGCCCAAGAAGGGGCATTACCGCGTGGACATCGCGCCAGAGCTGTTCTTGAAGCGCAATGGTCGAGGTTGCGATGATGACCGGCTTGTTCATGCGTTTGCTGTACAGCAGCACCGGCACAAGATAGCCAAAGGACTTGCCAATGCCCACGCCAGCTTCAATCGCAAAATGCTGATCGTTTATGAGGGCGTCCACAATCTCAAAAGACATATCCTGCTGCCCTTCACGCATTTCCAATCCATGCTGCGGGGCTTCATCCCAAAAGAAGGTGCTGACTTGCTCACTCATGGAGTACAGCTCTGCTTTTCTGCGCTTTTTCCGTTCCTCCGATGTATTGAATCCAAAATAGAATCTGTTGTCCATCCACATTCCTCCCGGAATAGAAACCAAGGCTATCCGCGTTTCAGTTCAATGCTGACGTTTCCGTTCTCGTCGATGGTCAGCGTCATGTGTCTGATGTGCTTCTCATAGAACTGCCGCCGCTCTGCGGGAGACATTTCGATCCTCGTGTTTCGCAGAGCTGCATCAAACATATCGTTGACGTTCAGGTGAACGGAGTTGTCAATCCAGCGGTACATCTCCTTGAATAGTGCGTTTTTCTTGATGTCCTCGCTGTTGCCGGAGTAGAAGTCATCCAGATAGCAGTAGAATATCCCAGATTCTGCAAGTGCTGCCTTCATATCCGGTCCGCATTTTTCCCGCTCAATCATGACAAGGAATCTGGCGTCCGGCAAGGAAGAGATAAGCCCCCAGTAGTCGGAATCGCTTGAGACGATGACGAAGGAATCCACTTGCTTCTGGTAGTGTTCCTGACAGGCTCTTGCGGTGAGCTTGATGTCTACCAGTGATTTGTTCTGCTTGATCCGCTCAATCATGATATGCTCAACGGGAATGCGGGTGTAGTTTTCAAGAATCCGCCATGCCGTAGCGGTATGTACGTCATCAAAGAGAATGATCGCCGTAATCTTCTGCATGACCTCATAATCAAGATTTTTGAGCGTGGCGCACAGCTTGTACGGGTCGGAGTTTTCGCAGTCCACTACCAATACGGTTTTCTCGCTGTCATCTATGAAGTCGTAGATATTGTTTTTTACAAAAGCCCCTGCATCGGAGACTTTACTGTATTCCGTGAAGGCGTCGCAATGCCATTGATAAAGCAGGGTAGCAAACTTCTTATCATTATAGAGGACATTACCCTCGTCCATCGGTACCCAGTTGATATACATTTGATAGGGGTAGTAGGAGAGACTTGCGTAATAGATGTCCGCAGCATCTTTCGTTCCGTCCTCTGTCAAGCCGTTTGGCATGATGAACAGCTCTTTTATGTACGCCCAGTTAATCCAGATTGGAAAGAGGCTCTTGCAGTTGTTAATGCGGTCTGAAATCAGCCGGTTGATCTCGATAATGTGGTGGCAGAGCTTTGTACTCGACTTTTTTATAAAGCTGATTCCGTCATTTGAAAGCTGCTGCATACTGGAAGCCGGGATGATCTCTGGCATTGAAAGCAGCCCTCGATACTCCATTCGCATGATGTCATTTATTTTCCGGTAGTTGCGCTCAATGGCGGTGCGGATGATACATAGATTACGAATGATGCGGGCATTTTTATCCTGTTCAAGCCGGTTGTATATCTCTATCTTCGGCGGCTCGTGTTCATTTTGAAAAATGCGGAGCGGGACGCCGATCAGGTAGGCAACCTTCGATACAATCTCGTAGGTGCTGTCTTTGTAGGCAATCTGTTCTCCGGCATATTCGATTCCATTCAACATGACTGAATTGCCCATGATCTACTCCTTTCTCGTAGGGGAGTTAAGCGGTCATTACATTGTCCGTCCACATCTCACACTGGCTCATGACAGTCTGGACAGCATCATCCATACCCTCTGGCGGATATTTGTGTTTTTTCAGCAACCTTTTGACCAGGCGGCGCATTCCAGCTCTTGCGCTCTCTTTCTTTTGCCAGTCTATTGTCTGGTTTTTGCGAAGCAAATCTGTCAGTTCTTTCGTGATAGCAATAAGCTCGTCATGCTCGTAAAAGTCCTTGATTGCTTGCGGCTTTGTGAGGGCATCATAGAAAGCAAGCTCGTCCGCTGTCAATCCGAGTTTTTCACCCTCGGCGGCAGCAGCGGCAATGTCTTTCGCCAGCTTGAGTAATTCTTGAATGACTTCCTCGTTGGTCAGCATTCCGTTCAAATAGCGGTTCATTGCGCTCTGAATGATTTCGGAGAACTTTTCAGACTTGACTATATTTGTTCGACGGTAAACAGAGACCTGTTCGGAAATCAGTTTTTTCAGGAGTTCGACTGCAAGATTCTTCTCCTTCATGTTTGCCACTTCTTCAAGAAACTTCGGATCGAACAACGAAAACTCAGTCTGGACATCGGAGAAGAGGTTGATAACACCTTCGCTCTTGATGCTGTGCTTCAAAAGCTCGTTAATGCGCTCATTTACTTCCGGAAGCGTAAACTTCTTTCCGGTACCGCCTGAAACCAAGCGCACGGTCATTGTCCTTACGGACTCGAAGAAAGCAGCCTCCATGCGAGTTTGCTCGTCTACCAAGCTGCTGCACAGCGAAAGTGCCTGCTTGAGAAGCAGGGCTTCTTTGATAAACACATTCTGTGTCTTCTCATGGTCGGGAAGCTCGTACTCTGCAACACTCTTGCCGAGTATGAAGTTCACTCCGCCGCTGATGAGCTTCGCCCTGTCGAGGTCGCTTCCGGTCATGAATTTCTCATAACTGAATCCGTGGAACAAATCTCTGCAAATAGAGAGCTTTTCAAGGAACTTCGGATATGCAGCCTTGCTTACATCTGTATCACCATAGTTCTTCTTGTCTCTGGCAGTATAGTCGTTCATTGCCTGTTTTAATGCACTTGCAATGCCGACGTAGTCCACAACAAGACCACCTTCTTTATCCTCAAAAACACGGTTT
>ERZ506750.705-NODE-705-length-12963-cov-5.338085_pt1 | contig 12963 bp, 8 predicted proteins | sample MGYA00513186_ERZ506750 | MGnify/ENA metagenome assembly ERZ506750
ACGCACTTCTTGCGGATCCCAAGATATCTCCTGCGGAACTGGAACGAAAACGGATTGCCCTTGGGCTTGACAAGCCTGTGGTCATCCAGTATTTCAGCTGGCTGAATCTGCTGCTTCATGGAGACTTAGGCTTCTCCTACAGCACCCAGAGACCGGTGGCGGCCATGATAACGCTGGTGGCACGAGCCATGGCGATGACGAGGTTGACGGAGACCATGTCGCTGAAGCCGTTGGCGATGAGCTTCATGAGCTGGCCCTTGTCCTCGAGACCGACGATGCCGATGATGATGCCCATGAGCAGGAACCAGGTGGCGGCGTCATAGAACCACCAGTCGCCGAGGCAGGCGCCGGTGAGCCAGGTGGTGGAGCTCGAGAAAGCGTTGTACATGGTTTCGCTCAGGCTGCCCCAGGGAATGAAGCCGAGGATCATCACGACGAAGGAGAGAGCGAACAGCCACAGCACGGCCTTCTGGCGGCCGGTGAGCTTCGCGGTGGTGACGTCCTTGCCGCCGATGAGGATGCGTCCCTTGTTGACCTCTTCGAGGCCTGCGAGCATACGCAGGGTCGTAGACTTACCGCAACCAGACGGGCCGACCAGCACCAGGAATTCGCCATCCTTGATGTCGAGGTTCAGATCATCCACAGACGGCTTGTCATTGCCCGGGTAGATACGAGTAACATGGTCGAATACGACTTCTGCCATGATTTGTCATCCTTTCAGAGGCAGGTACGTGCCTCACGATCCGTTGTAAAGGGATTTTTGTTCGGTGCCCATCCTCGCGGCTTACTACTTTGACAAAGCCACAATTCAAAGCGTTAATTTATTTCTTTGGTTTAGCGAAGGTTCTCTTCGTTGAGCCACGTTCCATGATACATACAACGCTAAAACTGTCAATGCGTGTCGCGAGTCGCGCTGTTTGCCTCCGCTGGCAAAAGGGGATTAACAGCGTAGTAAATACACGCATTTATCGCCATCATGCAAGACAATGGTACGGAGCGAAAGACAGAACAGGGAGGTTGCAATGCGCAATATTCGAATCGGCGTGGTCGAGGACGATCCCGCAAGCTGCCAACTGGTACTTGACTATCTCAACCGATATCAACAGGAAAATGGCGAGCAATTTACCGTTTCCGTATTCGACGACGGCGCGCGCATCGTGGAGGAATATGCCCCCGTTTACGACATTCTGCTGCTCGATATTGAAATGAAGGAGATGGACGGCATGGCCGCCGCCCGCCGCATCCGCGAACGCGACGACAACGTCGTGATCATCTTCATCACCGCGGCCCCGCAATACGCCATCAGCGGCTACGAAGTGCGCGCCCTGTCCTACCTGCTCAAACCGCTGCCATGGTTCGCGTTCTCGCAGGAGCTCAAGAAATCGATCGACATGGTGCGCCGCAACGGCGACGATTCCATGCTCATCGAAACCGGCAAGGGGCAGATGAGGATGAATCTCACGGACATCCTTTATCTCGAGTCGATCCGGCACACCATCGTCATCCACACGCTTGACGGCAAATACTCTATCAACGGCACACTCAAAGACATGGAAGCCAAGCTCGCCGACCGGCACTTCTTCCGCTCGAACTCCTGCTATCTGGTCAATCTCAAGCATGTGACTGGCGTTGCCGACCAGGATTGCATCATGTCCGACGACGAGCGGCTGCGCGTGAGCAGACCACGGAAGAAAGCGTTCCTCGCCGCCTTGGCCGACTACATGGGCGGCGGCCGATGATCACCAACGCGCTGCCCGACATCCCCCGTTCGTACACCGCCATCTGCGAATGGGCGGCATGCGTGGTGTATATCGCGGTACTGTTCCGCCGCGTGCCGCCGCGCCGCTCCGTCGTTGTGAGCGCAATCGGACTGGCGGCGCTCATCGCCGTGCAGTATTTCGACGGCAGCATGCCGATCTGGTTTTGGATCGTCGGCATGCTGCTCGCCTTCGGCTGCATGTACCTGACGATTCTGTTCGGCGCCGGCACCGGCAAACGCGAAGGACTGTACATCACGGCGCGCGCGTTCGTACTGGCCGAACTGGTGGCGTCGCTGCATTGGCAGATCGTCACGTTCATCGGCATGCGCAACGGCCGATTCGCGGATTACGATTGGCATGCCGTCTTACTGCTCGTTGCCACCTACGCATTGTGTTTCGGCCTGGCCTGGCTGGTGGAACGCGGCAATTTCAGCCAGACCGCGCCCACGTTGCCGACGGCTTCCGCGGCGACCGCGACGGTGGCCATCACGATCGTCACCTTCGCCATGAGCAACCTGAGCTTCATTTCGACCAATACGCCATTCTCCGGTTCGATGGGCCAGGAAATCTTCTACATCCGCACACTGGTGGATTTCTGCGGATTCGCGATTCTATACGCGCAACAGGAGCAGGCTCGGCGCATTGAAGCGAGCGCGGAAATCGCGTCAATCAACGCGCAGCTGGAAAGCCAACATCAGGAGTACCTGCAGTCGAAGGAGAACATCGAATCGCTTGGTCGGCTCGCGCACGATCTGAAGCATCAGATCGCGGCATTGCGCGCCGAAGTCGATCCTGAGCATGCGGCGGCAGGATTCGAGCAGTTGGAGAAGTCGGTGCAGCGCTACAGCGCCCAGCAGCATACCGGCAATCCCGTGCTTGACGTCATCCTCACCACAAAAGAGCGCACTTGCGCCGATCGCGGCATCAGCTTCACCGCCGTGGCGGATGGGTCGCTCTTGTCCAACATGTCGTCGATGGATATCGCTTCGCTGTTCGGCAATGCGATCGACAATGCGATCGAAGCCACGTCGAAGCTGGCCGATCCGGAACAGCGGCTCATCAAACTGGCGTTGTTCGAACAGAATTCCTTCACCGTGGTCCGCATCGAGAATTATTACGATTCGCGGCTGAAGAAAGATGCCGAGGGCAATCTGCGCACCACGAAGCGCGATGACCAGCATCGGCATGGCTTCGGCGTGAAGTCGATTCGGCACATCGCGCAACAGTACGGCGGCGAGGTGACGATCCGCACCAACGACCACTGGTTCGTACTCACCGTGCTGCTTCCCCGCCAGACCGGCCTGATGGCCATGTGAGGATGGCGTCCATGTGAGGATTGCGAGCCGGCAATGCAAAGGCTAACGATCTGCAGCTTTCGCCCGCGGTAGATGCCAAGCGGCAAGCGGCTTGGCCAGACGGGAGGCGGTGAACGCGCTGACGGCCACCGCAAGGCCGATTGGCACGAACAGGTTGATCGGAGCGTCGGCCAACTCCATCACCAGGCAAATCGCCATCAACGGCGCCTGCTGCGAGGCGGCAAGCAGCGCGCATGCACCCAGCAGCGCATACATGCCGATCGAATTCGTGTGGAACACCTGCATCCAAAGAATGCCCAGAATCGCGCCTCCGGAAGCGCCCAATGCGATGCCCGGCTGCAACACGCCACCGGAAGCGCCGGAACGAATCGTCATCAACGTGACGATCGCCTTGGCCACGAAAGACAGCAGCAACACCGGAATAACGGCCAGATCGGCCTTCGAGGAGAAGCTCAGCTGCGCGGTGGCGCGGCCATTGCCCATCACCTGCGGCACGGCGATCGCCACAACGCCCGTCAGCAGGCCGGCAAGCGGCATCATCCACAGAATGCCCGCTCCGGACGGCTTGTTTTTCTCCGCCCACTGGGAGCCGCGGCGGAACAGCGCGCCGGCGACGCCAAGCATCAGGCCGGCAATCAGCGCGAACACCATGTAGTCGGGGGTAAACAGGCCATTCGCCTTGCCGATCAAATAGAACGTGTGCGTGCCCTTGACCAGGCTCGCCACCCATGAGGCGAACGCCGAGCAGGCGAACGCGAGCGTGACCGTTTCGAGCGTCACGTCGGCGAGCAGGATCTCCACCGCGAAGAACGTGCCGGCAAGCGGCGCGTTGTAGACTCCCGCGAGACCGGCCGCGGCGGTAATGGCCACCAGCATACGCGTGTCCTTCGCGCCGAGACGCACCCAGCGGGCGAATCGCTGGCCGAACATCGCGCCAAGCTCGCGCGGAGCCACTTCGCGGCCGATCGACATGCCGGTACCGACGATAAAAATCTGCAGCAGCACATGTACGATGGTCTGCCAGACCGGCATCAGCGCACCACCGACGGCTTTCTTGACGGATGGCACTGTTGTGGTACGCGTGCGCAGCAGCCACCAGATCACGGCCGCGATGGAGGCGCCGACCGTCACGGAAATCGCACGACGGATGGCAGGCACGTTGAACGGGCCGGATTCATGCGCATTCTCGATGTATCCAAGCGCGAAACGTTCGACCTGGTACAGCATGAGCGTGAGCAGGCCCGCGGCCGCACCAATCGCGATGCCGATAATGGCCACCGCAGCGATCAGCCCCGGAATACGTCCGATAGTCGGCTGCTGTTCCGTCTCGTCCTGCGATTGCTCCGACACCATTGCTTCTCTCACGTTGCGTGTACCTCGTCTCCAGTCCGTCTCATCGGTTCGTATTACCGCATCATCATCGTTCCACCCACGGCGGATTTATTCGCCAATATCCCCCACCAGAACATGAATTCCAATGTCAGTCACACAACTTGCGTCTGCATAGTGAACGGCCGATCAGGCTCGTCGTCCTCGGCAACAAGGCCGGCCACATCCGCCAAACACCATAAGGCGTACAGCGGCAGATTCATCGGCGGCAAATATATTGGAATATATAGCATTCAAGACACAAGATGCACAAAATAGACAATTTCAAATCGCCGTTTTTGCACAAAACAGATAATTTCCGCCACAGCCAAAGACAAGGAAACCAAACCTCCGCCACACCAGGGAAAGCGCAAATCCGCAATGTGAAACGCAGAAGAGTTACGTGCATGGCTCGCATGTTGAAAACATGAGCAACCATGAGCACCAGAGAAGGAATCCACCCGTAACACAACCGCCGCAGTCCGGAAATATTGGCGTCATGTTCCTGTTTTGCCGTTTTCATAAGCGTGATATCGATGGAATCGCAATATTCGTTCGGCTCATTCGAAGCATCAACGCAATACGGAAAAGAGAAGCCATGGCCAGCATCAGCACACCCGCGCAAGCGATCCCGCAAACGCCGCCGCAAACCCCATCACACCCTTCGATGCCTATTTCCAGCACCGTCAAAGCCGTACCCCGCTCCGGCATCCGCGACGTGTTCGACCGCGCACTCGCCGGCGATGCGGATGAGCTGCGCGAAGGCCTGCGTCGGCTGCGCTCATTCGCGGAACAGATATGAAAAGCCCGTCCAGGGAAAAGGGAAGACCTGGACGGGCACAAGGAAGGGAAGAGAGGAATCAGTGCAGACTTACTTGGCGGCCTCCTTCTTGTCGTCGCTCTTCGGCATGACCCAGAACTTGAGCAGCGGATAGCTGACGATCACGGCAAGCAAGGTGTTGACCACGGATGCGATCGTGCCTGCGATGCCGGCGTTCATGCCCCATCCCTGGCACAGACCGGTCACGTAGCCCGGCAGCACAAGGTTCACCACCACGATGATCACGGCGAGGATCACATACTTCCAAGCGGCGTCCTTGAAGCTGGAGTCGGACTTGAAGACCCACTTCATCTGCACGAAGAAGTTCACCACCTGCGCAAGCACCTCGGCAAGCAGGAAGGTGAGGAATCCACCCAGACCGTTGCCCTTGGTGTCATAGTTGAAGATCAGGAAGTGGAACGGCTGCGTGAGCCCCAAGCCGGAGATGAAGATGGCGGTGCCGATCCACGTCACCACGAAACGGGTGATGGTGGAGATGTTCGACAGCACATTGAACAGGATGAACTCCCAGATATTCGGATGATCCTTGATCCACTGGCGAATCGGTCCGACCTTCTTCTCGCCGGCAGCGGTTTCGGCCGGCTTCGCAGCATTGTTGTCAGTCATGGTTCAGCTCCTTTGCGGTGCGCTTGTTGGCGGATTGGTTGCGGAAGAAGCCGGCGATCACGCCGCCCAATCCGCGGAAGGTATGCCCGTTGGCGATGTTCACGATGGCGTCGACCATCGCCGAGTCGACCATGCCTTGGGTCATCTTGCTCATGGCGCGAGGCGGCATGTTCAGGATGAACAGGGTGTTCAGATCCGGCGAGCCGGTCTTCTGGCGGATCTTCGCTTCGCGCTTGGTCAGCGTCTTGGCGACGGTACGCGCCACGAAGCCCTTGGAATCCACCCACGACATGATCGGATCGTTGACGCCGAACGTCGTCGGCTTGCCGGGGGCAAGCACCTCATGGCCGAACAGCACGGCCATTTCGGCGTCGGTCACATCCTTGACCTGTCCGGTCAGATAGTGGCCGAGCGCGGGATCGGCGGCGCAATCGGCGGTCGTGCAATCGCCGGCCACGGTGTGAGGAATCGCAAGCGGCAAATGCTCCGCATTGTCGCCGACCAGCAGCGTCCATTCGCCGCTTTCCGTCTTCCATGCATTGGCGGCAACATCGAAATGGCGGAACGTGTAGCGGTCGAAATCGATGTGCACGCTCTTGCTTTCATGCGCTGCCAGCTCGACCTTGATGAAGCCCTTCAGCTCGCGGTCGGGATGGAGCACGCCGCCCTGCGGCGCGCGCACATACAACTGGGCCACGGTGGAGCCGGCGACATCGGAATCATTGGTGACGACGAAATCCACGCCGGTCGCGGTGGCGGTGATCGCGCTGTACGTGAACGTGGAGTAGCTCAGACCGTAGCCGAACGGGAAACGTACGGGCACGCCCACGGTCTCGTAATAGCGGTAGCCGACGAACGGGCCCTCGCGGTAGATCGCGTCACGCCCGATGGCCGGATACCAGCCGGAGCTTGGGCAATCCTCGTATTGCATCGGCCAGGTTTCGGCCAAATGTCCGGATGGGTTGACTTCGCCGGTCAGCGCGCGCACGGTGGCGGACGCGCCGGCCTGGCCGGACAATCCTACGTACAACATGGCCGCAACATCGTTGAACCACGGCAATTCCACCGGGGAACCGGCGACGAGCACGATCACCACCGGCTTGCCGGTCTTCGCCAACGCCGTTACGAGATCGTTCTGCACCTGCGGAATCGCCATGGTGGATCGGTCGAGGCCTTCGGATTCGCTGCGTTCGTCGAGACCGACGACGGCCAGCACCACATCCACGGTGTCCTTCTTGGCGAGCGCGACGGCGTCGTTCAGCAGCACCTCATCCGGCTTGCCTTGGCGGTCGTAGCCCTGCTCGTAGCCGGCCAATACCAGTCCTTCGGCGTTCTTGACCTCGTCGAGGATGTTCTCCTCCTTGGTGGCGTTCACCTTGGATGAGCCGGAACCCTGATAGCGTGCGGTCGCGGCCATATCTCCGATGACGGCCACGCGAGTGCCCGGCTTGAGCGGCAGCGTGGCGGCGTCGTTCTTCAGCAGCACGCTGGAATGTTCCGCGACCGTTCTGGCGATATCATGGTGCGCCTTCGCGATATCGTCCGACAGCAGATCGTCGCGGCCGACGCCGACGAGCTTGGTCGCCGCCGCGATTTTGGCGACTTCCGCGGCACGCTTGTTGATGTCCGCCTCGGCGAGCGTGCCCGCTTTGACCGCGCCTTCCAGCTCGCGCACGGAGGTGAAACCTGGCGACGGCATTTCCAGCGAGCCGCCGGCTTTGACGGCTGCGACGGCGGAGTTGGAGCCGCCCCAATCGGAGACGACCATGCCGTCGAAGCCCCATTCGTCGCGCAGGATCTCCTGCAGCAGATGCTTGTTTTCGTGGGCGTAGACGCCGTTGACCTCGTTGTAGGAGGTCATGATGCTCATCGGCTTGGCCTCGCGCACGGCGATTTCAAAACCGGTCAGATACAATTCGCGCATGGTACGTTCGTCCACCACGGAGTTGCTGGCCTGGCGGCGCAGCTCCTGGCTGTTGACCGCGAAATGCTTCGGGCATGCGGAGACGCCGTTGCTCTGGATGCCGCGAATGAGGCCGGCGGCCATACGGCCGGCGACGATCGGATCTTCCGAATAGTACTCGAAGTTGCGTCCGCACAGCGGGTTGCGTTTGATGTTCATGCCCGGTCCAAGCAACACGTTCACGTCGAGATCGTGAGCTTCCTTGCCGAGCGCCTCGCCCATCTCTTCGGCGAGCGCCGGATCCCAGGTGTTGGCCACGGTGCAGGCGGTCGGGAAGCAGGTGGCCGGCTTGGATGCGCCGATGCCGAGGTGGTCGCCTTCGCCAAGCTGCCTGCGCACGCCGTGTGGGCCGTCGCTCATGACGAAGCCGGGAATGTCGGCGCGATCGTTGCCGCGCGAATCCCATTCGGATCCGCCGGACAGCATCGCCGCCTTTTCAACGATCGAAAGATCTTCAAGTTCCATGGGTTCTCCCTCGCACTAGGTGTTGCCAAAACCTGCTTTGCCGAGCCTGCCCTGTCCGCTCCGCCCGACTGCGCTGTTTTCTTGCGATTTCCCGCTGCCGTACCGCGCTGCATCGCACCGTGCCGCACGCGGGATTTCGCCGCTAGTTTGATTGAACCAGCTTTTGCGATGCCATCACCGCCGTATTACACAACCTGTCGTTTTGCTCGCACAATCGGCATATGGGCGCGGTGAAGAGGGTATGCGGTGGCGCAGGACGCGCATAAAATCGCATCGTTCCATTTTGCAATCGATGGCAAGCGTTTCGATATGCGCATATCGTTGCAATTTCAAGCGACTCGCCGATATTGATACCTTTTTGCGCAAGCGCTATCATACTTAACGAAAGTAAGTTTTGCTAACTTTTCTTCAATGCGGAACATGCTTTGATCACTCAACGCGGAGAGCGATGTTTCGCAGCGCACAGAAAGGATAATGAGATGCGCGACCAGCAAAGCAGCGACACGAGCATCGCCCTGGACGCCAATACGGACGTCCAGCATCGTCACGATGACCCACAACTACAATCTCGTGTTCCCCACCGCCATCGTCATCGCACTGTGCGCTGGCGCGTCGGTCTTGACCATCAAGCGCATCAAGTAATTCAAACGGGACCGTACCGTCGCATATGATGACACGGTCCCAATCCAGTTCTCCCGATTTTTCCCACACTCAAAGGAGCCCCACATGGTAGACAGCACACTGTTCTCGCTGGCCACGCTCAACGCCCATCCGGCAATGAATCCGGATTCGGTGATCCAGGGCGATCATTGGCGCATCGGCCTCATCACGGACGCGCTCGTCCGTTTCGAATGGTCCGACAGCGGCCGTTTCGTGGATGACGCCACGCAGATGGCGATGGTCCGTGATTTCGGCGAAAAGCCTGAATTCACCGTCACCGAACGTAATGGCTGGCTGGAAATCGACACCCCGTCGCTGCATATCTCCTACAACCAGCGCAAGTTCTCTCCGGAAGGCCTGTACGCAACCGTCAAGCACGTCAACGCCATCGAAAACACTTGGCATTACGGCGACGTGCAGCGCAGGAACCTCGGCGGCACCTACCGTACGCTCGACGAGGCGAACGGCCGCATCCCCGTCGATCCGGGCGTCAACAGCACCGACGGTTGGGCGATCATCGACGATTCCAAGTCGAACGTCATCCGCGAAACCGCCGAAGTGAACGGCAACCACAACGATTTCGGCACGTGGGTGACCCCGAAGGAAGAGCCGACCACCGACCTGTACCTGTTCGGCTACGGCCACCGCTACCGTGAGGCCGTGCACGCCCTGTACCGCCTGACCGGCCCGACCCCGCTGCTGCCGCGCTTCGTGCTGGGCAACTGGTGGAGCCGCTACCACCGCTATACCGAAACCGAATACCGTCAGCTCGTCGAACGTTTCGAAAAGGAAGGCATCCCGTTCACCACGGCCGTCATCGATATGGACTGGCACCTGGTTGACGACGTCGACCCGAAGTACGGCTCCGGCTGGACCGGCTACACGTGGAACAAGGACTTCTTCCCGGATCCGAAGCGCTTCCTCAACTGGCTGCACGAGCATGGCATGAAGGCCACGCTCAACGTCCACCCGAGGGACGGCGTGCGCGCGTTCGAAGAGCTGTATCCGCAGGTCGCCAAGGCCATGAACATCGATCCGGAAAGCGGCGAGGCCGTGCAGTTCGACCTGACCGATCCGAAGTTCATGGAGGTCTACTTCGACCAGCTCCACCACCCGATGGAGGAAGATGGCGTCGACTTCTGGTGGATTGACTGGCAGCAGGGCGGCCTGACGCGGCAGCCGGGCCTCGACCCGCTGTGGGGCCTGAACCACCTGCATTACCTCGATTCCGCCCGCAACGACGGCAGCGACTACAGCGAACGCAACCCGCGCCCGCTCACCTTCTCGCGTTACGCCGGCCCGGGCTCGCACCGCTACCCGATCGGCTTCTCCGGCGACACCGTCGTGACGTGGGAGTCGCTGAAGTTCCAGCCGGAATTCACCGCCTGCGCTTCCAACATCGGCTACGGCTGGTGGAGCCACGACATCGGCGGCCACATGTTCGGCTACCGTGACGAGGAGCTGGAGGTCCGCTGGTACCAGCTGGGCGCGTTCAGCCCGATCAACCGTCTGCATTCCACCGATTCGCCGTTCAACGGCAAGGAGCCGTGGAACTTCCACGGCGATGCGGAACGTGCGATGACGTCCGCGCTGCGCCTGCGCCATGCGATGATCCCGTACCTGTACACGATGAACCGTCGCGCCGCATTCGACAACGAGCCGCTCGTGCAGCCGCTGTACTGGGACTATCCGGAAATCGAAGCCGCATACAAGCTCACCGACGAATTCCGTTTCGGCACCGAGCTGCTGGTCGCGCCGATCGTCGATCCAGCCGAGCGTTCCGTGCAGCGTGCGAAGGCCGACGTGTGGCTGCCGCAGGGCGAATGGTTCGATTTCTTCGACGGTCGCCATTACACGTCTCGTCCGGCCGAAGGCCGCCGTCTGGAGGCTTGGCGCGATCTCGACCGCATGCCGGTGTTCGCCAAGCCCGGCGCGATCGTGCCGCTGCAGATGCCCGCCGAGGGTGAGGCGCTCAACTCCGTGGCCAACCCGCGCGCACTGCAGGTAGTGGTGTTCCCGGGTGCCGAAAACAGCTTCACGCTGTGGGAGGATGACGGTGCCGCACAGAGCAAGGATCGTTGGGCATCCACCGAAATGGCGCTGCGTTTTGAGGGCGATTCCGCACAGTTCTCGATCGCCCCTGCGGAAGGTGCGACGGACGTCATTCCGGCTTCCCGCGATTGGACGGTCACGTTCCGTGGCATCGCTCCGGAAGCGATGCACGCCGTCCGCGCGACCGTCGACGGCTCTGCCGCCGCTCCGGAAGTCGCGTACGATGCGGAAACGCTGAGCCTGACCGTCACGCTGCGTGACGTGCCGACGAGCTCCGCAATCGCCATCGATTTCGCCGACGGTCTTGCCGTTGCGGACGATCCGGTTGAAGCCGACGCGTTCGCCGTGCTGAAGGATGCGCAGATGCTGTACATGACCAAGGAGCACGCATACCGCGCGATCCGCGAGCTGGGCAAGGATGCGCTGCCGGCACTGAGCACGCTGGAGGATCTGCACGGCGTTGGCGCGCAGACCAAATACCAGTCCCACATGCCGCAGCCGGTCATCCAGGCCCTGGCCGAAGTGCTGACCCGCAACTGACCTCATCGCAATAATTCAAAATAAAACGCGTGCGCGTCCGGATGGTTTCCGCCCGGACGCACACGCGTTTTGTTTTATGTACGAAATTAGTATGACTCGACATTCCGCATAGATTCGAAGAAGAATCAATGACACGCCCATCGCAAACCTAGTGCCCGAAAAGTTGCGCACTTTGGATCATGGCCGTCCATGGAGCGATGATCAGTTCGCTTCCACGAGGTTGTCATCGAACCGGGACATGTCGAGGTAGCGGCGGGTCGACCATTCGTTCGCGGTGACGTACCGGATGCGCGCGCAGACGAGCATGAGCGCGCTGTTCCCGTCGGGGAAGCTTCCCACGACGCGCGTGCGCCACCTGATCTCCCGGTTCAATCGCTCGATCATGTTGTTCGTGCGGATGCGCCTGCGGTGCCCGTCCGGGAACTCGTCCAGCAGGTAGGTCGTCGTCTCGCCGACGCCCTCCCGCAGGCAGTTGGCGGCGGCCCTCAGCCTCCTAGACCTCATCTCCGCGGCGACTTGTTCGGCTTTGTCCAGCGCGGATTCCCGGCTTTCCATGGCGAATACCGCCTTCAGGGCGGCGGACGCCCATTCCCTGTGGATCGGCGGGACCTTGGAGAGCACGTTGCGCATGAAATGCACCATGCAGCGTTGGTACCTCGCCTTCGGCAGCATCGAGTCCACCGTGGAGACCAGTCCCGCGCACCGGTCGCCGACCACGAGCCGGACGCCCTTCAGGCCGCGTTCGATCATGCCTCTGAAGAACTGCTCCCAGCTGGCCGAGTCCTCCCTCATGCCCTCCGTCACGCCGATGACCTCGCGGTGGCCCTCCGCGTTGACGCCGATGGCGACGAGGACGCTGACGTTCTCCACGCTTCCGCCCCAGGAGCGCTTGTGCCACACGCCGTCCACGAACACGTACGGGTATTCGGATTCCAATGGCCGGGTGCGCCATCGGTCGATGTCGTCATACACGCGCTTGAGCTTGTCGGAAAGGGTCTGGGATGGCATCCTGTCACCCCACAGCAGTTTGCTGATGTCGTCGACCTGACGGGTGCTCACTCCCGCCAGGCACATCTCCATCAACGCCTCCTCGACGCTGGACTCCCGCCTGCGGTAGCGTTCGATGACCGCGGATTCGAAGACCGCGCCCTTGAGTTTCGGCACCCTGAGCTCGAGCCTGCCCGCCTTTGCCGTGAGCGTGCGTTCGTAGTGGCCGGCCCTGTACGCCTTGCGCCCCTCCTTGCGTTCGTATCTGGCGGCCCCGGTGATCTCGTCGGCCTCGGCGTCGAGCATGGCGTTGAGGATCTGGGTCATCTTCTCGGTGACCAGCCGGTCGAGTTTGGTCTCGAACAGGTTCTGGTCGATCTGTATGATGTTGCTGTCGGGCATGGC
>ERZ506750.707-NODE-707-length-12944-cov-4.706727_pt1 | contig 12944 bp, 8 predicted proteins | sample MGYA00513186_ERZ506750 | MGnify/ENA metagenome assembly ERZ506750
GTTCTCACCCTATCATACATATCATCAAACAAATCTCGTATTTCATCCACTCTAAACATGAAAAAAGGAAATGCATCATTAAAATACATTTCCTTTTTTAAATTTAGTTATTGTTACGATTTCCCATTCCAATCAATTGTAATATTCTTAAGAAGATATTCAAGAAATCCAAATACAATTGTAATGCCATGAAGATTGCAATTTTTTCTTGTTCAATAACAGAACCGTCCGATTGAATCAATAGACGATTCATTCTTTGTACATCCCAAGCAGTGATGCCTGTAAAGATTAGAAGTCCAATGATTGAAATCAATCGAACATCCATATTCACTCTAAACAACATCATAAAGCATTGTGTAATAATTAACACAAAAAGTCCAACCATGCATAATGAACCAAAGCTTGTAAAATCTTTTTTAGATGTTGTACCAATGACAGCCAAACTAATAAAGTAGACTGCACTCACTAGAAAAGCTGTACCGATTGTAGCTACATCATATACATAGCCAATGGAAGTAAGAGATACTCCCATGCAAGCAGCATAAATCATCAACATGATTTTCATACCTGTACTTGATGTTGATCTGGCCATAGAAACGCCAAAGGCAATAGACAAGATAAATGGTGCAATCACAAACAACATAAATAGAAATGGCGCTGCACTTAATAAAATCAATAAAGCATTTGTAACATATAGACCATAAGATACAATTGCCGTGATGACAAGTGCAATTGCCATCCATGCATAAGATTTCAACAAAGCACTTTTTAAAGTGCTTGTTGAATAATAATTCATTGAATCGTTGTTAAACATATTAGTCCTTTTTCTGGATAAATTGTAGTAATTGCTGAGCAGCAATATTTAATCCTTTACGGTTTGATTTATCAAATCCTAAGTGAGTATAGATTTCACCAACAAATACTCCATTGTCTTCTAGAGCCTGGAACATTGTGTCGATGATTGGTTCACACAATTCTTGTTTTTGCATAGGACCAAATGGGTTTGCGAAGTAAGTTGTTGAAATACCAACCTCTTGAGTTGTACCCAAAGCCATACGCTTACCTAACTTACAAGTATCCTTTACTTCTTGTACAGTTAATTTCTTTAAACCAAATTCATTTGTGTAGTTGTTTGCATATGCAAATAAATCAATCTTATGGTTGTGAACAACAACACGATAAGGAGCAGCTGGCTGAATCATACGTGCATTTGGGTTTTCTGGAGCCATAAAAATTGAACGGTCCATGTCACGATATGGAGTTCCTGGATCCAAGTCATCTAAACGAATGAAGGCACCAATTTCAGTTCCCTGACCATATGGCACACCATCCTCTAGATGGATTGTTCCCATGTCATCAAATACAACTTCAACTTCACGAATCATATCTCCAGCAGCAGCTTTTAATGCTTCAATAGACTCAGATTTACCAGCACCACTATCACCCATCAACATGATACCTTTCTTTGTTCCATCCTTTAAATAGATGTTGACAAAAGCACCATGGATTGGTAACCATCCTTTTTTCATTTGTGCTAAGTTGTGTAGTGTTAAACACATCTTCTTTAAATATCCAAAATATTCAATACGAGGATTATCACTGATACATCCTACCCAAATATCATTGGCATCATCATAATAGAAGTTTGTCGCATCATTTCCATCATCATTACCAAAAATAACAACTAAATCTGGTTTTTGAGCACTTTCTTCTTTTGTAGCCAATTCAAATAAATTAGCCATGCTCAATGCACTAGACATATATTTTGAGTTGAAGTATACAAAACATAATAAAGCTCCAACCTTACAAGGATAACAGAACCAGTTTGATTCTCCCTTATTAAAATATGTCATTGGCTGTGTATCTATTTCAGTAAACATACCAGTACGTTTACTTGATTTTGGATGCAAAATCATTGGAGTTCTTAACATAACTGTATCGATCATCGGAATATCTTGCAATGCAGCATATTCATCAGACCATACCTTATCTAAAGTATGAATAGAGAAACATGCATTTGTACCAGCTTGAACCTGACGATAGACTAGGTTTGGACGTCCCATTAATTTTTCTTCGAACAAACGATAAGTACGAAGTAATAAATCATTGACTGCTGAATCAAAAGCAACTAATGTATTAATACCAAAATCCGTTGAATTGTCGCTCTTCATATATCCAAAACGTTGTAAAGAACGCCAAGTACGATACATTTCTTCAATAACACCTAAAGTTGCAACTTTATTTGAAAGATAATATTCATCTTTTAATTCTTCGCAAGTAAAAATTGACAATAAACGTAAGAAATGACAGAAATCATAAGCTGCTTCTTTTGAACTTAATTCTTTATTTTTAGTTAAATAATCATACATTTCAATATTATCCGTTTCCTGATATTCAATAAAATATTGAACGAATTTTGCGAATGTATGAGACTTTAATAAAACCTCACGACTTTTTGGATACGCCAAATTGTAGTTAATAATAACCTGATTGTTAAAAATTTCAATTTTATTTTGCATAATTACACTCCTTTAACTATGACTAATATACATGAAAACCTAATGAAAGTAAATGTGAAACTAATTTTTTTGTTTATATTTCAAGTACAAGCGTTTACATGGCAAAAACTTTTTCGATTTCAGAATAAACATCCTCAATCACAATTTCACTCTTTTCACCCGTATAACGATCTGTCCACTCAAGCTTGCCTTCTTTTACACCACGACCTACAGTAATACGATAAGGAACACCAATTAATTCCATATCCTTAAATTTAACACCTGGACGCTCATTACGATCATCTAAAATAACATCGAATTTGTGTTCTTTACAATATTCATATAGATCATTGGCAATCTTGACTTGTTCTTCATCCTTTAATGATACAGGAACAATCGCAAGTCTAAAAGGAGCAATTTCAACTGGCCATTTAATACCAAAATCATCATGATGCTGATCCGCAACAGCAGCCATACATCTTTCTAAACCAATACCATAGCTTCCCATCCAAACCGGCTGTAACTGGTTATTGGCATCTGTATAGTATAGATTCATACTCTTAGAATATTTTGTACCCAATTTAAATAAGTTACCAACTTCAATACCATGTTGGAAAGTTAACTTCTTACCACACTTAGGACAAATATCCCCTTCTTTAACCTGACAAAGATCTGCCACTTCAACAGGCTCAAAATCTTTACAGTTTACATTCTTAATGTGACGATCTGACTGGTTAGCACCTACAATGAAGTTTTTCATATGTTTGATTTGACGATCCATATATACTGGGCAATCAATACCAACTGGACCTGCAAAACCAACACGAGCATGTGTTACCTTTTCAACTTCTTCAAAGCTAGCCATTTCCATTTCATTTGCACCTAATAATTTCAATGCCTTTGTTTCATTTAATTCACGATCACCAGGAATACAGAATGCGATGACCTTTCCATCTACGTTATATAGTAATGTTTTGACAAAGTCACTTTCCTTTTTACCAAAGAAAGTAGCCACCTCTTCAATTGTTTTTGCGTTTGGCGTATCAACAACTTCCATAGCTAATTCTGCTTCACAAGAATCTTCCATTGTATCTACTACTTCTGTGATTTCTAGATTACTAGAATAGTCACAACCTTCACATCCAACAACAACGTCTTCACCAATACTTGATAGAGCCTGATATTCTTCTGATAATAAACCACCCATAGCTCCAGTATCCGCTTTAACGATCTTATATTCCAATCCTAAACGATCCATAATACGGCAATACGCATCATACATTTTGTTGTAGGCAACATCCAATCCAGCTTCATCCACATCAAATGTATACGCATCCTTCATAATAAATTCACGAACACGAATCAAGCCATAACGAGGACGTGTTTCATCACGATATTTTGTCTGAATTTGATACAAGTTATAAGGGAAATCCTTGTAAGATTTTCCATCCATACTGCTTGCGACCGCAAATAATTCTTCATGTGTTGGACCCAAAACATAACGCTTATTGTAACGATCACTCAATGAAAACATGTTTGATCCAAAAGCCTCACGACGACCAGATTGTACATATACATCTTCTGGAATCAATGCAGGCATCAACAATTCTTGTGCATCTTTCGCATCCATTTCTTCACGAATAATATTTTCTACTTTAGAAAGAACCTTCTTTCCCATAGGCATGATCATATAAATTCCATTTGAACATTTTTTGATCATTCCTGCACGCACCAATAAATTACTTGATACGCTATCTTCATCTTTCGCATTTTCTCTTAATGTATAAAAGAAACTTTGACTTAATTTCATCTTTACTTACCTCTCCTGCTATCTTATCTTACGAATCATCGCATCTATTTCTATAGGCCCAGACCATTTTGTATGTACAATCTGCATTGGCTTATTACATACCTCTAACACATTCTCTTCACTATCATACACATCTTCTACATGTACGATTGTACTTGGAATGTGTGGTCCAAATATTTCTAAATCTTGATTTGGCATAAAATGATTCTTCACCTGTAAAGTCGCAATTTGACTTTCAGCATCATAATTCTGCACAATGGCCACATATTCTTGCGTCACTGTTTCATCATGATCTTGATACAACTGCACCTTATATCCAGGAAGACCATTATAGAAGCCCGGTCCTGTCGGTCGATTTTCGGCCTTGGCGATTTCTTTTTTCACACGCTCAATAATTTTATCGTCCGCATGCCCATGCTCATATATATAGTCAATCAACATACGATAGCTTGATACAACTGTAGCTAAATAATAAGCGCTCTTCATACGGCCCTCTATCTTCAATGAAGCAACTCCCATATGAATGAAATCTTCAATATAATCTACGGCCTGTAGATCCTTTGAAGACATGGAGAATAAATTTGTCGGATCACTTAATTCAGTTTCGCCATCCATCAAATGATATTTCCAACGACAGCTTTGTGCACATCCACCACGATTCGCATCACGAAGCGTCATATGATTACTCAATACGCAACGTCCTGAAAATGAAATACACATACCTCCATGAATAAAGACTTCAATTGGAAGAATATTCTCTTCACAAATCGAACGAATATCATCTATTTGACATTCTCTAGCCAATACGACACGATCCATACCCTTTTCTTTCCAGAATCTTGCAGCACTTGAATTCGTTGAAGAATGCTGCGTAGATACATGCACTTCAAACTTACATCCAAGCTTTTTTGCCAACATCATAATCGATGGGCTTGCCACGATAATCGCATGTACACCAATCGAATCTAACGTTTTTAAATAGTCTTCAATTCCATCTAAATCCGACTCATGCGGAAGCATATTGACAGTTACATGCACATGAGAATTATGTGCATTCGCAAACTGAACTAGTTCAGCAATTTCATCAATGGAATAGTTACTAGCACGAGAACGTAAACTAAATTGCTTTCCACCAATATATACGGCATCTGCACCATATAAAATCGCAATCTTTGCCTTTTCTAAATTTCCAGCAGGAGCTAATAATTCAATCTTATTCATTTACTTGCTCCTCCTTTTTCTTAATTGTCTCTTCTAAATACCAACGATTTGTAGATTCATCATCCGTGATCTTAATCCCCTGTAACGCTAGATCATATAAACCTAAGATTTCTACGGTCCAATCGTCATCAAAGAATAAAGAATCAATACGGAAGCGGTGCATTCCAACATCCGTAAAATCCCACATCTCTTGTAAAGAGTTGATAGGCATTTCACTAAAGATATGTGTACCTGTTTCATCTTGTACGATTGGCATACGCTGCTCACGTGTTTGTTCAATCAAGTCATAATGACACGGTAGTGAACAAACCGGCTTGTTTACAGCCTCTAAATAGTTAGTGACCAAAGGTCTTCTCGAATATAGAATTGAGAAATACCCATGTACTAAGATTTCAATGTTCGGATTATGCTTTCCAATACTTATCACTTCTTCAAGACTTAATTCATGCGCTAAAGATACAGATTGAATGCCTAAAGACATATAGAAATCTACATCTGCACTTGAAGCCACTAATGTTTCGGGTTGATAAATCAATTTCGATTCAATCCCCAATTGTTTTGCCTCATAATATAGACCTTCATCCGCATAGTAAATGCCATCCACATCTATATCCTTAAAAATAGTAAAATATTCACGTACACCCGATAGATCTTCATCCATGCAAAGTCTTAAAAAGTTAATATATAGTTTTAGGCCCAACTTTTTACACTTCTTCTTCCAAAACTGTAAATCCTCTTTTTTTACCGTAATACTTGAACGAATCGAATAATGTTCAACTCCAATAATTACAGCATCGGCCTTTGCCCTTTTTAATTTTTCTAATGAATCAATAGAATGAATTGTTGTTATAAACATAATTACTCCTTATCATAACATACAGATTTATTTTACCACAAATGTGATTTTATGCCTACTTAACCTCCTATTTAAATCGGACTTAATTTCATATATACTTATATTAGAAGATACTATATGAACAAACAAACACTTAATAAGAGATTTGAAGATTACAATGAACCCACCAAGCAAGAAGAAATATGGTCTGATGAAATCAAGAATTGTAGAAAAAAAGAATGCCATTACGACATTCTTAACACGGCTAGTTCAATCTAGTCTTTTTTTATCAATTCAACCAATTCTTTTGCACTATATACAACATAGTCTGCACAAGGACCACTTACTTGATGGTGACGATTAAAATGAATCGTCTTCATGCCTGCATTTTTTGCTCCTTGCATATCATTAATATAGTTATCCCCAACATAATACCATTCAGAAATATCTTCCTGCATCGCTTCCATACATTTTTCAAATGCCTTCACATCCGGTTTTGCGACACCAATTTGACCACTCGTAAATACATTTTCAGGTTTAAAATAATCAAAGACACGAAGCACTTCTAATTTCATTCTTTGATGCGCGTCCTCTCCATTTGTCAAAATCGCCAGTTCATCTTCACAATTTGAGAAATAATCAATCAATGGTGCATCCATTTCAATATGATGCTGATAATATTTATAGCGAGACTGAAACTCTATAGCACTTTCATGACTCAACTCAATCCCATACTTTTCACAAGCCTTTTCAATACGATAAACGCCAGATTCATCAATCGTAATCTTTCCTTGTTGAAGCTGATCAAAAATCAAATCCCCAAACTTACGATAATCCGCATAAAATAAATCCATATCCACATCCACATCCGAAAGGAATTCTTCCATACACTTGCGAAATGGCCAAGATAAATCATAAAGTGTATCATCACAATCAAACATTAATTTCTTCATATAATCACCAGATGAAATATAACACAAAAGTGAAGATTCGACTACTGAATCTTCACTTGATTTAAACACTTACGAACATGTCCAGACTGACCTGTTACTTCTTCGTTTTCAATCAACGATGAATGCACAGCTTCTTTACAAGATTCAATGGCTGCATCAAATACAACATTAATCTTATTATCATTCATTTGTTTTAAAGTATGAATCTTTTCATCCCCAAAACGATTGGCTGTACTAAACGCAATCGCAATATCACCTGAACCATTGCCCATATGCGATCCTGTTAAAGCTAAACCAACTGGCATTCTGTTACATACCCTATGAAGTTGACGATCACTTAATGGAGCATCAGTCGCAATGATCATCATGATTGAACCTTTTTCTTGTTCTAAAGGTAAAACATTACTCTCTACTTTATCCAATAAATATTGTTCTCTTAAACCAAAATTTGATAAAACCAAAACACCTAAAGTATATTTATTTCCATCAATTTCAAAAACTCTTGAACTTGATCCAATACCACCCGACATTTCAAAACAAGACATGCCTCGCCCTGCTCCAACACTGCCAAGTTCAAACTCTTTTTTACAATCCCTATAGGCATCATACACATCTTCTTTAGAAACAACACAATCGCGAATCGCATTTAAATAGCCGTCATTACATTCTCCAACAACGACATTCACACTTGTTAAATCTTCATTTTCTTTAACCATGATATCGACTAAGGCTTGTTGAACAACACCCACATTTAAAGTATTTGTCAAACAAATATAGCTTTCTAAAGTACCCAACTCCATAATTTGTGGTAGTCCTGTCGTTTTTCCAAAACCATTTAGAATACTACAACCACAAGCTAGCTTTTGATGAAACACATCTTCAGCCGTACGAATAAATGTCACACCTGTTTGGTGAGAACCAGAACAAATTGTTTTATGTCCAACCAATACACCTTCTACATCTGTAATTCGATTTAATTTTCCTTTTTCCATATTTTTAATACCTCTTAAAACTATTATAGTGAAATTTAAAATTTTTCACAAAAAAAGAAGCTGAAATTAATCAGCTCCTTCATTTATTTTCTTACTTGTAAAGTTCAACTAAACGTTGTAAGTGTTCGTAACGTTCTTTAGCTACTTCTTCTGACTTAGCAAATAATTTTTCTGCTCTTTCAGGGAATGGTTTCACTAAACGAGTGTAACGAGATTCGTTGTGTAAGAAGTCTTGGTAAGTTCCATCTCCTTCTTTAGAAGTTAATGTGAATGGGTTCTTACCTGCTTCTTTCTTAGCTGGATCAAATGAGAATAAGTTCCAGTATCCAGATTTAACAGCTTTCTTCATTTCATCTTGACAGTGGTTCATTCCACCCTTAGCAATACCGTGTAATTCACATGGTGCATAACCGATGATTAAAGATGGTCCTGGATAAGCTTCTGCTTCAGCAATACATTTAACTGCTTGTGCAGGGTTAGCTCCAAGAGCGATTTGTGCTACATAAACGTATCCGTAGCTCATTGCGATTTCTGCTAAAGATTTTTTCTTCATTTCTTTACCAGCTGCAGCGAACTGACAAACTTCACCGATGTTAGATGCTTTAGAAGCCTGTCCACCAGTGTTTGAATACATTTCTGTATCGAATACCATAACGTTTACGTTTTCACCTGATGCAAGAACGTGGTCTAATCCACCGAATCCGATATCATAAGCCCATCCGTCTCCACCGAAGATCCAAACAGATTTCTTAGCTAAGTATTCTTTCTTATCTAATACAGCTTTAGCATCTGGACATCCAGCTTCAGCAGCTTTTTCTACTTCTACTAATAATGCCTTAGTTGCTTCTGTGTTAGTACGAGTGTTTTCTTTAGTTTCCATGAACTTATCGAATGCAGCCTTGAATTCAGGAGTTGCTTTTTCGCTTTCGTTCATAGCGATTAATTTTTCAACAGCTTGTTCACGTAATACTTTTTGTCCTAATTGCATACCGAAACCGTGTTCAGCATTGTCTTCGAACAATGAGTTAGCCCATGCTGGTCCTTGTAAGCTGTCTTTGTTTACTGTATAAGGAGATACAGATGCTGGACCACCCCAAATTGAAGAACATCCAGTTGCATTTGATACATACATGTGTTCACCGAATAATTGAGTAATTAAACGAGCATAAGATGTTTCAGCACATCCAGCACATGATCCAGAGAACTCTAACAATGGTTGGTTGTATTGAGATCCCTTAACTGTATCATCAGCGAATCCAGAATCTTTCTTAGAAACGTTAGCTACTAAGTAATCGAATACTGGTTGTTGTTCAGCTTGAGATTCTTGAGGTACCATCTTGATAGCTTGAGTTGGACATACAGTGATACATTCACCACATCCCATACAATCTAATGGAGATACGCTCATTGTATATTTAAATTCTGTAGCTTTTGGTTTAACATCAGCTAATTTGATTTGTGCAGGAGCAGCTTTCACTTCTTCTTCGCTCAATAAGAATGGACGAATTGTAGCGTGAGAACATACGAATGCACATTGGTTACATTGGATACATTTTTCAGGATCCCATTCAGGAACTGTAACAGCCGTACCACGTTTTTCGTAAGCACTAGCACCAGTTTCCCATTGACCATCGATGTTTCCAGTAAATGCAGATACAGGTAATGAATCTCCATCCATTTTGTTAACTGGTTCCATGATGTCTTTAACCATCTTAACTGTTGCAGGACGTCCTGACAATTCAGGTTTTGGTGCATCAGCTTCTGGGTTAGCCCAAGATGCAGGGATTTCAACTTTGTGAGTTGCACCTACACCAGCATCGATTGCTTTGTAGTTCATTTCTACAACTGCATCACCCTTCTTAGAGTAAGATTTCTTAGCAGCTGCTTTCATGTAATCTACAGCTTCATCGATTGGCATAATGTTAGCTAATTTGAAGAATGCTGATTGTAGGATTGTGTTTGTACGTTTACCCATACCGATTTCGATAGCTTTATCGATGGCATTGATTGTGTACAATTGAATATTGTTGTCTGCGATATATTTTTTAGATTCAGCAGGCATGTGTTTGTCTAATTCTTCGTCTGACCATTGGCAGTTGATCATGAATACACCACCAGGTTTAACGTCTTGAACCATCTTGTATCCATTTACTACATATGAAGGGTTGTGACAAGCTACGAAGTCAGCCTGGTTAATGTAGTATGGACTACGGATTGGTTTGTCTCCAAAACGCAAGTGAGAAATTGTGATACCACCTGTTTTCTTAGAGTCATATTGGAAGTAAGCCTGAATGTATTTGTCAGTGTGGTCACCGATGATCTTAGTAGAGTTCTTGTTAGCACCTACAGTACCGTCTCCTCCAAGACCCCAGAATTTACATTCAACAGTTCCTGGAGTTGAAGTATTAGGAGCTGGTTTAACTTCTGGCAATGATAAGTTTGTTACGTCATCCACGATACCAATTGTAAAACGAGGTTTTGGTTCGTCTTTTAACAATTCAGTGTAAACAGCGAATACACTTGAAGGTGGAGTATCCTTAGATCCTAAACCATAACGTCCACCGCAAAGAGTGATGTCATTTAATCCTGCTTCGCGAAGTGTTGTAGCTACATCTAAGTATAATGGGTCAGCTAGAGCACCTGGTTCTTTAGTACGGTCAAGTACTGCAACTTTCTTAGCTGTCTTAGGAAGAACTTTTAATAAGTGTTTGCTTGACCAAGGACGATATAAACGAACCTTAACTAAACCAACTTTTTCTCCTTTTGCAGTTAAGTAGTCGATAACTTCTTCAGCAACGTCATTGATTGAACCCATAGCGATGATTACACGATCAGCTTCAGGATCTCCATAGTAGTTGAACAAGTCATAGTTTGTTCCTAATTTTTCATTGATTTTACCCATGTATTTTTCTACTACAGCAGGTAATTCATCATATGCAGTGTTACATGCTTCACGGTGCTGGAAGAAAATATCTCCATTTTCGTGAGAACCACGCATAGTTGGACGTTCTGGATTTAAAGCGTGTTTACGGAATTCTTCAACAGCTTCCATTGGACACATTTCTTTTAAATCTTCATAGTCCCATTTTTCGATTTTTTGAATTTCGTGAGAAGTACGGAATCCATCAAAGAAGTTAATGAATGGTACTTTTCCTTCTAAAGCAGCTAAGTGAGCTACTGGAGATAAGTCCATAACTTCCTGTGGGTTAGTTTCACATAACATAGCGAAACCTGTTTGACGACAAGCATAAACGTCTGAGTGATCACCAAAGATGTTCAATGCGTGAGTTGCAACTGTACGTGCAGATACATCGAATACACATGGTAATTGTTCAGCAGCGATCTTGTACATGTTTGGAATCATCAATAATAAACCTTGAGATGCAGTGAATGTATTAGTCAATGCACCAGCAGCTAATGATCCGTGAACAGCACCAGCAGCACCTGCTTCTGATTGTAATTCACTTACAACTACTTGATTTCCAAAAATATTTTTTTGTCCAGCTGCAGACCATTGGTCAATAGAGTCTGCCATTGGACTAGATGGAGTAATAGGATAAATTGCAGCGACGTCTGTAAAAGCATACGCAACGTGAGCCGCAGCCGTATTTCCATCCATAGACTGTTTTGCTCTAGGCATTAATATTTCCTCCTTTATAGATATTCAATACCATAGTTTATTATACGAGCTTCATGTCAAATTTTAAAGATTAAATTGCTTATAGGGGTTAGTTGTGTCTAATTTGTAAGCGTATAAAAAAGAGACGTAAACACTTGCTTACATCTCCATTTTCATCATTATTCTTTACCTAATAATTTGAACATATTCTTTTTGTAAACTTCGACACCAGGTTGGTTGAATGGATTTGAATCATTCATCAAAGTTGTCATTGCGATAGCCTTGAAGAAGAACATACACATATTACCAAAGTCATAAGAAGTCATTCCTGGCATTGTTAATAGGATGTTTGGAACTCCACCAGTTTCTTCATGAGCCTGCAATGTACCTTTGGCAGCCATTTTGTTTGCCCAGTCTACACTCTTACCAGCTAAGTAGTTCATTCCATCTTCGTTTGCATCATCATTAGGGAATGTTAAGTCGATCATTGGTGTTTCAACATATAAGTTTGTTTCAAACAATACTTTTTTACCTTCCTGAACAAATTGTCCTAAAGAGTGTAAGTCTGTTGAGAAGCATACTGAATCCGGTAAAATACCCTTTCCGTCTTTTCCTTCACTTTCACCAAACAACTGTTTCCACCATTCAGCAACCATCTGCATTTGAGGTTCATAGTTTACCAATAATTCCACATCATATCCTTGGTTTTGAAGAATACGACGAGCCACTGCATAACGGTAAGCCGGGTTCTTTTCAAGATCTGCATCTCCATATTCACCCATACCATCATGTAAACCTTTCATCAAGGCATCAATATCAATACCTGCAACAGCGATTGGTAACAATCCTACTGGAGTGATGACTGAGAAACGTCCACCAATATCATCTGGAATGACAAATGTTTCATATCCTTCTTTATCAGCTAAAGCCTTCAAAGTTCCTCTAGCCTTGTCCGTTGTCGCAATAATACGATTCTTAGCTTCTGCACCATATTTTTCTTCCATGAATTGTTTTAA
>ERZ506750.725-NODE-725-length-12566-cov-4.015826_pt1 | contig 12566 bp, 8 predicted proteins | sample MGYA00513186_ERZ506750 | MGnify/ENA metagenome assembly ERZ506750
CTGTTCACGTGGAAGCTCCACGGCGACGGCAAAACGCTGAAGCCCGGCGAGGTCGTCGAACCTGACGAGAGGCTGACCTGGCCGCGCACCGCGGAAATCGGCGCGCAGCACGTCATCGCCATGTTCGGCGCCACGTTCCTCGTGCCGATTCTGACCGGTTTCGACCCGTCCACCACCTTGTTCTTCACGGCCATGTCGACCGCACTGTTCCTGCTGATCAACAAGAACATGCTGCCGAGCTACCTGGGCTCATCCTTCGGTTTCATCGCGCCGATCGCGGCCGTCGCCAGCGCCCACAAGGGCCTCGCCGTCGCGTCCTTCGGCATCATGGTCACCGGCATCCTGCTGGCCCTGATCGGTGTGCTCGTCCATTACGCGGGCGCCAAGTGGATCGACATCATCATGCCGCCGGTCGTCAACGGCGCCATCGTGGCCATCATCGGCTTCAACCTGGCTCCGAGCGTGTGGAACAACTTCAAAGTCGCTCCCGACACCGCCATCGTCACCCTTGTCGCGGTGCTGCTCGTCGCGGTGCTGTTCAAGGGTCTGCTCGGCCGACTCAACATCCTCATCGGCGTGATCATCGGCTACGCGTACGCCTGCTTCCGTGGCCAGGTCGACTTCTCCGCCATCGGCAAGGCCGCATGGATCGGCCTGCCGGAATTCCGTCTGCCGCAGGTCGACTTCACCATCCTGCCGATGTTCATCCCAGTCGTGCTCGTGCTCATCGCCGAAAACGTCGGCCACGTCAAGTCCGTCTCCCAGATGACCGGCCGCGACTATGACGACCAGATCGGCACCGCGCTGTTCGCCGACGGTCTCGGCACCACCATCGCCGGTTTCGGCGGCGGCTCCGGCACCACCACGTACGGCGAGAACATCGGCGTGATGGCCGCCACCAAGGTCTACTCGACCGCCGCATACTGGTGCGCCGCCGCGTTCGCGCTGATCCTGAGCCTGTGCCCGAAGTTCGGCGCCATCATCAACACCATCCCCGCCGGCGTGCTCGGCGGCGTGACCACCCTGCTGTACGGCATGATCGGCATGGTCGGCATCCGCATCTGGGTTGAGAACAAGGTCAACTTCGACAAGCCGGTCAACGTCATGGTGGCCGCCATCACCATGATCATCGCCGTCGGCCAGTTCGAGTTCGCCTTCAACGGCATCTCCTTCAACGGCATCGCCATCGGCACCGTCGTCATCCTCGTCGCCTACCACGGCCTGAAGGCCATCGGCAAGGCGACCGGCACCATCGCCAAGGACGATCCGGACATCCTGTAACGGATCGCATCTCACGCTGGCTAGTTCAACGCCCGTCGGCCAAAAAGGTCGGCGGGCGTTTTTCATTGCCGTTTTCGTCAATCGATTGACGTGTTGCGTCGCATACGTTTTATGATGGTATCTGTAAGCGATTGCGCAATGTGGCAAAGGAGACAACATGAGCACTGCGGCAGGAAAGAAAATCGCGATTGTGACCGGTTCCGCGCTTGGCTTGGGATATGAGCTGGCACGTCAGCTGATCGGCAAAGGCTGGTTCGTGGCCGGCATCGATTTCAACACGGCCCGTCAGGAGGAACTGTCCCGCACGTTCGGCGCGGACGAATACCGCGCCTTCGTCGGCGACATCAGCGACGAGGCGTTCGTGAAGGACTCCGTCGCGGCCATCAAGGAGATCGGCCACATCGACCTGCTCATCAACAACGCGGGACAGCCGTCGTTCAAAAAGCCGGTCGACTACGAGGCCGCCGACGTGGACAAGTGCCTTAAGGGGCTCAAAGGCATGATTCTGTGGAGCGTCGAAACATTGAAGGCCGACGGCGAGCAGGACCTCAAAATCGCCAATGTCATGTCCACCGCCGCCACACGCGGCAACGCCAACGAATCCGTCTACTGCGCCACCAAGTGGGGTGAGAAGGGGTATACGACAAGCCTCAAGGCGGCCTACAAGGGAACCAGTGTGAAGGTTGTGGGCGTGTATCCGGGAGGCATCGACACCGACTTCTACCATGACAGCCACGATTACGTGTCGTTGGACAAGCAGCATTCCTTCATGAGCGCCGCGGAACTGGCCGAAGTGGTGCTGTTCAACCTCGTCAACGACGCGAATCTGACGGTTTCCGACATCCTCATCGAACGCAACTACCGGTAGCGTCGGCCACCAGTCACAGCCAAGGCAAAAGTATCGGGCATGGGCTACTGTTAACAGGTTTGCGCAACGTGCGCAATGTTTGACATGAAAGGCCATTGTGCCCGATACCGCTGTGATTGAAAATGAAGATGCCCTCGCCGCCGATTTCGATGAGGCGGGCGAGGAGGAGGAACGCCCCCAGACGTTCGCCGAACTCGGCGTTCCCGGCCCGTTGGTACGCGTGCTCGCGGCCGATGGCAAGAAAACCGCTTTCCCGATCCAGGCCGACACCCTTCCCGATTCCCTGGCCGGTCGTGACATTCTCGGCCGAGGCCGTACCGGCTCCGGCAAGACCCTGGCGTTCTCGATTCCGCTGGTCGCGCAACTGGGTGAGGTCGACGCCGACGAGTACGAGAACATGAGCCAGTTCCGCCATGAGGTGGAACAGGTGCGCAAGGGGCATGCCGAGGAGCGGCGCGCCGACGATTTCCTGCCGCACCCGCGCGGCCTGGTGCTCGCTCCGACCCGTGAGCTGGCCAACCAGATCAACGACGTGCTGATGCCGCTCGCGCAGATGTACGGCATGACCACCACCACCGTGTATGGCGGTGTGCGCTACGCCCGCCAGATCCGCGATCTAAGGGCCGGCGCCGATATCGTCGTCGCATGCCCGGGCCGTCTTGAGGATCTGCTCGAACAGCATGCGCTGACGTTGGAGAAGGTCGAAGTGGCCGTGATCGACGAAGCCGACGAAATGGCCGACATGGGCTTCCTGCCGCCGGTCAAGCGCCTGCTCGGCCAAGTGTCGTTCGACGCGCAGATCATGCTGTTCTCCGCCACCCTCGACCATGGCGTCGACGAGGTGGTGAACACGTTCCTCACCGATCCGAAGATCCACAGCGTCGACTCCGCCACCGCGGCCGTCGACGAAATGACACACCACGTGTTCGAAACCACGCAGGGCGACCGTCATGAGCTGGTCCGCACCCTCGCTTCCGGCAAGGGACGCCGCATCCTGTTCACCCGCACCAAATTCCAGACCCAGAAGCTCGCCAAGGACCTGACGAAGAACGGCATTCCGGCGGCCGAGCTGCACGGCAACCTGAGCCAGAACCAGCGTGACCGCAATCTCGCAGCCTTCGAATCCGGCGACGTGAACGTCATGGTCGCCACCGATGTGGCCGCCCGCGGCATCGACGTGTCCGGCGTGGAGCTCGTGGTGCAGGTGGAGCCTCCGGAGGACCCGAAATCGTTCCTTCACCGCTCCGGACGTACCGCGCGAGCCGGCCATTCCGGTGATGTGGTGACCATCGTGCTGCCGAACCAGCGCCGCCGCACCCGCCGCATGCTGCATGAGGCCGGACTGAAGGTCAAGCCGATCGAAGTGACCCACGATTCCCCGGAAGTGTTGGAATTGGTGGGCGAGCCGGCCGAACCGCGTTTCGGTTGGACGCTTGAGCAGTCCCAGCCGGCGGGCAATCCGCGTCGCAGGAAGCATGGCAAGGTCGGCGACGGTTCCGCGGAAAACGGCGGGCGCTCCGGACGCAACCGTTCCGGCGGACGCAACAAGGACCGGGGCAAGGACAAGGGCGGCAAGCCGTTCAAGTCCGAACGCAAGGACCGCGCGAATCGCAAGGGACGTGAAGAGCGCGCCGAAGTCGCCGAACGCGAGCAGCGTTTCGAACCGAAACAGAATCGCGCCGAACGTCGCGCCGCCAAGTTCGAAGGCCGCGACAACCGCGAATACGAGGCACGCGAGCATCGTTGGGAACATCCTGAAATCCAAGAGGAGAAGCGCGAGAAGCACGAGGAGAAGCGCAACAACAAGCGTCGCGAAAAGTACGCGCGGCTGCATGAGCAGCAGCGTGCCGAAGCCGGCGAACAGCGTGGAACCGACAATCGCAAGCGGCGCTCCGTCGAGTGTTCCGATCAGCGTGGCCAATCCGATAGGAAGCCCGGCAAAAAGCAGTATGCGAAAAAGCAGGGCGCGCCGACCAAGAAGCAGCGCAAGGCCGAAGCCCGTGCCGAACGCCGTTACGAGGACGATCGCCAATACCGCAGGAACCGCGACGAACGCGACGACCGCCGTCAGGGCGGCAAACGCATCCATCGCAAGGAAATCCGCGTGATTCATGACGAGCGTGGCGAGGACGCGAAGCGTTATGACCGTCGCATGGAAGCCAAGTATGGCGATTCCGGTCGTCGTGGCGGTCACGGAGAACGCCACGACAAGCATGCGGGCGAAAGGCAGGGCAAGCCGTACCGCAAGCATGCGAAGATCCGCAAGGCGCCGTTCCGCTCCCGCTGACGTACGTCAACGGTCAAGCAAAAAGCCGTTCATTCCAGCAATCGCAAGGAATGAACGGCTTTTTCTATACGGGATATCGCAGTATCAGCCGTTGACCGGCTGATACTGGTCGAGCGCGGTGAAGCAACGTTTATAGACCATCAGCATGATGATGCTGTCCGCCAGCAGCGTAAGCGCCGCGATGGTGGCGAGAATCATGAACTGGTATTTCGCCGCGTCGATGGGGTTGCCGCCGGCGATGATCTGACCGGCCATCATGCCCGGCACCGTCACAATGCCGGCGGAGGCGAGCGACGCGGTGGTGGGCAGCAATCCCAGACGGATCGACGAGACGATACTTGGACGTGCCGCCTCCCACGTGGTGGCACCCAACGCCAGCAGCGTGTCCACTTCGTCACGACGTTCCTTCATGCTTTCAAAGAACCGGCTCAACCCCACCGCCAACGCCGAAACGGTGTTGCCCAGCAGCATGCCGGTCAACGGCACCACCAATTGCGGCGCATACCACGGTTGCGGACGGATGATGAGCTCGGTGACCAACGAGATCATGATGAGCATGGTCACGACCAGACTCAGGAACACCGTTCCAGCCAAGCCCTTCGGCACACCTTTCGCACGCGAAAGAGTGATCTGCACGGCCGCGATGAGCATGAACGCCACAAGCAGCAGCACCAGCCACGGATTGTTCGAACGGATGACGTACTCCATGATGAAGCCCATCGCGCACAATTGCAGCAGCGCACGGCAAGCCGACCACAGAAGCGTGCGCCCCACGCCCATACGCATGGTTTCGGAGATGCCGGCGGCAATGGCCACCATCACCAGCGCGGCGATGAGACCCCAGATGTCGATCGCATAGTAGTTGCCGTTCATGCGACGCTCCCTTCTACCGTGTTACCCGTCGAAGTACTACCCGTCGCAGTACCGTCCGCTTCGGCGTTGCCGGACTGCGTGAGCGTGCCATCGGCAAGACGCGTGACACGTGTGGCATGGCCATCCGGCGGCCGGTGCCGGATACGAACGATCGCCATGCCGTCCGCCGCCGCTTTGGCGAGGATACGCGCCACTTTCTCGGCGTTGTCGTCATCCAATCCGGCGTCCACTTCGTCGGCGAGCAGCACCTTCGGACGGGTCAGCAACGTACGCGCAAGGCTCACGCGCGCCGCCTGACCGCCGGACAAGTCGTGTGGCGGACGGTTCAGATCGATGTCGGCGCAACCCATATTGTCCAAGGTTTCACGGATTCTGCCGTCCGGCAACGCGTCGGTGGGGGAGATCCTGCGTGGTCCCTGCTTCCTTCTCGCCGACTGGCGTATGGCAAGCGTGAACGGCAGACGAATCGCCTGCGCCACCGTCTCGCCCAACAGCACCGGCTTCTGCGGCAGGTACGCGACCTGCGCGCGCCACTGCTGCGGGGTGAAATCGTCGGCGGAACGGCCATCCAACCGTAAATCGCCTGACGCGCGCGGATTGAGCCGTGCGAAAGCGGTCAGCAGCGAGCTCTTGCCTGCGCCGGACGGTCCGACCAAGTCCACGATTTCGCCAGGCTCGATGGCGAAGGACAATCCGGAGAATATGGTGCGGCGTTCACCGTCGACCATAATCGAACAGCGCACGTTCGATGCTTCGAATACGTATGTCATAGCCAAAACCATACGCCAATAGCGAACGGTTCACAGCGGTTTCAGGGTTTTCCCTGAGTTTTGAGGCGAAATCAGCCATAAGGATGACGCGTGCCCGTTATTTTGCGTACTACAACTGTCAAGTTGAAGGAAAACCTATATGTTGGGGATGGGAAATATGCGTCAGTGGCTTATGAACATAAGCCTGGTCGGAGGCTGGTTTCCGGCGGCGGCGTTCGCCGTCGTCGCAGTGCTGTCCGTAACCCTGCTGGTTAGCGCGGCCGTTTCGAAACGGGACGGACGCATACTGGCTACCGTGCTGCCGATCGGCGTTGCGGCCGTGTCCGGAATGATCGGCTATGTGGTAGCTTGGCTGCTGTCCGACGTGTTCGTGGTGTTCGGCGTCGGATTGGGATCCCGTGTGATGGCTTGGGTGGCGGCTGGTTTCGCCATCGCTGGTTTCGCCATCGCGCATATCGTGTTGAGCAGGGGCATGATGCGCGTGGCCGCGGCCATCTTGACCGTATTCGCGATACTGGCCGCGGCGATCGGCATCGACCAATCGTACGGCGAATACGCCACCATCGGCTCGCTGTTCGGCGAGGATTCCTACAGCCAAGCCGATCTGACCGGACTGGCCAAACGCAAGGACCTCATCACCGTCGCACAGTGGCGCAAACAGGCCGCCAACGGCACAATCCGCAATATTCCGGCGAACGGAACCGTCAACAAAATCGACATTCCGGCCACGAAATCGCAGTTTGAAGCACGCAAAGCCCTCGTCTACCTGCCTCCGGCGGCATTGGCCGACTCGAAACGCAAGCCGGCCCTGCCGGTCGTCCTCATGCTGAGCGGGCAGCCGGGCAGTCCGGGACGCGTCTTCCAAGCCGGCGGCATCCAAACCATGATGGACGGATATGCGAAAACCCACGACGGACTCGCCCCAATCGTCATCGCAGCCGATCAGCTTGGCGCCGATTCGCACAACACGCTATGCGTGGATTCGAAGGTGTACGGCAATGCGCTGACCTACCTGACGCAGGACGTGGTCGACTGGGTGAAAACCAACCTGCCCGCCGCACAGGATGCCAAGGATTGGGCCATCGCCGGATTCTCGCAAGGCGCCACATGTTCGCTGCAGATCGGCGTGAACCATCCCGACCTGTTTGGCACCATGATTCCCACCGACAGCGAAATCAAACCGACCAACGGCAGCCGACAGGAAATGATCGACCGGTTCTTCGACGGCGACACCACAGCCTATGAGAACCAAGTGCCGGTCAACGCCATCCGCAACCACGCGCCCACCCATCAGATGCTCATCATAGGCGCGGGGGAGAAGGACACCACCTCAATACGCAACGTCAAAACAATCGCGCCGGTCGCGGCGAAAGCCGGCATGCGCGTCGCCGCCGTCGAATCGTCCGGCAACGCACACGACTGGCACGCCGTGCAGGACGTGCTGCGTTACGGGCTCGCCGTATTCGGCCACGACACCGGACTGGATGGTGCGAACCCGAACCTATCCGACTATCCGAATCTCAAACGCATCACGATATGACGATCCTGAACACAAACCCGCAAGCCTGAGAATCCCAGAAAAGGAAAGAAATGACTCAAACGCAAACCGCGCCTGCTAAACCAGCCGAGGCATCACCCGCGAAACCACTGTTCGGCTTCCGCGCGCTGCTCGCCGATCTGGCCGGATGGATCAGACGACACCTGCTCACCGTCTGCCTCGTGCTGTTCGTCATCCTCATCAACGTGGGCACGCAGATCGTGTGCGCGCTCATACGTCAGCCGTTCCCGCCGAGCCTGGCCAAAGTAAGTTTCGAAGCGCTCGCACGCGGCCGCTGGTACACCGCGCCGATATCCATGCTGTACGTGCCGAATCTGGGCCGTCTGCTCATCGACGTTCCGCTCATGCTGGTTGCGTTCGGCCTGGCCGAATCGGTGATCGGCAAAATCAAAACCGCATGGGTGTCCGTCATCACCACACTGGGTGGCGTGGCCTTGGGCATGGGACTGTGCTCCCTATCCGACGGGCGCAGCCCCCAATGGCATGCGATCTCGCATGATGGCGCCATCCTTGGTCCACTGATTCTCGTCGCCGGCACCCTTATGTGCGCCAGCGCGTTCACAACCATGCTGTGGCGCCGCCGTATCCGCGTGATCGGCTATGCGGTCGTGCTCATCATGTTCCTCTACCGAGGCGAGGTGAGCGACTACTGCCTGCTTGCCACTTCGGTGATTGGCCACGTGCTCGGCTATCTGATGGCCTCCCGCACACATGGCGACGAATACCGGCATGGCGCCATCTACGAAATGCGTCGGCTTATCGGCATCGTCGCGGGCGTGCAGGCCATCGGCTCGCTCGTCGCCGTCTCGTCACGCCAATCGTTCGGCCTGCTGTCCATGTTCGGACTGTTGACCGGCTCCACCGACTTCGACACCGGACGTGTGGTCGACTGCCTCAGCGGCGCCTCGCATACGGACTGCTTCACGCAATACCGCATGATGCGTTTCACCATGCCCGGCAACTGGCTGGTATCCATCACGCCGACGCTGATGCTGCTGCTCATCGCCTGGGGTCTGTATCGAGGCCGTCATCTCGCAGCCACGCTCAGCATCGTGTTCAACGCATGCACCATTGCGCTATCGACGGTGTTCTATGTGGCTATTCCGCTGTCCTACGTGGACGGCTCCGACGCCGGTGCATACATGGATGCGATATCCGCATTGCAACGGCACGGCGCATTCCACGCGATGCTGGCCACGATGGCGTTGCCGCTGCTGTGCATCGTCATCATCATCCTGTTCCGCGCATGTTTCACCATTCGCACGAAAAGCGAGACCGTGCTGCGCGGTATCGCCATCACGTTCGCCGCATTCGTATTACTGGGATTGCTGTACGTCGGCTACGGCCTGTCCATGCCGTCCGGCTTCAACGAAACGCCGCTGCTGGTCGATCTGATCGCAGACTACGTGCAGCGTTTGCTGCCGATTGGCCTGCTAAGTGGCGTGGAACCGGCGTTCGTGCCGGTCGGACTGCTTTCCGAAATCGTCTACCAGTGCGTCGGACCGATGTTTTGGCTGGTCGCGCTGTGCTGCACATGGGATGGCCTGCGTGACCGTTCCATGATCAACGACGCGTACCGCCACCGCGTGGACGAGATCATCGGACTCGGCGGCGAATCCATGTCGTTCATGGCCACTTGGAAAGGCAACGATTACTGGTTCTCCGCCACCGGCCGTTCCGCCATCGCCTACCGCGTGTCGTACGGCATCGCATTGACCGTCACCGGACCTTTCGGCGACCCAGACGAATATGAGGACGATCTGCATGCGTTCGCCGGCTTCTGCACCCAACGTTCCCTGACGCCGGTGTTCTACAGCGTGCACGCCGAACAACGTGACGCGTTGGTCTCCGCCGGTTGGAACGCGCTCGACGTCGGCACCGAAATGGTGATCGACCCGGCCGCATGGCAGACGCGCGGCAAGAAATGGCAGGACGTACGCACCGCCATCAACAAAGCCAAGCGCGACGGCATCACCGACGTGCTCGCCACATTCAAGGAATCGCCGTTCTCCGTGCAGACGCAGATCCGTGAGATTTCCGCGCAATGGGCCGGCGAGAAGGCCCTGCCTGAAATGGGCTTCACCCTGGGTGGCGTGGACGAGCTGGTCGATCCACGCGTCAAACTGCTGTACGCGGTGGACACGGACGGTAAGGTGCTGGGCGTCACCAGCTGGCTGCCGACCTATGAGAACGGCAAAGTGGTCGGATGGACGCTCGACTTCATGCGTCACCGTACCGACAGCGTCAACGGCATCATGGAATTCCTCATCGCCCGCATGGCCGAACGGCTGCGCGACGAAGGCGAAGTGCGATTCATGAGCCTGTCCGCGGCGCCACTTGCCGGCATGAGCGGCGAAGGCCACGAACAGGGGGAGAGCGCCGTGCTCGACCACGTGCTGCAGATGGTGGCCGACATCATGGAACCGGCTTACGGATTCCACTCCCTGTTCCGCTTCAAACTCAAGTTCCATCCGGATGAAGCCAAAGTGTACATCTGCTATCCGGATCCGGCGAAACTGCCGCAGATCTCGCTTGCCGTCGCGCAGGCCTACGTGCCGTCGCTCACCCCAGCCGAAGCCATGCGATTCGTACGCACCATCGTGCCTACGAAAACGAACTGAAACCATGCGACCGGTTGACGGCCCGTCATCCCTGAGATGGGCTGTCGCTTTGGGTGCGCTCGGGGCTACACTGGGGAAGGTTCATAAAAAGTACTACGTTTCTCCATGAAAGGGAACAGTATGTCAGCTGAAGCAAACGTCGGCGTCGTCGGTCTGGCTGCCATGGGCGGCAGCCTCGCACGCAATCTCGCTCACCACGGCAACAAGGTGGCCGTGTTCAACCGCACCTACGCCCGTACCGAAAAGCTCATGAACGAGCATGGCGGCGAAGGCGAGTTCTATCCGGCGAAGACGCTTGAGGAATTCGTGGACAGCCTCGTCAAGCCGCGCACCGCCATCATCATGGTCAAGGCCGGTGAGCCGACCGACGCCATGATCAACGCGCTCGCCGACCTGATGGAGCCGGGCGACATCATCGTCGATGCCGGCAACGCCTACTTCCCCGACACCATCCGCCGTGAGAAGGAAATCAGCGCACGTGGCCTGCATTTCGTGGGCTGCGGCGTCTCCGGTGGCGAGGAGGGCGCCCTGCTCGGGCCGTCCATGATGCCGGGCGGTTCCGAGGAATCCTGGAAGACGCTGAAGCCGATCTTCGAATCCATCGCGGCCAAGGCCGAAGGCGAGCCGTGCGTCGCCCACATCGGTTTGAACGGTGCCGGCCACTTCGTCAAGATGGTGCACAACGGCATCGAATACTCCGACATGCAGCTCATCGCCGAAAGCTACGACCTCATGCGCCGCGGCCTGGGCATGACCCCGGCCGAGATCGGCGACGTGTTCGAGGAGTGGAACAAGACCGAACTCGACTCCTACCTCATTGAAATCACCGCCGAAGTGCTGCACCAGGTCGACAAGAAGACCGGCAAGCCGCTCGTCGACCTCATCGTCGACCACGCCGGCATGAAGGGCACCGGCACCTGGACCGTGCAGACCGCACTGTCCCTCGCCGTGCCGGTCACCGGCATCGCCGAAGCCGTGTTCGCCCGCGGCCTGTCCTCCGAAGCCGACCTGCGTGAGGAAGCCCAGAAGCAGGGCTTCGCCGGCCCCGACGGCAAGTTGAACCTCAACGACGACGAGAAGAAGGCCTTCATCGAAGACATCCGTCAGGCCCTCTACGCTTCCAAGATCGTCGCCTACGCACAGGGCTTCAACGAGATCACCACCGCCGCCAAGGAATACGGCTGGGACATCGACCTCGCCGCCGTGGCACGCATCTGGCGTGGCGGCTGCATCATCCGCGCGAAGTTCCTCAACCGCATTTCCGAAGCGTTCGAATCCGGCGAGGCCAACGTGTCACTGCTGTTCGCCCCGTACTTCAAGAACGCCATCGAAAACGCCGAGAAGTCCTGGCGCAACGTGGTCGCCCAGGCCGCCATCAACGGTCTGCCGACCCCGGCGTTCGCCTCGTCGCTGTCCTACTTCGACGGCCTGCGTTCCAAGCGTCTGCCCGCCGCCCTGATTCAGGGCCAGCGTGACTATTTCGGCGCCCACACCTACCAGCGTGTGGATCAGCCGGGCGCATTCCACACCCTGTGGGCCGAGCCGGGCCGCGAGGAGATCGAGGCCTGAACAAAGGCCTGAACCCGTAGCAAAAAACGGTAGAATAAGGGGCTTTGCAATCTGGTGTTGCAAAGCCCCTTATTCTGTCTCGTCGGTGTTCGGGGAACAGCGTGCCATGATGCATTGCTAGCGTGCCGTTGTCCGCTTTGGATATCGTAAAAACGCATCAGCAGATTGACCGGTGTGATTTTGCCCGCACCGGTGGGACCGATGATGGCGATGCCGCAGACCTTCGGTGCGAGGATCGCGAACAGTGCGCTGCCGATGGTGCAGAGGAGCACTGCGAGGAGCCGGCGTTTCTGTCTCATCGGATATGCGCATAGGCGTGCTGTCGTCTGCGTCGTTGCCGTACGTTTCCATGCTCATGCCAATTCCTTTTCGCTGAGCTGCGATTCGGCGATTTGCCGGTATGCTTCGCAGCTGGCCATCAATTGCTCATGTGTGCCGATTCCGGCTACGCATCCCTCATCCAGAACGCCGATCTGTTCCGCATCCATAATGGTGCTGATCCGCTGGGCGACCAGAATCACGGCTGCATTTTTCGTTAACTACGTGACGCTGATCGAGGCGTCCGCCAGTTACCCGGTCCTGAACTGGCTCGGCAACTCGCTGGTCATCTCGACCGTGTTCGCGGTGCTGTCCGTGTGCATCGTCACACTCGCCGGTTTCGGCTACTCGCGACTGAACTTCAAATACCGTGACACGATTTTCTTCGTCCTGCTGCTCATCTCGATGTTCCCCGCCGTGG
>ERZ506750.727-NODE-727-length-12511-cov-6.220215_pt1 | contig 12511 bp, 4 predicted proteins | sample MGYA00513186_ERZ506750 | MGnify/ENA metagenome assembly ERZ506750
AACCACCTGTTCCATACTCATTTTTCAGGAACTCAGCTGCATCTTTCATATCATGATGTTCCATGAAATACTCATAGATTCGGTTACGTCCTCCTGCAGTAATGCCGCCTCTTCTTAACACTGCGTCAATTTCATCCTGTGTGATAAAGGATAGTGCCGGACGTTCGACCGTAAATTTCTGGTCTACCCAGGAACGCTCCCTCTGAAGATCCTGAAAGCGTTGGAGATATTCCGGATTATGCTGAATCTCCCAGCGGTGATAATCTCCCGGATTCTCATCCATATATTTCTGCAGCCATTCAAAACGATAGACAATCGCATCTGCTTCCTCTTGATCTGTCCATGCTCCACTCACTACATCCTGCCAGTCTGAATATGATTGTTTCTTTTCCCAGTTTCTGCAAGTATCCCGAAAATGAAGTGCAAGAAGATTGGTCATTTCTTCCTGCTCCTGTTCAATGGCATTATTGGAAATCAAATTATCCACGTAATTTCCATCCTCATACATATCCCGAATTCTGTTCGCTGCTTCTTCCCACGTAACCATGCGGTCAAAGTTTCTTCTGGCAGAGTCCCCTCGCCGGATACGGATACCATCATTGTCATACCAGATACTGATTTTCTGACCATCTATGGTAAATCCTTTGCCACCAGTTCCATATTCATCTTTCAGAAAACTCCGCATTTCTTCATTATCCAGACCTTCAATCAGTCTTGCTGTAATATGAAACAGTGTATTTTTCTGTCCGCTTCCCGTGCGGAGAATATCATTTACCACTTCATCGGAAATAAGAAAAGCGGCTGGCTGTTCCAATGCAGCTGCCGCTTTCCTTATTTCTCCTAACTGTTCCTCTTCTGTTGGGAACAGGCTTAACTGTAAATAATCTCCTGAATCACCAGCTCCTCTGCCTGTGCCTTGATCTGGTTCATGTGTCTGGTCCATGCCATCCCGTCTGCCATTTTGTCCGGTGCCGGATCTTTCTCCAGAAGTTCGTTCATCAGGTTGTCTACTCTCTGCCTTGCCTGACTGTCGATCTCCATCAGGTGACTGTCCAGACGGTTCTGCAGTGTCAGAATGTTGAACCTGGCTACCTTGTGGTTTCTCAGATACTCTTTCCTCATCATTCCGTACTTCCCGATGGTTCCTCTCGTCTCTTCCAGGCTGATATCTGGAATCTGATACTCTCCGTTCTGGCTGTAACTGATCTCTCTCATAGTCTGTTTCCTCCTTTTTTTCTTCTCTATCTTCTGTGTTATCTGTATTGCTTTCACGAATTAACGCGTTGAATTCATTATAAGCTACTTCTTTTTCTTTTGCAACCGTTTTCAGGTCATTTTCCAGATCATTCAGAACATATCGTCCAATCTGCATCAGGACTGGTCTGCTGATCTCGTTGACTGCACTTCCCAGATGTCCTAATACTTTCAGCTGATTGAAGTCCGTAATATGCCGAAAATCCTCTGCATCCAGATATTCCTGTGCATCCAGCCCACATCGGTTTAGTAATACATACCAGACACTATTGGTCATCAGTTCCCGGAATTCTACTTCCTGATTCTGTTCGTCCAGTTCTTCCAAAAATGTCCCTGTTACATCCAGTCTCAGTTCTTCCAATGCATCTGGAAGCCATTCCTGCATACTCTCCTTCGCTGCCTGATGCAGACTTTCAGCAAGTCCTCCTTCTGTATCTTCCAGTGATAACTGCTCCTGCAGATAATCTGCCACCAGATGTTCTCCTTCTACTGGAAGATTCCATAACTGAGGATCCTTTCCAAGATTCCGCACTTTATAAGTGTCCTGCACATCAAATACATAACGAAGTTTTGTTTTCGATCCGGAAGTATTGTCAATCAAGGCAATCCCCTTAGATCCCTTTTTGATCCAGCGGTACATCTTCTGATTCCAGATTTCCATGGATGCTACGGCAGTTGCTTCCGGTCGCTGTGCATAAATTAAAAGCTGTTCTGGAAAAGTGTATTTGTACAGTCTGGATGCCGTGTTTAGGAACCGCATCCATTCCTGCGGACTGGCAGCTACATCTTTTGCCACCTCTTCCGTCAGCTGTTCCATTGCATATAATTTATTTGCCATGTGCTACTCCTTTTCATAAAATCAGGGACTGCTTAGCACAGTCCCCTTAAAATCATCGTTGTTTCTCTTTATAATGCTGCGGCAAGATCTTTTGACTTGTTCTTTGGCGTTTTGTCTGCCTCTTTTGCCTTGATCTCTGCCTTGGCTTTCTCCAGTTTTCCATGGATTCCACCTTTTGCTTCCGCTTTTTCAGCTGCTTTTTCTTTCTCCAAACGAGCCTCCCTGCGCTCAGCATTTTCCAATACTGCGGTCTTTTTATCACAGAACTGAACCTTATCGGAAAGCTGCTCCTGTCTTTCCACCTGTGTCTCATTGACTTCTTTTACCATCGCATTTAATTCCGGGACCTGAAAAATTCCGTTATCAGGGAGAATCAGCACTTCATGAATGGAAGATGGGATGACAAAATAATCACTACCCAGACATTCCCCAATCTGTTTTCGGATGTCTTCCTGCAGTAACAGTGATGCACCATTCATCTTAGCTTTGTTTGTCAGACAGAACATTGGGTTTTCCATGGCTTCCATATCCATTTTTTCATTCAGCAGGTTTTCTGGTTCTTCACCAAAAATCATAGATTTGATAATCTCATTCATATCCATAAGTGTGACACCACGTTTTCGGTCTGCCGTCATTGCATCCGCTTGAATCTGTTCGGCAGATACTCCCCACTCGTTCATCAGAGAAACAGTTACCGGAATACTGCTGATCCCTTCTCCATTTTCCTCCAGATTTACTGCATAATAAGCTGCAAAATCTCCGTGTTCTGTGACTACTTTATCTGCAAGACGATCGGTATTCCATTCCTTATCACAAATTCTTACCTGTAACTTATTTTTCATCTTTTCATAATCCAGAATATCCGGAACTCCCATATCAAAAAATTCTGCTTTTCCCTGTGCCTCAATACGCATATCAGCCACATCGCCAACACAAGAGTCTACATCTTTTCCATGGATATATTCCTGGTAGAGGGAATCCAGATAGACTGTCGGTACGATTCTCTGATCTCCGTTTGGAATCGTAATACCTGTCAACTTCAACCCGTTGTTTTTTTCTACTTCCTGCAGTTTGATTTCTGCGTCCTTATAAGACTCTGGCAGATACTCCTTTACATTGTCTTTGACATATTCATAAAATTCTTTTCTGTTCATCATACGCTTTTACCCCTTTCTGATCATGTGATGGTTCATTCTTTTTCTGCTGACCATCTGCTCGGCTTTCTTCTGATAAGCCATCATTCTCTTTAAAGTTTTCTCCTGGTTTTTTCGTGCTTCCTGTCTTTTTTCCATTGCTTTCATCATAGTTTTCTGTTCCTTTCTGTGATTTTTTTGTATGAAAAAGGGAGCCTCACATAGAAGCTCCCAATCATAACCGTTGGTTTCCTTATTTGTTTTTCCTTTTTCTGCAGATATAAAGTCCTGCCATACCTCCTGTGGAGATTACCAGAAGCAGAATCGGCAGCCAAATATTCGTGCTGTCACCTGTTTTTGGTGCATTTGATACCTTTGTCTCTTCATGGGACTGTGGTGTATCCGGTGTATTCGGTGTTTCTGGAACTTCCGGTTTCTCATTTGTCAGATTGAAAGTAACTTCCACGACTGGTGTACTGTCATTCGCATAAGCAAATGTCACTTCATGCTTGGTCTGATCCAGTGTGTATCCATCCAGTGTTTTTGTTTCCACCAGATAATACTTGATTGCTGTATCATATTTGCCGTTCTTAAATGTGGCAATCTCATACAGCTTACTTTCTGCATGACCGGCAGCGTCTGTCTTTAAGGTTTCCAGAACCTTTCCTTTGCTGTCACGGAGTTCAAATTCTACCCCTTTCAGCGGTTCTCCTGACGATTTATCTGCCTTATTGAGAATCACTTTTCCCTTGGCAGTATCATCTTTCATAGCCACTTTCTGAATTTCTCCGGTATCTTTCACCTCAAACGTCACATCGGCTGTCAGAAGATATCCTTTCGGTGCCTGCTCTTCACGTAAGGTATATTTACCGATTGGCAGTTTTTCGATATAGTGTGCTTCCTCTGTGGAAGTCCAGCTCTCTACTACCTGATCATCCTTATCGAGAATCGTCAGTTTCGCACCCGGAATCTCAGTTTCTCCTGTGATATCCGTCTTACTGATCTCTACTTTTGTCACATCATCTTTCATCTCATGCTTCTGAACCTCTGCTGTATTCTCTACTGTGAAAGTAATACTTTCTGCAGTGACATATCCATCTGCCGGTTTTGTCTCTGTCATGGTGTATTCCTTACCAACAACCAGTTCTTTGATCACATGGGATTCTTCCGTAGAAGTCCATTCATCTACTGTATTGCCATCTGAATCCGTTACTTTCAGGTGTGCACCTGGAAGTTCTTTACCTGTTGTCAGGTCTGTTTTGGTCAGCTCCACTGTGGTTGGCTGATTTTCAAAAGTAAAGTCGTAGCTTACTTCTGCCTGGTCTTCTCCGGCATATTCAAAGGTAAATTCCTGTACTTCTTCTGTTGTAACAAATCCGTCCGGCGCAAAGATTTCTTTCACATAGTATTTTCCATCTACCGGAAGATCTGCCGTAAAAGTAATCTGTCCTTTTTCATCCGTTACTCGCTGCTCGATCAGACTGTCTTTCTCAAGGAGTACCTCGCCCTTTGCATTTTTGATATCTTCACTGGTATAAAGACCGAAGACACCACCTGCAAGGACACGGTCTGTATCTTTTTCTTTCTTCACAACCGTAACCTTTACTTTCTGACGGGCATTCTGCCATTTCTCATCATAAGTAATGACTGGTGTGTCCTGATCACGGTAGGAAAGATCAACATATCTCGGCTCTCCGTCCAGCACATAACCATGGGCAGTTTTTACTTCCTTCACATAGTACTTGCCAGCCGCTAGATCTTCCATCTGTGCAATACCATTAGAATCCGTAGTAATGGTTCCTACTTTTTCATCTGCTTTGAAATAATCTTCACTGACACCATCTGCCGCTTTGATATCTTCCGCAGCAAATACATCGAAAGTTACATCTGTAAGACTTCCAGTTACATATTCAAAGAGATGCTCCACAGTACCTTTTACATTGTCCAGAAGTGTCACTTTATCCAAAAACTCTCCATTTTTGTTAATGATCAGAAGTCCTGTTGGAACTTCATCTTTCATCTCTACTTTCTGAATCTCTGCGGTATCTTCCAGCGTGAACTTCACATCCGTTGCTTTCAGATAACCATAAGGTGCCATTTCCTCACGAAGGGTGTATTCCTCACCAACTGTCAGTCGTTTGATCACATGTGGCTGATCTTTTACAGAAGTCCACTGATCCACAACATTTCCTTCTTTATCAAGAACGGTGAGTTTTGCCCCATCCAGTTCCACACCTGTTGTTACATCAGATTTTGTGATTTCAACTGTTGTCGGCTGGTTCTTTTTCACTGTTTTCAGTTTTACTGTCTTCACATCCTGTCCCTGGTAAGAAGCATCCAGATTCAGAACTTCATCAGAGGATACAAATCCCGCTGGTGCTTTTAACTCTTTCACATAATACTGTCCACGTGGCAGATCCAGCGTACATACTGCAAGACCATCATTATCAGAAGTCATTTCCTGTAAGAGTGTGTTTGCTTTCACGATTACTTTTCCATCCACCTTAATATCCGCTTTGTTATAGATACCAAAGACAGCTCCTGCTACGGTTGCACCATTTTCTGCATCCTGTTTTTCTACCTGGATTGCAACTTTCTGTCGGTCATCGCCAACAGTCACTTCCTGTTCAATCACAGGTGTATCCTGATCTGCATAGACAAATGTGACATCAGATCTGTCATGGTTCAGAACGAATCCTTCCGGTGCAGTTTTTTCTACCACATAGTAAGAACCAAGCGGCAGATTCTCTGCAACTGCTTTTCCGTCTTCTCCGGTCGTTACCGTTGTTACCAGTGCATCTTTTGCATAGATCAGCTGTCTGTTTCCGTTTTCATCTTTCTGGTAATCCGGTGTATAGATATTTTCAGCTGCATAGACATTAAATTCTGCACCCTTCAGGTATCTTTCTTCATAAACAAAATCTTTCTTAAATCCGGTCAGCATCTCACCTTTTTTATAAATCGTCAGCTTTCCTTTTACCGGATGGTTCTCGTAATCTACCGTAATAATGGCATCTCCGCTTTCAGAATCCATCTGGTATGCTGTGTTTGCATCCACCGCAATCTCTACATAGTTCTTGTTGATTGTGTACCCTTCCGGTGCGTTGACTTCCTCAATCCGGTAATGTCCGATCTTCAGATTCTTCGGCATGATCAGATATCCCTGGCTGTCCGTAAAATAGGACTTGTGAGTGGTTGTCACTGGGTAAGTTGTTACCTGTTCCACATACTTTTTGTTGTCCAGGTCATATACCTTAAATTCTGTTCCTGCAATCAGGACGGATTTCTTTGTTTCATCGTCTTTTTTCACGATTTTCAGTTTTGCCTTAAACTCTTCATCCAGAAGCACACGCCAGATCTGCGGCTCATTTGGATGATGCTCTGTGATATTCACTTCAAAATCATCGACTGGCTTGTAATTGTGCGGTGTTGTAGTTTCACGCACGATATAGCTTCCAAATGGTAATGGAATACTGCAGGCATATCCTTTTTCATCTGTGAAAATCTCCGTTGCTCCATTTTCTCCACTCACTACTGGTTTGGCAGAATCAAAATCATAGCTTCCATCTGCTTTCTTTGTAAGGGAAGATTTCAGATAAACTGTAAATCCAGCTCCGGATAACAGATCTGCATCTGTCTTTCCATTGTTGGCTGCTTTGATGATCTGGAATGGCTGCTTGATGACCTGCTCACTGGAAGTGCACTCTCTTTTTACTTCTGCTGTCATATCTCCTTCATAACTGCACGTAAGATCATGCTCTTCTGCATCTGCCAGGTATCCGGTCGGCGGAGTAATCTCTTTGACATAATATTTGCCAAGATATAAGCCATTTACAGAAGCCTGTCCTTTGTCATCGGTTGTAAGAGAAGCTACCTGCTCTCCTGCTTTATAAATAGTTCCCGTTGCTCCGTCCGGGTGCACGATATCTTCACGGGCATACAGTCCATAAACTGCACCTTTCAGTGTGGCATCTCCCTGCGGTACTGCTTTTCCTGTCTCTTTATCCACTTTATAAAGATTGATCTTTGCTGTCACACGGTCATTGCTGAAGGTATGGGTAAAAGATACAGTTGCTTCTTTATCATTGGTGTAAGAAAACTGGAACGTATACACATCTTCTGTATTTCTTACATAACCTTCCGGTGCCTGATCTTCTTTTACAGAATAGGAATATCCGATTGGCAGGTCTACTGTGAATTTTGCAGTTCCGTCTGCGCCAGTAGTTACTTTCTCAATCAGCGTTCCTTTTTTCACAACAACGCTTCCGTCTACATTTCTGATATCATCGGATGCATACAGAGCAAAAATACCGCCTTTCAGTGGTTTCTTGGTGTCTTTATCCTGTTTTACTACGGAAACATCTGCTTTCTGTCTCTCGTTGTTAAAAGTCACATCTGCAAATACAACTTCTTTGTTCTGACCAGCATAAGTTAGAGTCACTGACTTTTCTTCGCTGCCGTTATAGAAAGAGTCCGGTGCTTTTGTTTCTTTTACCACGTAGGTTCCAAGATGCAGGTTTTTCAGTGTGACAGAACCATTCTCACCTGTTGTCAGGTTTTCTTTTACAAGGTCACCTTTGCTGTACACTTTTGTGCCATAAGCTGTTACGATATCTGCCCCGGCATACACGTTATACACTGCATTTTTCTGTCTGCGGTTTTCATACTGAAATACCGTTCCATTTTCACTGACATCTGCTCCGGTCAGAACCTGTCCTTCTTTGTAAATGGTAAGCTCTGCCAGCTGTTCCTTATTTTCCACGGTTACAGCTGAGGTCTTACTTGCTACCAGTTTTACATTTGTTGCCGTTGCATTTACTACATATCCCTGTGGTGCTGTGATCTCTTTCAGATAAACAGTATCCTGTGTCTTGATGATCGTAACAGAAGATTTTCCATTCTTATCTGTTGCCGGCATCTGAGTGATCAGCTTTGTACAAGCCTCATCGCTGTATACACCGAATACTGCACCTGCAAGATTGACATCCGCTGTATCGTCTTTCTTTACGATTTCGATCGTAGCCTGTTCAATCCAGGACACCTTTAAGCTTACATATTTTTCATCAGCAACACCTTCTCCAAATACAAATGCCAGATCCTGAACACTTGCATTCGTAGTCAATTTATATGCTGAATAATCTTTTGTAATACTTCCCTTCATTTTTGCAGAAAAAGTAGCACTTACATCTTTTGTCTGTGTCAGAGGAGCTGAGAGATAAAACGTGGTTCCTCCTCCAATTGTTACGCTTGCACCTGCCGCACTTACATTTCCAGTAGATACATTATGGAGCTTTACTCCTTTTGGTAAGTCCATTGTGATTTTCTGCTGGGAAGATGCGTTGAACTGAATGTTCTCCGTTCTCTGAACATTTCCATCTACATAAGCTTTTACATCCGGCTTTGAAAATGACATCGCTACATCTGGTATTTCCGGCTTATTCACACAATAATTATAGAGTTCTTTTGCCAAAGCCTCTCCTGTAGCATTGGTTCCGTAAAATGCATCACTACTTCCGTTGGCATATGATGCAGCCATGTGAATAATGATGAATCTTTTTCCTTCTGAGAAATCCGTGTGTTTATTCGCAAAAAAGCTTTCGCTCCCTGCGGCATCTGTACCGTAATAACACACTTTTGCTAACGCCTGATTGTCTCCAATCTTTGTAATTGTATAATTTCCAGATCCTGGTCCTGGCTTTGCTGGCTGTACACAATACGCAATTGCTCTGACGCTTCCGTAGCTGATATAGTACGGCTCTGTCAGATAGGTTCCAAGATTATAATCTGCATATCTATACAGTGGTCCTTTTTCAATTGTTACCTGCTGTGTACTTCTTGCTGAATAAGCCGAAACTGCTTCAAATGTTGCAATCTCTCCTTCTTCCATAGCCTCAAGATCCACACCTTCGTCTCCTGCCTGTTCCAAAACATCATGAAGCTCTAACCCTGATTCTTCATCATAGGTATCCTGATTCTGTGCCTGCTCTACCAAATCATCAAATTCATCAGCGTCAATATCGGTAATCTCCGAGTCTGATTCTGACTCCTCCGCTTCTTCTGTCTGCTGTTCACTGCCAGCTGTTTCGGACTCAGTCACTGCTTCACTCCCTGCCGCCTCTGTCTGTACTTCTGTTTCTTTATCACGCACAATCAGTTTTCGGCTGATCTGGTACTTCGGATGCTCCTGATTTACCGGTTCCACATAATAGACCGCTTTGTAAGTGTCCGCATGATCTGTCGTAAAATCCTCATTCTTTTCGTTCTTTGCTTCCTCAAATGTGACTTTAACCTTGTTATCATCCTTGATTTCCAGTCCTGTGTAGTCTGATTTCACATCAAATACACTGCCTGTTTCAATTTCATAATCTTTGGCAGTCACCACCTCATCTTCATCCAGAAGGTCTTTCACTTCCTCATAAAGTGGAGGTTTTTCATCTGGCTGAATCTCCGCTGCATATGCCGTCATCGGAGACAGCACTATACTAAGCATTGTCATGCCTGCCAGCAAGCCAGATACTACTTTTCTAAAATTACCTTTTTTCTTCATGCTAAGGTCCTCTCTTTCATAATATTTGTATTAAAACAGACAGTCCTTAGACTGCCTGCAATACACTACTTATCGTTGTGGAAAAATCAGATTGAACTGTACATTTCCCTCTCCGGGATCGACCATCTCCACAGTTGCTTCATACTGTCTCCCTGTTTTTCTTGATACCAGATCCTTATAATGGATTTTTCCTTTAGACAGGAACTTCTTTGCTGTCGTCTTATCCATCTTTTTCCCCTGGCTTGCAAGGAATTTATCATTCTTCCACAAGGTAAAAGCACAATTCCGGTCAGAACAGTAAAAGTTTACTTTTCCTTCCCGGACATCAGCTCCACAACGGGGACATTTGCCAATGACTTCTCCTTTTGCTTTTCCCTGAAACTGATTTTTCTTCTCTTCTGAAATCCCCTGATATCTGGCAACCAGTTCCTGCATCAGCTCTGTAATCCCATTTAGGAATTCATCTGCTGTCTCTGTATTCTGGGCAATGTGATTCAATGCCATTTCCCACTCTGCTGTCATCTTCGGAGATTTAATCTCATCCGGTAGAACCGTAATCAGCACATTTCCATTATCTGTCGGCACCAGATTTTTCTTTTCCCTTTTCACAAAGCCAGACTGAATCAGTTTTTCAATGATTGCTGCCCTTGTTGCCGGAGTACCAAGTCCTTTCTTCTCTGTATCTTCGGTCAGTTCTTCATTTCCTGCACGTTCCATAGCAGAAAGCAGGGTATCTTCTGTGTACTGTTTCGGTGGCTGTGTAAAATGCTCCGATACAAAAGAATCACAGGGACCATAATGCTTGCCTGCCCAGATATCCAACTCCGGCTCTTCTTTTTCTGCAATGATTCCAAAGAACTGTTTCAGTTTTTTCTCAATTGTCTTGAACCCTTCCTGTTTTGTTTTCTTTGCATTGAGATAAAACGTATGATAATTACAGGTAATCTGGCATTTATGGCTTTCATAAATATAAGGATCTGCGGTTGCTGTCAGTACCCTGGCACTGATCAGATACAAAATCTTGCAGTTTCGTTCTTTCAGTTTACCTATATCTGCCTTTGCTACTTCCACGGTCGGGATAATTGCATGGTGATCAGATACTTTCTTTGAATTTAATACCTTACTCACGTCCGGCTGATATTCCAGCCCTTCGGCATAGGGCATTTTCCCAAGCAACATCTGAATCAGAGTTTCTGTGCTTTCTCCCATCTCATCTGTCAGATACTGGCTGTCTGTTCTCGGATAAGTAACAAGCTTCTGCTCATACATCTCCTGCACGGCATCCAGCGTCTGCTGTGCGGTATAACCAAACATTCGATTGGCTTCCCTCTGTAAGGTTGTCAGATCATAGAGCTTCGGTGGACGAACTGTTTTCTCCTTCACATCGTCCTTCTCTACTTCACACATACGCTCCGCACAATCCGCAGCCACTTTATCTGCATCCTCTTTTTTCTGAAAATGCTCCGTGACTGCATCCATATCATCAAACTTGATATGAGCCATATAATATTTTTCTTTGGTAAATTCCTTGATCTTCTGATTTCGATCCACAATCATGGCAAGTGTTGGTGTCTGTACTCTTCCAACTTTCAGATTCTGGTTATACAGAACGGAAAAAAGACGGCTCGCATTGATTCCCACCAGCCAGTCTGCCTTTGCCCTGCAAAGTGCTGACTGATAGAGACTGTCATAACACGAACCGTCTTTTAATGACGCAAATCCATCTTTAATTGCCTGTTCTTCCATAGAACTGATCCATAATCTTTTCACCGGAAGGCTACTTTTCGATAAATCATACACTCTTTTAAAGATCAGTTCCCCTTCTCGACCTGCATCACAGGCATTTACGACATATTCCAAATCTTTTCGGTTTAATAATTCTTTTAATACATCAAACTGCTCTTTTTTATCTTTGGCAATCCGTAACTCCCATGCCTTTGGAAGAATTGGAAGGTCTGCAAACTCCCATTTCTTATACCTTTCATCATATACTTCCGGAGCTACATACTCTGCCAAATGTCCCAGACACCAGCTTACGATACAGTCCTCTCCTTCCAGATAACCGTCCGCTCTTTTCTTTGCCCCTAATACTTCTGCCAATGCCTGTGCAACACTGGGCTTTTCTCCTAATACTAAAAACATATTGTTCCTCTCCTTTTCAAAAAGGACAGCCCTTTCATAAGCTGTCCCTGTTTTGTTCTATTCTTCTGTTTCTTCTGCGTCCTCTGTATCTTCATTGATATACGGACCGTTATAAAATTCCAAATCTTCATCTTCGGCATCTGTTTCTGCCTTTTTCGGTTTTGCAACCTTAAAATAGTAATAGGCTCCAGCGCCGCCTGCCGCAAGTAAACCGATTGCAAGCAGTGCGCCCGTCTGATTTTCTGCCTTATCTGCTTTTTTCTCTGGCTTTTCTGCCTCCGGTTTTTTCTCTGTTTCCGGAATGACCACAGACGGGGTTTCTGTCTGCGGCTTCTTTTCTGGAACAAATTCTGCCAGATCATTTTCATCTACCATAGAAAGCATATATACATTTTCCGTAGAACTGGATCGGTCTAAAACAAGAAAAAAAGTATTCCCGTTCTTTGTCTGAACCGTCAAAAACTGCTTTGTGCTGTCATTGTTCTTATCGTCCAGAATCTGCCCGTTCCCCGGAACAGAAAACGGGGTTCCTTCTTCCGTCTGTCCCTCCTGTGGTGCTGGTGTCTGCTCCGGTATCGGAGTAGGCGCTTCCGTTCC
>ERZ506750.771-NODE-771-length-11961-cov-4.181925_pt1 | contig 11961 bp, 9 predicted proteins | sample MGYA00513186_ERZ506750 | MGnify/ENA metagenome assembly ERZ506750
AGCGCTGCGGCCTTGGCCGATGATCTGAGGACCCCGCGTCTATCCACTGCCACGCTGCGTATCTCCACCACTGGTCTGGAAATAGCCGGAACGGCCATCGCGTCCATGCTGGAGGAGCCCACGCAGGCCGCAGGCTATATGCAGGGCGATCAGCTTGTCATCCGCCAATTGGCGGCCCTTCTGTATGCGTTGCTGACCCGCACCCCGTCGTCGAAGAACATGACCTTCGATCTTCGCAGGCTTGACGATACCGTTCCCAGCGAATTCCGCATGATCATCATGCGCGGTCTTACGATGGACGACGGCACGAATCATACGATTCCGATGGTTTCGCTCAGCGAATTGACCGCGCTGCTGGGAGACTGGACTCCTCTGGACAAGCTGCCCACGCAAGATATCGCGTTGCCGAGCGCGGCCGGCGAAGGTTCCATTGCCACCGCCGAGGTCATCAGCATCGACGAGGATCAATTGGCGGAGCTTCCCCACTCCATCATCACTACGGAAAAGCTGCGCGAGCTTACCATCGAGCATTCCCCGAAGCCCCGTACCGCCAGCTCCACGCCGAACGACCGGGAACTGCTGCGTAAGGGCGAAGCGGATCTGTCCAAGCTCGCCACGTCCACCGAAAAGACGATTTCCGCGGTGTGGCGTAAGGGGCAGGAAGGCGAGGAAGCGCTGAAAAACCGGCTGAACCGCCCGTCCAAGCATACGAATTCCAAGGAATTCAGCAACACGGACCTCTTCGAGGATTTCGCGTTCCAAGCTGATTCCGAAATCGGTACGGATGCCAATAAATTCGATATGACGACCCAGATCCCTGTGGTGGATGACACCAATTACCCGACACAGGCGATTCAAGTCAACGAAATACAGGCCAGCAATGATACGCCGGCGGCACAGGCTCCGGCAGCCATGCCTCCCGCATCTTTCTCCCCTGCTTCCACCTCCCCTGTTCCCACCTCCGCTGCACAGCAGGACGCAGGCATTGCCATGCAGCAACCGCCGAGCTTTGCACCGCGCTCCAAGCCCACTGCGGATGATGAAGGCGACGATCTTGCGGGCACCAGGCTTTTCGGCAAATACACCACGGCCACGGTGGTGGTGGCAGCAGCGGCTGTAGTGGTGCTGCTGGCGCTCGGCATAGCGCTGGCCTGCATGCATTTCGGCAACAATCCGAATAATCCTGATTCCAAGCAGAACGATTGGTCCGACAGCAACATCGATAATGTGCCGTTCGGCGATGAGGCTGGCGACGATAGCGGCAAGAACGATTCGTCGAAGAGCGCCGAAGGCTCCGCCGGATACGACTATATCGACGTCACCGATCTGTTCACCAAGTAGGTTCGGTCTGTACCTATAGCAGTTGAGAGGGGCTGGGAACCGCAATGTTCCCGGCCCCTCTCGTCGTATTATCGGCGGTTCTGGAATACTATGGCCTGCTTCGTGCGAACGGCTGCCGTATATGCCAGCAACGGTTTTGCCTCGCTGTCGGAAGCAGGTTTCTCATGCCCTCTCAGCGGTGGCATAAGGGTCTGGAGCCAGTGCGCCAGCAGATGGCAGGCATATGGATGGGCCACATAAGGCGCTTAGAGCACCGATAAACAGGCTTTGAGCCTGTGTCTTATGGGGCTTTGACCTGGTCTTCGTCTGCCCACATTGCCGGTAGCCATTGCCGGCCTGCAGGCATGCAGCCTGATTTGCGCCACATGCAAGTGGTTCAAGCGCACAGGTTGCTGGTATGGCCCCTGCTACGGGGCTTATGCATCGATGAACAGGCTTTTACCGTCAACGGCATCGGGAATGGCATCGATCCGGTTGCAGGGGTGTGTTCCTGCCTTGGTATCTCGCATGTTCTTGTCGCCTGTACTGATTCCTTGAGTGCCGTAATGCCGCATTGACGTCAGGAACTGATTGCAGCAGTCGAAGGGGCACTTGCCAGTGTGGATTGTCGGCAGTGAGTTATCAACACTTTTCTTCCCAGTATGACACTGTTTTATTTATAGGTACTGAACCGATTAAGTAACTGGAATATCAACGTTTTTATATCGGTTCACCATACTACTTTTTAAATACCGTTTCCTAAAAGTTGAGGTTCAACAATCAAGTTATCCACAGCGCACGCTTGAAATACTGCGGTTATCCACAATACCGCCATTATGAAGCCTCTTAAGTTATCCACAATTTGTGGATAACTTATCCCCGGATTTTGGGCATATTGTGCATAACTTAACTTGAGTTATCCACATTTCAGTTGGCGTGTCGTTCGTCGCCATCTCCGCCACTGACCACCGTCTGCGGTAGACACATGCTTATGGCAGATATCACCGGATGGGCATTGCGCACCCTGCAGCATTTCTACGGATACGATTCCTTCCGTGGCCGGCAGCTGGACGTGATTACAGCGATTCTGCAGCATCGAGACGTTCTGGCCGTCATGCCCACAGGCGCCGGCAAATCAATCTGCTACCAGATTCCGGCCTGTGCACCGGGCATAAACGGCAAACCGGCCCTGGTACTCGTCATCACACCACTGCGTGCGCTCATGCGTGATCAGGTAGCACATCTCTCAACGCACGGGATCCCCGCCGCATTCATCGATTCGGAGACCACCGGTACCGAACGTGCCATGACCTATCAGGCGGCCAGAGAGGGGCATATACGCCTGCTCTACGTCGCTCCGGAACGTCTTGTCTCCCCCGAGTTCCTTCGCTTCGCACAGACCCTCAGAATCCGCTTGGTGGCGGTTGACGAGGCCCACTGCGTATTCCAATGGGGCCAGGATTTCCGGCCGGATTATCTCGGCATCGCCGCATTCATCGAACAATTGCCGGAACGACCGGTCATAGCCGCATGCACTGCAACAGCAACCCCTACCGTACGTGAAGGCATCATCCAGAACCTGCATCTACAGGATCCTCTGCAGGTCATTTCCAACTTTGACCGCCCAAACCTATACTTCGGCCGATACGAAGCGCACTCCAAGCAGGATCGCACCGCATGCATCACGCACTATGCCAAAACACATCGCAGTGAAAGCGGCATAGTCTACTGCACATCGCGCGCACGAACCGAGGAGTTGACGGAAGCGTTGAAAACCGCCGGGGTGCAGGCCAAATATTTCCACGCCAAAATGGATGAGGCAGACAAGGCATATGTTCAGGATGCGTTTCTTGAAGGGCGACTCAAAGTCATCGTCGCCACCACCGCATTCGGCATGGGCGTCGACAAACCCGACGTGCGATGGGTCATCAATGACGGCGCTCCCAGCAGCCTTGAAGAGTACTATCAGGAGGCCGGCCGCGCGGGGCGAGACGGCAAGCCTGCCAGCTGCTATGTGATCTGGGGATCTTACGAATTCGATTGGCAAAGACAGCGCATCGAGGAATCCGCCGGCTCGGCCCTGGATAATCAGCAGGAACGCAGTCAGGCCAAGGATGCGGCACTGGACCGTTGTCAAGCCATGGAACGCTACTGCACCACGCATGGTTGCCTACGGGCGCATATGCTGCGCTATTTTGGCGAAGAACCATCTGAACGGCGTTGCGGATCCTGCGACTTCTGTACAAGATCGAGCAGACTGGCGGGCGCGGCGCATACTCGAAACAGCATGCCTGCAGTGTTCGGGCGCACATCAACGTTTCACGTGGAACAATCCGAAGAGCAACACGCCATCGACGCCGATCTTATGCAATCGGTGCTGCATTTCATCCAAGCCGTGTACCGTGATCAAGGCACCGGGTACAGCACTGTCAAAATCGTCAATGCATTGCATGGGTCGAGGAGCGTATCGATTATGGGAAGTGGCCTGAATCAGATTGACGGCTACGGTTCACTGGCGGATACAAGCGGTACCCGGATTCGCGCCGCCATACGAATGCTATTGGATGATGGCCAGCTTACCCACGGAAATCATGGGATTCTTCTTCCAGGTTCACTTGAAGGTTCGGCGAACCTATAGCAACAGCCATAGGTTCAACCACTACTGTTCCGTCTACATATAGAAAAATCGGCATGGTTCCCTGTTACTGGTGGAACCATGCCGATGATTGCTCTCGATGCACAAGTCACGCCTTGGCGGCGTCATCATCCTTCTTCTGACCGGGCATAAGCAGGTCGAGAATACGATCCATGTCTTCCGGTGAGGAAAACACGATTTCGATATGCCCATGCTTAGGTGTTCCCTTGATGGAAACCTTGGTTTCAAAGCGATGCTCAAGGTTGGACTTGATAGGAGAATTAGCCCACGGGTCTCCCCTACGTGCCCGAGGCTTCTTCGGCTTGGTGGAGTTCAGATTCGCCATCGCCACGATTTCCTCGGTGCTTCGCACCGACAGGCCCTCGGCGATAATACGATTGGCAAGCTTGTCCATCTCCTCAGGTTCGCCCAGGCCAAGCAGTGCACGCGCGTGGCCGGCGGAAAGAATGCCCGCGGCGACCTTCTTCTGCACCGTTGCCGGCAGATTCAGCAATCGCAGGGTATTCGCAATCTGCGGACGCGACTTTGAAACCGATTTGGACAGCTGAGCCTGGGTCAGGCCGAATTCATCGACCATCTGCTGGTATGCCGCAGCCTCTTCCAAGGGGTTCAACGCAACACGATGCAGATTCTCCAGCAAGGCGTCGCGCAGCATATCGTCATCGGCTGTGGTTTTGACGATGGCGGGGATGGTGGTTAAGCCTGCAAGCTGGGAGGCACGCCAGCGACGCTCGCCCATAATCAGCTCATAGGGGCTGTCCATACGACCGTCGAAACGATTTGCGGGTTTTGTTCCGGCTTGTGCCTTGCGTGCGGCGGCGATCTGATCGGCTGGACGCCTGCGCACCACGATGGGCTGGAGAATGCCCACTTCCTTGATGGATGCCGCGAGCTCGTTCAAGTCGTTCTCGTCGAAGATGGAACGCGGCTGATGTGCGTTCGGACCGATCTCGTCAAGGTTCAATTCAGCGAGATAGCCGCCTTCGACGGGCTTGAGCTTGGACTGGTTGGATTGTTCCTGCTGCTTGCCGTCCGACTGCTTCTTGTCTTTCTTCGTCTCGTCCGCGCTCTGGCGCTTGGATTGCAGCGACACGGTGTCGTCGAAGAACATATCGCTGGGATGGGCGATGTCTTCGATTCCGGGCATGGTTGCACGTCCCCTCGAGGTCGAGGCGTGCGGCGAAACCGCATGCTTGATGGACGGGATATGCACCGGGGCGTCCTCTTCCACAACGCCGCTCGGTTTCTGCGGCTGTTCCGCCGTCACCGACTTGGCGGTCTTCGCATCATGCTCGGGCGCATTATGGGATTCGGTGGTTCCGGCCTTCTGCCGCTGCTCCAGGACTACCGACTGCTTCGTGGTGTCATGCAACGTTTCACGTGAAACCACATGTTGTTCATGGGGTTCTTCGCCAGGCAACGCTGGGAACAACGCACCGAGGCCCTTCCCAAGACGGGATTTCGATGCCATATCAGGCCTCCTTCATTCGTGACGCGATTGCATCCAGCACGACGGGGGAACGACGTGCGATCTCCAACGCCGCCTCGCCATAGGCGATGGCACCCATGCCACGCGGATCATATGAGATGACGCTCTTATTGAAGCTCGGCGCCTCGGAGATCTTCACCGTCCTGGGGATCGTGGTATCCAGCACGATCGACGGATAATGGCTCTTCACTTCGTTGTACACTTCACGGCTCAGCAGTGTGCGCTTATCGAACATGGTGACCATCATGGTCGAAACGGTAAGAATAGGGTTGAAGTGTTCCTGGACCAAGCCAATGGTGTTGATGAGCTGGCCAAGTCCCTCAAGCGCATAGTATTCGGCCTGAATCGGGATAAGCATCTCGCGCACTGCGCACATGGCATTGATCACCAGCAAACCCAGGCTTGGCGGGCAGTCGACGAAGACGTAATCGAAATGCTCGTTGCTTTCCCGAAGGAATTGCTGCACGGCCTCGTTCAGCAGATTATTGCGGTTCTCGAACTGGGCGACTTCCAATTCAGCGCCGCTCAGATCGATGGATGCCGGGACCACGTCGAGACTGGAGAAATCAGGGCACTGCCGCTTGACTTCCGCAATGGACATACGACCTTCAAGAACGTCGTATACAGACGGTTCGCCGGATTCATGCCTCACGCCAAGGGCTGTCGAGCAATTACCCTGGGGATCCATATCGATAACCAATACCCGCGCGCCGTTTTGTGCGAGGGCGGCGGCAAGATTCACGGTAGAGGTGGTCTTCCCCACCCCGCCCTTCTGGTTGGCGACCGCAATCAGACGAGTGCGTGCCGGCTTGGGAAACTTCGCTTCCTGCAAACGGGAATAGCGATTGAATTCATGTGTGATTTCCGCACCCACCGTCGAATCACCCGATGAGAAAATACGCTTGATGGTATCTTCGGCGGACTCAATCGGCATATCCTGATCTGCCATGAACAACTAACTCCTTGGTGTACTAATCTGTATCCAGTTTTGCCTTTTGTATGGACAGGAAGCCCAGCTTTTCCGTTTTGTGGATAACAATGTGGGAAACTGTGGATAAATCATGCTTTTCGGTGGATAACCCGATTCATTGATTACGCCACCGGCCTTCTGCCTATTGGATTTCCTTACTTTTTCAGCAATGTGGATAACTGTGGATAAGTTGTCCCCATATCTAGTGTCCATGTACCGATATAACGGCATATATGGATCACATTCCGCCTTCATGCCTCACCGTCTACGCCTGCGATGTTTCACATGAAACATGTGCGGCACACCTCTACCCTATCGGCACAGCTTGTAACCGCTTGTCTCAACTTCCGATGCCTGATTCGTTATGCCGATGGCGCATTCGGCATGCCTATCGGCATGCAAACGTATCGTTGAATCATGGAACAAGAACAACACGCAATCATTATCGGATCGGGCCCGGCAGGCTACACCGCGGCCATCTATCTCGGCCGCGCCGGCTACCGCCCCCTGGTCATCGCCGGCGCGCTGACACCGGGAGGACAGCTCGTCAACACCACCGAAGTGGAGAACTTCCCCGGATTCCCGGACGGTGTTCTCGGCCCCGATCTTATGGACGCCATGAAGCGCCAAGCCGAACGCTTCGGAGCGACGTTTCTGCAGGATGATGTCGCCACGGTTCAGGATCACGGCTCCTACAAAACCGTCACCACCAATCAAGGCGAGACCTTCCATGCACAGGCCGTCATCATCGCCACAGGCTCGCAATACCGCAAACTCGGCATTCCCGGCGAAGCGGAATTCTCCGGGCGGGGCGTATCGTACTGCGCGACCTGCGATGGCTTCTTCTTCCGAGGCAAGCCCATCGTGGTCGTCGGCGGTGGCGACAGCGCCTTCGCGGAAGCGGAGTTCCTATCGAGGTTCGGTTCCTCGGTCACGCTGATTCACCGGCGTAGCACATTCCGCGCTTCCAAGATCATGGTCGATCGGGCGCGCGGCAATGAGCGCATCACCATCCTGACGGATTCCGTCGTCGATGCCATCCACGGCGACGAGCAGGGGGTGCAATCGTTGAGCGTACGGAACGTACTGTCGAACGAGACGCACAGTCTCGCCGCGAACGGCGTATTCGTGGCGATCGGGCATACGCCGTCCACGGAGTTCCTAGGTGGTGTCGTAGCACGTGATGCATCCGGGTATATCACCGTCGAGGGGGCCAGCACCCGCACCACCGTTCCCGGTATCTTCGCCGCAGGCGACTGTGTTGACAGCGTGTATCGGCAGGCGATTTCCGCTGCGGGCATGGGTTGCCGTGCCGCGCTCGACGCACAGGCCTATCTTGCACAGACTATCGGCTGACGATTCATATCGGTTTTCCATAGTCTCAACCGTGGGTCTTGAAAGCAATAATCAAGGCCCACGTTGTCTTTGTCACGGCATAAAAGCATGCATCCGCTTAAGAAATGTGGATAAAGAAGCCAAATTGTGGATAAGTGTGGATAATTATGACGAAAAATGTGCATAACCAAGTATCTTGACATCGCTGAACCCCAGTAAATCAACGATTTCATGCCTATCGTCAACCTAAGGGAAAACCTGTGGATAACTTTTTCACATAGTTAATTTTGTGGATAACTCCCCTATGGGGGCACATTGCACAGCATCGTTTGCCTTGTGCGGCACTCCCCTATCATGCACCCCATCGCGCATCACCCATCGCGCATCACCCATCGCGCATCACATCATGCTCCTGGCAGCATTCTGGGTTCCAATCCCAGCCGTCATCACAAAGGCATGGCAAAGCCATAACCGGCATAACAAGCAGTCGTGAAAACAAACAAGGCGGCATTCCCGCCACAATCACAGAGCAGGAATGCCGCCTTGGCAGCACGCAATCAGCGCTACTTCTTATCCACCAGCACAACGTGCGTGGATTCCAGACCGGGGCCGACCGGCGCCTCCACCACACGTGGGCGCACACCCTTGAACTTGGCGATCATCTTAGCGGCCTTCTCGATCTCAGCCGGCGCGGAACGCCCTTTCAACGCCACCAGACGCCCCTGCGGCTTCAGCAGCGGCAGCGTCCACCCGGAAAGCTTCGTCATCGGCGCTACAGCCCTGCACGTGACCACCGCGTAAGGATGCTTACTACGATCCTTACGCAGCGATGTAATGACTTCCTCGGACCGGGCACGAATAATCGTCACATTCTCCAGCCCCATTTCGTTCACGCATTCCTCCAGCCATTCAACGCGACGCTCCATCGGCTCGATCAGCGTGAACTCATGGTCGGGCAGGCATGCCGCGGCGACGATGCCGGGGAATCCGCCACCGCTGCCGACATCGGCCACCGTTTTGAATCGCATGCCATCCGTCGCCTCGCGAATGAACGGTACGATGGCTGCGGAATTGAGGATATGGCGTTCCCAGATAATATCGACATCCCTCGGGCCTATCAGGCCACGCGGCTCGCCTTCCCGCTCAAGCTTCGCATGAAACACTTCAAGCATGGGCAATGCGTCGCCCAGCACGTCGTTAAGGATCGGGGAACCGTTCAGTTCATCTGTCATCGGTCGCTACACTCTTTCCTAGTCGTATGCATATTTCCGCTCATACGAAACGGGGAGCCCATAGCATTATGGACTCCCCGTTTCGTATCAGCCTCACTCGTCGTCGTCCTCGTTCGCGGAAGCCTTCAGATAGATGGTCACATGGCGATGCGGCTCTTCGCCGTGGGAGCGGGACTTCAGCCCCTCCTCACGGACCACATCGTGCACCACCTTGCGTTCGAACGAGTTCATCGGCTTCAGGTCGACCGGCTCGCCGGTCTCCCTGACTTCGTCGACCGCGTCCAGCGCGATGTCGTGCAGACGCTGACGCTTACGCTTCAGGAAGCCGTCGACGTCGACGATCAGACGGGAACGTTCGCCGGTCTTCTGCTGGACCGCCAACCTGGTGAGCTGCTGCAATGCATCGACCACTTCACCGTCGCGTCCGATGAGATGCTTGATATCGGTATTGTCATCGGCAACAATCTGGACGGTCGGGCGACCGTTGCGAACACCCATTTCGATGTCACCATCATAGTCAGCGATATCAAGAAGCTCTTCAAGATAATCGGCGGCGATATCAGCTTCCTCATTGAGCTGATCTAGGGTCTTCTCGTCATCCTGTGCCATATATTCTCCTTTTTGGCGCGTATAGGTACCAGTCTAAACCAGCTGCCGGAATTGCTCAACGACAGCCTAAAGTCAGATAAGGTCTGATGTTTCATGTGAAACATCAGACCTTATCATCACTTCTTCTTTTTGCGTTTACGATGAGGCTGCTCTCGCTGGAAGCCTTGGCTGAGCTTGCGTTCAGCCTCCACCTTGGCCTTCTGCAGCGCCTCCTCCTCGATCGAGGGCTCGCCAGCGCGGGCACGGCGCTCGTTTTCCCTCTTGTGATCGCGGTGTTCCTTCGCCTCGGCGGCCGGTGAGCCCGGGGTCGGGAAAGCGTAGATCTGCCACACGGAACGCAGCAGGTTGCAGACGTTGTTGGTCAGCCAGTACACCAGCACGGCGAACGGCATGGCGACACCGGAGAAGATGTACATCACCGGGAAGAGCCACAGCATAGCCTTCTGCATGGTCTCGGTCTGCTTGTTCATCGAAGCAGCTGCCATGTTGCGCTTCATGCTGAAGTACTGCATAAACCACAGGCAGAAACACATCAGGAACACGAAGATACCGATGACCGCCTTGCCACTAGCGGCAGCACTGGTGAAGTTATCGGTCACGCTGACAATGCCGAACACATCGGTTTGGGTGAATTGCTTGGCGGTTGCTACGTCGAACGCGCCCAACGCATCGCGTTTACCGTTGGCAATGTATGGAATGGCCGACAGCGTATAGAACATGGACATGAACACCGGGCCCTGAATGAGCATAGGCAAGCAGGAGCCAGCCGGATTGACGTCATTGTCTTGATACAGTTTCATGGTTTCACGGCTCATGGCCTCCCTGGAAGCCTGATCCGTCTTACCTTTGTACTTGTTCTGAATACGCTGCATCTTCGGCGCCAATGCCTGCATCTTGCGCATCGACTTCATCTGCTTGTAGAACAGCGGGAAGATACAAGCCTGCACCACCAGCACCAGGATGATAATGGCAAGCACCCATGAGACACCAATCGGGCTCACGCCCAGCATCACGAAGAAGTCATGCACGATCTTCATGATCCAGGTCTGCAACCACTCAACGGGAGTCAGGATTTTATATAGAAATCCCCAAAACCCGCTATCAAGCAGAAATTCATTTGAGTTCATCGTTGGGCCTCTCTTTGGGTTGTGGCCAATGGTGTCAGTCGAGGCTCTTCATGAGCCTTCGACCACGAAAACCTGTAAAAAACGGAATACCGTTGTGGAACATCGTCGATTCCCCCACGACTCCACGGCCGGCAACGCAGTAATCTCAGCACGGCGAGCACTCCCCCTTTGAACGCGCCATACCGTTCCAATGCCTCAATGGCATAATTCGAGCACGTTGGATAATACTTGCAACAAGGCGGTGTGTTTGCCGAGATGTGCTGTTGATACCAGCGCACCCCACCAATCATCACCGCCTTGAAAGAAGCTGTCATGCCTCAGCCACCTTATGCGCCACCGTGGCAAAAGCCTTCGCGATCTGCTGATCTAGCGAAGCGAACGATGCGGTCGCTGCACTGGGCTTGGCGCGCAAAACGATATCGCAATGCGCGGGCAGCAGATCCTCATGGGCTCTGGCCAATACACGAAACCTACGCTTCACCGTATTACGGGTGACCGCATGTCCTACCGATTTGGAGACAGCTAATCCCAAACGGCGATGCACCGTCCGGTCGTCATCATCATGATGGTCGTCGGGCACCAAATAGTGTACGACGATATCCTTGCCACCTGCTTTGCGCCGGCGTTTCAGCACGGTGACGAAATCACGATGGCTTTGAAGCCTCTCCACCTCGACTATGCCTGTGGCACTGATCGGAATGATCAGGCGGAGAGGGACTTGCGGCCACGGCGACGGTTAATCACCGCACGGCCAGAACGGGTGCGCATGCGCAGGCGGAAGCCGTGCTTCATGTGGCGACGACGGTTGTTCGGCTGGAACGTCCTCTTCATAATCCATTGCTCCTAGGTCTATTCGGCAACGCTTCGCGCTGCCCTCACGTGAGTCAAGCTATACCAAAGTACTCTCACCCCTACCCTCAAGTCAAAACGGACGGAGTATTTTCACATTTCGACACGTTGCGAGACACGCCCCAAATCTCTTATAATCGGCGGAATACCAACCATTCACGGCCAAAAGTTATCCACAAATTACATGTTTGTTATTCACAATCCAGTTATTTCAACACGCGACACGGTGGATAACTTGTCTAAACCAGAGTAAATATTATCTGTTGTACGTATTTCGCCACAGCGACAGAAGGGGCCACCATGGTTAACGCTTCCGGCGACCCCGTAATCGAGGCCGCCCACATCTGGTCAGACACGCTGACGGTGCTCAAACA
>ERZ506750.784-NODE-784-length-11758-cov-8.233103_pt1 | contig 11758 bp, 8 predicted proteins | sample MGYA00513186_ERZ506750 | MGnify/ENA metagenome assembly ERZ506750
GTGCGCTGGGAGAGCAGCCGCAAGTACATCACCTACACCACGCCGGACGGCATGAAATGCCGCGATAACAAATTACACGAAGAAAAGTATTGCAAGGAGGCCGTGGAGCATGAATTCAGAATACGGGCAAAGCTCGTCCAGAGAAAACTCCATCGAGCAGCGGAAACCGATGGAGGAATTGAAGCGGATGAATCAGCCGAACTGCGCGCCGCCGTCTGCGCCGCAGCCGATCCAGCCCATTGTGATCCAGTGCGATCTGCCGCAGGCGATGAGCAAGCTGACAGAGCAGGCAGACGGAATAAACTGGGAGCTGGAGGAAATCCGGAAAGCAATCCCCGGTCTGAGAGCACACATCGACCTGACGCCGGTGCAGCAGTCGCTCACGGAGATGCAGAGATCGCTGACGGAGATGAACAGACTGCTGGAACGGGTTGGGAACCTGAGCGAGAAGTATTCCTCCAAGTGGATCGACTGGCTCCCGGACTTCAGCCTGCTGGTGGCCCTCAAGTGGATCGCGCTGGTGCTGATCCTTGGCACGGCGGCACTGGCGGGGTGGTATGGCGCGGCGGCAATCCGCAGCCTGTTCCTCTGATCCCCGCCGTGGCCGGACTGACCGCTGTGGGGACATTGATGGACGAGGATGAGGACGCCGAGGAAAAGCGGCGACGCATGGAGGCGAAAATCGCCGCCGAAAACTTCGGCGCGGCGATCGGCTTCGCCGCGGGCGCAGCTCTGGCGATGAAAGAAAAATTGAATGAACAGGCCGCGCGAGAAGAACAGAAAAAGCAACAGCATGAGCAAATGATGGGAGGGTTCTAAAAATGGCAAGCATCAAAAAATTAGATGAGCGACGATATAATATCACCGTCAGCAACGGCTACCGACCCAACGGCAAAAAAATCAGCAAGGCGAAGACCATCCAAGTCCCACCCGGTATCCCCAAGCGCGGCATCGGGCAGTATGTCGCCCACGCCGCCGAGGAACTGGAGCGCAGCTTCAAGACTGGCTACGCCGAGGACGGCGAGATGACCTTTGAGGAATTTGCCTCCCGCTGGCTGAACCGGCAGACGAAATACGCCCCCAGCACCATCGCTGCATACCGGCGGATGCTGGAGGTGGTGTATCCCATGATCGGCGGCATCCGCCTCAATAAGCTCCGACCGATGGCATTGGAAAATATGCTCTCCGAGCTGCGCAAGCGCAAGCACCACGGAAAGCTCATCAACGAATCCACTGTGCAGCGGTACCTCTCCGTGGTCTCCGCCGTGCTCAGCGACGCCAAGCGCAACGAGATCATCGAGAAAAATCCCGCGCGAATGTTAGACCTCCCCACACCGCGGCGCGCGGTGCAGCGCATCCCCACGCGAAGCGAGGTGGAGAAGCTGCTGGACGCGCTGGCAAAGGAGCCGCGACACTACCGCCTGTTCTACCTGCTCTCCATGTACACCGGCTGCCGCCGGGGCGAGCTGTGCGCTCTGCAATGGTCGGACTTCACCGGCACGCAAAACGGTCTGCTGCTCACCGTCAGCCGCTCCCGCAGCAGCGTTCCCGGCAAGGGCATCGTGGAGGGTTCTACCAAAAACGGCAAGAGCCGCGAAGTCTATCTCTCCTCCGATCTGCGGGGCATCCTCCTCGCCTACAAGCGCCGCAAGCAGATGGAGGCGGACAAGCAGCGCCGCAGGCTCAGTCCCTATCTCTTCACCGACGAACAGGGGCAGCTCATCCACCCGGACACCTTCACCAAGCGGCTGCGGAAGATCTATGCCGCCATCGGCTTTCCGCGGGAGTACCATCTGCACACCCTGCGGCACTACTTCGTGACATCGCTGCTGCACTGCGGCGTGGACAAACAGACGGTGGCAGACCTCGTGGGTCATGCGGATACCGGCTTTCTGGAGCGTACCTACTGCCACCCCCAGCAGGCGCAGAAGGAGCAGGCGGCAGACTCCATGCTCACCATGCTCCGCCCGGACGGCGGACAGATCTTCAATCTCGCCGCCGTCTGTCCTCCGAAGCGGCACAGCGCATGATTGTTGCTTTCGTAGAAATTCATTTTCCCAAGAAAATTATGATAGCTTTACCGCCGCGCTTGCAGTATGTTGTGCTTACAAAATAAGCCTCAACTGTACCGAGGTCAAATGAAAGCGAGGTCATTTTTATGGCAAGCATCCGCAAGCGCGGCAGCAGCTATCTCATCGTGGGGTCCATGGGCTATGACTACAACGGCAAGCGCATCAAGCCCCAGCAGAAAACCGTCCACACGCCGGAAGAACTGACACCCAAGCAGGTCGAAAAGTGGCTCAACGAGCAGGCCGTCCTGTTCGAGCGGGAATGCCGTCACACGCCGCAGCCCGTCCAGCAGCTCACGCTGGCAAAATACATCGACCTGTGGCTGACGGACATCGCTCCCGGCAAGCTGGCGAAGTCCACCATCCGCCGCGACCGGCAGGACATCGAGCGTATTCTCCCGGCGCTGGGTCACTACAAGCTCACCGAGCTGCGGCCGGAGCACTTCCGGAATTTCTACGCAGAACTGCGAAAAGTCATTCGTCCCGACACAAAAAAGCCACTCTCCGAGTACACCATTGAGGGCGTGCACGCTACGCTGTGCAGCATCCTCTCTGATGCCGTGGAGGGTGGCTTTCTTTCGCATAATCCGGCTTGGCGCACCTACCGCTACGCCGGGCGCAAGTGCGAAAAGAAAATCGCGGACGAGGAAACGGCGCAGAGGATCATTGCCGCGCTGGAGGGCGAGAGCATCAAGTACGAAACCTACTTCAAGCTCATCATCGCCACGGGAATGCGGCGGGGCGAGTGCTGCGGATTGAAGTGGTGCGACATTGATTGGGAGCAGCGTTCCATCCACATCTGCCGCAACGCGGTCAAGGTGACGGACGAGGAGATCTTTGTAAAAGAACCCAAGACCCACGCAGGCAACCGCTATGTGTACTTCTCCGCCGAGATGGAAAGTCTCCTGCGGGAGTACCGGCAGGAATGTGCATACATCACCGAAACCTATGACCAGCGGCAGCTGACCGCTGATGACTTCCTGTTCCGCCGCCAGGGAGCGCAGCTTCCCATGACGCCCACCACCTTCACCTACCGCTTCAAGCTGATCCTCAAGAAGAACGGCTTGCCGCAGGAGCTGAACGTCCATTCCCTCCGGCACACCGCCGCCAGTCTGATGATCGCGGGCGGCACGGATGTGGCCACGGTGGCGGGCATTCTCGGCCACAGCCAGCCCTCCACCACGCTGGATATCTATACCCACGCCTTCGACAAGAATAAGCAAACCGCAAGTGCAAAACTACAAAAAGGGCTTGAGATATAATAATTTGACATCTTTGCGTGGCACTTCATGATTGCTGGCAACTTATAGTACGGGGATAAACGGATTCCGAATCGTCCAAAATGTGAGAACTCATGATTTGACTTCCAGCATACATGAGATACTTTATACCACTTGCCACAGCCATCTCTTCAGCAGCTGTCTGCTTTGCCTTAACCACAGTATCATCAATCTTGTTGTCACCTTTGACCTCGATAAGCTGATAGGAGCCGTCTGTCATCTTCGCAAGGAAGTCAGGATAATACTGGCGGATTCTGCCGGATTCCGGGTCATAGTAATGGACAGAGAGATCGCCCTGATTGGAGGTGAACATACCTGTGAAGTACACCTCCGCAACTTTGCCGCTTGTAATATACTGCATGAAGCATTCCTTCTCCGGCTTTGAGTCAAAACAATAGGTGTCGGCGTGGAAGCTCTTTGCGATTTCTTCAGGTTTAAAACCGGGATAACGATTTGTAAGCACGAGGTCATCCTTTGCGGAGAACTCATAGTATCCGGCATCCTTCGGCTCGTGCAGCAGCACCAGTTCTTTGTCCTCAGTTTTCAATTCCGAAGTGACATCAAACAGCGCATGAAATACGGCAGGGATAATATAGTCATCCAAAACAGCGTTATAGCGGTTGACCGCCTCGAGAACCGTATCGATCCCGTCAACGGATTCTCGAAGAATTCTGGCGGCGAGGATGCAGGAAATATTAAGATAACGGGCCACTTCTCCGGCGAGAGAAAATTCGCTATAACGCATATTCTCCTTGAAATGGTCGATATTCTTCTCTTTAACAGAGGTGTCAAGGGCGAGGCTGTCTCTCTCGTACATGATGCTGGCATACTTGGAGAAGTCCGCATCTGCCAGCTTGAAATCTACCGGCTCGGAGTATTCCTTTTCGTGGATCGTATACTCGTGCCATACCCGCTTGAGCGTGATTGTTCTCGGAGGAGGAAGCACCCGTACCTGGTATTTGTGTCGGTCATCCTTGGATGGATTCTTGATGTCTTTGATCTCCATATTAAAGTTCTTGTGGAGCTCATCATCCAGAGTGTCGTAGTTTTCCTTGGAGAGAAATACAGCGGCAGTCAAGCGCTCGTCTGTGATTGCACGGAGACAGCGCATCGTAGCCTGGAGAACAAATATTTTCGACTTTGGACTACGGAAAAGAGCCACGCCAAAGAGAGAACGGCAGTTCCAACCTTCCTTGCCTTTTTCAACAAGAATAATGAACTGCTTTTCATTTCCTTCCGAGCTGGGAACATCGAGATTGTTGAAATCTCTGATGTCATCGTTTTTCGTGTACTTCGCATCGCCGACATTCAGCAGAATCCTTGAGGCAGGAATGCCGAGGTCAGCCAGGATTTTCTCCAGAACCGGCTTGACTTCCGTTGCCGCCTCTTCTACGCCGGAAGCATAGATAGCGAGTTTCGGATTCAGTCCTTCGTAGGTCTTTCCGCCATACCGTTCCCAGAAGGTTCTCACTACTGCGGTCAGAAACTCCTCATTCTTGACATTTTCAAAACCGATGGGATCAGCGTCTTTCAGGAAGCCGTTCCAGATAGATTCACGCAGACCGTATGCGTAGACGACTTCCGGTAGAAGCTGGTTCTTGACATACGGTGTACCGGTGTAGTTATAGCAGGCCACAATAGATGTGTTTTCCGCAAGCAGATTGATGGTGTCGCGCAGGCTGGTCTTATTGGCTCCGCTCGACCTAATCTGCTTTTCCAAATCTGCACCGAAAAGGTGATGCGCCTCATCGACATAGACGCCGAGCTGCGGCAGGCGGCAGAGCTTCTTGAAACGCTGGTTGTCCATCAGCGTGGTGTCATCCCACGCATCGTCATCATCGTTGTCTGCACCGTATACGGCAGAAAGCAGCGATCCGGTTCCGGCAAAGAGTGTCTCCGTAGGCGTGGATTCCTTGCGCTTTTTCTTCACGATGATCTTCTGCGTATTGGAGATGATAATATTGAAATCCGAATCGTCGATAGTGTGCAGAATCGTTCCGGCCTCGTCAAGAAAGTGAAATTTGATGTTGGAATCGAGCACACGGGCATACTCCGGCGGCACGACCTTCGTTTTGTCAAAGGTCATGATCTCACGGAGCGACTGGAGGACGGTCTTATCCGGTGCGAAGACCAGCGCATTGTGGCAGAAACGCTTGTCCCTCGGATACTTTTTCGCAAGCAGGAATTCATAGAAGATGCAGGTGGCCATGAGGATGGTTTTTCCAAGTCCCATCGTAAGTGCGTAGATATAGTTTGGATAGCTCTCACGGTACTTCTTCATCTGCTTGAAGAGCGTGTCGGTCTGCTTTTCAGTCGGGGCGTCAAAGAGTCGAATCTGACCGCCCTTACCAATGGAATAATAGGACGCATCGGAGAAGTGATCCCGTCTGTGACGCCAGTCGTCAAACATCTCATAGACCTGCTTGTTATTCATGAATTCCTTCACAAAAACATACATCTCCAACGCCTCAAACTGCGGCTTCCGCAGGAAGGCGTGGGGATTCTCCTCGCCGTCGTTGTAGGCGAGGAATTTTCTCGTGAGGTCATTATAACGGGAGCGAATTTTTCCTCGGTTCGTAGAGTAGTAATACCACAGCTGCTCGTTGAAGGAAAAATTCGGATCAAATCCTGCGGGCATTTAACGCACCTCCAATTCCAGCGACTCGGAGAGTAGGTCGGTGATTTTGACTTTGATGGTGCCGGAACCTTCCGGAATGTCGTAGATACCCTTTACCAGTTCACTCTTGCCGGGGACATCGGTCACGGCAGGCTGCATCACCACGCCGTCGTAGTTCCAGTCGATCATAACGGAATCGACCATCTGACGCCAGTCCTCCACGTACTCTTTCTGGAGGGAGAGCTTCTGCATCAGGTTCATCGGATAGAACGCACGGATGACCAGCTTGCCGCCTTCCCGGACGATCTCCGCCTCGGAGTCGCGCTTCAGCTGAAGGTCTGCCTTATCGCGGAGGATGTCCATGATCTGGATGTCTACCTTATAATCGGTCAGTTCCTGCTCCATTGCCCCCTTCAGGTCAGGCTCGTGTCCCATGCAGACGATGGTGATGCGCTCCACGGGCTGATTCGGATTTTCTTCCTTGCGCTTCTCGTAGGTTTTATACGGAAGGTTCGCAAGAAGCTCCTTCAAGTCTGCCTTGGTGGCAATGCGGTTGACTGGCATGATCTTCACCATCCTGCCATCCAGTTCACCGTCCCAGATATCGCTCTGCGGGAACGGCTGGATCTCCAGCGCTGCGATCAGCAGGTCACGGGCTTCCACGGGGTTGCGGAAGAAGTCATAGTTGTTGACGTTGTAGACCTCGAAACCGGTGTATTTCGTGTCATCGGCCGATCCCATACCGGTCTGGCTGTTTTCCAACTCTTTTGCCACAGAGAGCAGACGCTTGGTAGTCGTCTGGATTGCACCGAGATTGATGTCCGCACCAATAAAACGGCGACCAAGTTTCATGGCTACAGACTGCGTAGTACCGCTTCCCATGAAGCAGTCGAAGACAAGGTCTCCTGGTTGTGAAGAGGCTTCAATAATTAGTTCAAGAATTCTCTTTGGTTTTTGCGTTGGATAATTCAAATTTTCACTGCTTGTTTTCCGCGTGACGGATGTTTGCCCTATGTTCAAAACATCCTCTTCCCATACAGAATCCAAGAATCTATCTGTAAATTCATCGTATATTATTTTACCTTGTCCATCTCGTGCTACTTCTAATGCTTTTGTTTTTCCATTCCAAATCACACGGTTTCTTTTTACTGGCTTATCAAGCGGCACTTTTACACGCTCATAGTAATACTTCGGCGTTTTTGAATAGAAAAGAATGGTATCATGCTTCCTTGGGAGTGAAGTTGTAGCATTTCCTTGCATATAATCAGCATAATGCCACACAATTTCATTTACAAAATTGTTCGAACCAAACACTTCATCGAGGAGACATCTAAGATGGTGCACTTTGTGCCAATCACAATGAACATATATACAACCCTTTTCTGAGAGCAACTCCCGCATCAAAATTAAGCGCTCATACATGAACTGTAGGTATTCGTCGTTTGTCCAGATGTCCCCATATTGTTTTTCCTCAAATGAGGAACTATCAGATATAGTTTTTCCAACATTTTTGACCTCAATTTTTCGCTTATAATCTGCTTTGCTATCAAACGGGGGGTCAATGTAGATGAGATCAATCTTCCCACGATACTCCTTTAACAGATGGCTCATAACCTGAAGATTGTCACCCCAGAAAATCTTGTTGATCCAGCCGTTCTGCTCCTCGCCGTAGGACTCCCGCAGCTGTGCGGGGTAGTACTGCGTGGAGCGATAGGGGCGCTTGCCCGTCCAGCGAAGCTCGGGGAACCCCTTTATCGTCGGTCTCTGTTCAAATTCAAAAGTAAGCTGCTCATCCATTATAGTTGCCCTCCATTTTGTCGTTTCTTGCGTCATATCCGTATTTCGCGGCTATAGTTGTTATTTCTGCAGCTCTGATAGGAACGAGCTGCCGTTCCTCATATAAATCTCTGCCAAGCAGACCGTGAAGTACGATGTACTTATCCGTTTCGAGCAGGTTTGGATTCTCGCTCAAAAGGGAATTTACCCGTTCCAGCATAGCCGGGTTTGTCAGCTGTGCTAAAGTCGCATCAATGTCCATCTCTCCGGCATCGTAGAGTTTCTTTAGGCTGCTCAACATTCCGAGCCAATGATACAGGACTTTTCGCTTTTCGGCATAGGCTTCTTCCTGCGTCATCTTTGTGGTAGCTTTCGGCTGTCTTACAGCAACATCCGTACTTGCTTTTGATTTCGCAAGGACTGCATCTGCTTTCAGTTTTTTTGATGTAAGAGCTTCTTTTGTGCGGCGGTAGAACGGAACGATATGCTCATGCCACACATTCGGAAGCACTTCATAAAAGAAGATGTCAACGGCTCTATCAACGATGATTTCAGTGGCTTCCATCGCCGTGTCCCGGACGGTGTCTTTGATGTAGTCCTTAACAGGAGAACTTTTTCTGACGGGGGCAGCGGGCGGTGCAGAAGTTCTCTGCTGAACCATAGGTGTGTTTTCTACATAGTGTTTCAGTTCCCTCAGAACCCTGTGGGGCTTGCGATTCATGAGCCGTCCGTATTCATCAATAAAAGCCTCGTCACGTTTCCATTTCGCAAAAAGCTCATCATCGGGAATGATATATATGATATTATCTTTCCTAACCCTATGTTCAGCCATACCACAGCCCCCTTCTTTATTTGTTTCTGCAATAGAACCGGAAGTCACAGCCAGCACAGACCTTCGGGTCATCGGCACAGTGCCGGAAATCCTTTTTCATGATCTTATGTACCGTATCATCGAACGACGCCAGCGTTCCTTCCACGGCAGACTTCGTATACGGATATGTGATCGTCGGTACGCCGCCGTCCTCTCCGGTATAGTAGAGGTGCATCTTACTGACCTTCCGCCCGGTACGCTCCTCCACGAGATGGGCATAGATATGAAGCTGCCGACGGTACCGCTCAAGCCGATCCCGCATTTTCTCCATATCCGGTTTCCGTTCGGCTTTGAAATCCACAATCTCGACCGTGTCGCCCTCACCCCGGATCAGGTCGACCTTGCCTTCAATGATATAATCCGGCTTCACCAGAGAAACATCCACCTCTGCTTGCTGGATGGCAGACCAGTCGCCGTGCTGCCGCTCTACATAGCGGAGCACTTGCTTCAATGCCGCCTCGCGCTGAGGACCGGCGAGGTAGGTGTGCTCGGTTTTCGTCAATGACACATAGTTGGAGGCAAACCAACGGTTCACGTTTTCCTCGGTGATCGTCTGCTCCTCGTGCCTGAGTGCAGCACGGTGAACATCCTCTATCGTCTCATGGACAAGCGTACCGAAGAGCATAGCGTTGGCACGGACGGGCATGAACTCCAGTTCGCGGTAGAACTTGTACTGCAGGGCGCAGGTCTCATACACTGTGATGTGCGATGTGAACGAGTAGGTGCTCTTGACGTTCACGGCCTTCACGGACTTGAAGTTGAACTCCCGGATATCAAATGCTTCGCTGTCCACGGACTGAAGCTCGTCATAAACCTCTTTGAAGTAAGCGCTGGGTGTCCGCTTGTCCTCATTGCAGGTCAGTATCAACAGATCCTGCGCACGGGAGAAAGCCGTGTAGTACAGACGCCAGAAATCAAAGAATTTTGTGACCTCATACGGTTCAAATGCCGGGCGCTTGAAGTAGCGATCCTCTATCGTCATCATAAGGTCGTTTGTGGTTTTTCTCGGCACATTTGTCAGAGAATCCACAAAAACAATCGGGAACTCCATCCCTTTGGACTGGTGGATCGTAAGGAATGAGACGCAGCCGCTCGGCGCATACTCGGAATCATCCTCATACTCCGTGATACCGCCGTCATAGAGCAGGCGGAGATACAGATTAAAGAGCAGTTCCGTATTGGCATCAATGCCGCGTTTCCCGCGATACTTGTCGGCCGATAAGACATCCACCCGGTGGAGGTATTCAAATTTTCCGATGATCTGCGTCAGCTTTGCCAGATTTCGAGCTGGTCGGATATCGACAACGCCGACATCCATATCTGTATCCAGAATACCGGCAAAAGGCTGAAACTCAAACATCTGATACACGAGCCCACAGTAGGCGTAGTCCGTTGCGTCGGTCAGGCTTACATGGTCTTTTCCTCGGCGGCGTATCCATTTCAGCAGGTCGGTGTGCTCCGGCTGCATCAGATACTCATTCGCCAGCATGATACAGTTCCGATAATAAGTCAGGTGCTCAGGCTGTAAAAAGGTATACTCCCCGTTTTCCAACCCCTGCACATAAAACGGGAACATCAGCATAAGGCAGCCGAGCGCCAGTCGTATTTCGTCACGCTGGAAAAACATATCCGAACGCGGTGAGTAAACATTGATATGGTTCTCCTCAAGAAAACGAGCAAGAGCAGTCACCCTCGGATGTTTGACTGAGTTGAAGAGAAACGCTATCTGATTATAGTCCATCAGCTTGCCGGATGTTTTCAGGTTGTTGATAAACTGCAGGATCTTCTCATGCCATTCATCCTCGTCATTCACACCGGCTAATTTCACGACCGCAGGGCTGTGAAGTGCGGATTTTTCATGAGGTTCAATGCGTTTTTCATATCTGAAATTTTCCCAGCGAAACTTGAACTTTGCACCATCCGTGGTATCCATCCATCGGTTATAAAAATCAACGATGTCGCTGTTGGAACGATAGTTGATGACCAGCGGGATAATACGGCATTCGCCATTGGCAAACTTCTGCGGAAATTCCAGGATGTTTCGGATGGTTGCACCGCGGAAACGGTACAGGCCCTGGTCATCGTCTCCGACCACGCAGATATTCTTTCTTTCCCCGGCGAGGAGAAACACGAGTTGCTCCTGAATATAGTTCGTGTCCTGGTATTCATCGACCATGATATGCGTGATCGCAGAGCGAAGCTCATTCAGAATGCCCTCGTTATCGCAGAGAAGCCGATATGCCTCTATCTGGATGGAGGAGAAATCCATCAGATTCGCTTCCGTAAGAATTGTGCGATATTCCTGAAGCATCCGACCGAGTGATGCAATCGATGGGTCATGGTCAGACATCAGCTCCTCCGGCGAAACCAATTCTTCGGAAAGGTTGTTTACAAAGTTACAGATCGTTTCGGCTTGCTTCCATGCGCCACCGTTCGGAAGGACGATTTCAATCTCCGGAATACTTCTGAAACGATGGATATTCTGAAATACCATATACTGCTGGTCAAACGAATCCATCAAGCGGTAGTTTCGGCGAAGCCGTGTATATTCCAAATGCTCTTTCAGCATACGAAGGCAGAGCGAGTGGAACGTACCGATATACATTTCGTTGATGTTTGCCGTGATGTTTCGATTTGCAAGCTCGTTTGTAATACGTGTTACCAGTTCCTTCGCAGCCTTTTCCGTAAATGTGGCAATGAAGATGCTCTCCGGCCTTACATTGCATTCCTCTATGAGGTAGATTGCACGCTGCACGAGCGTATATGTTTTGCCGGTTCCGGGACCTGCCGTTATGAGGACAGGACCGTCTGCAGCCGCTATTGCTTTTCGCTGCCCGTCATTTGCGTTTCCAAAATCAAACATAGCTGATCACCACAATTCTTCATTGAATGATTCGTAAGCGCTTAGCTATACTACATGATTGTTAAAGTATACCATTATTTTAATCTATCAGCAACCATTATTCGTTTCTCTTGATGAACAGGCAAAGCGCATAATACCGCTATTCAATCACTTAAACGCGCAAGTCAGGTACCGCCTCCATCTGTTGCTAATAAAAATCCCCAAAAGCTATACAGCTTTTAGGGATTTGGTACGCCCGACTGGATTCGAACCAGCGGCCTTTAGAGTCGGAGTCTAACGCTC
>ERZ506750.800-NODE-800-length-11665-cov-3.893712_pt1 | contig 11665 bp, 15 predicted proteins | sample MGYA00513186_ERZ506750 | MGnify/ENA metagenome assembly ERZ506750
TGCGCCATCCGCGGGTCAAGATTTCCGCTGCAGCCCTTTTCCGGAATAATTAAGTTAACAAAAACATCCTTTGGCTTGCTCATGCTGGACGAGCGACTGTTCGAGAGGCCCGACGAGCTGTTCCGCGGGATACTGCTCGAGCTGATGGGGCTGCGCCACGTCTCGGCGTCGACGATCTTCTGCGTCCAGTTCAAGAAGTCCGACCGGCACGCCATGCCCGGCAGTGGCATTCATGCCGACGTCTTCATGGACTGTATCGTGCGCAGCGCTGCGCGGCCCTACATGGGCAAAGAGGGCATGCGTAAGAGATGGCCGAAAGAGGGGTGTAGCGGCTTGGCTGGTTCTCACTCGCGATATCCCGGTCGTGACTCGCAATAATCAGCGGCTTTGGAGTGTGCAAATGCTTACTATGCGTTGTTTAGTTATTGCCTATCGAGCAAACGGACTCATTCTTCGCTTTGATTGAGGACCTTAGCTGAGGCTCCAAATCCCTTCACTGTCAAATCAGCCTCTAGACCCGAGGAGAAGCACGTTCAAAAGCCGTCCTTGCCTGCCGCTCATCAGCAAAGTCAAATACATTTGCAGCGGTATTCTGCCAACGCGGCCCACAGGTCAATCCAGCTTAGTTTCCCGCTGCTCAGAGATCATTTTTCTGAGAATGGCTTTGAACTTTCGGCTACGAGAAATAATGAGTTCGGTTAAGACGTTCAAATCCTTATCATTTTGTATCCAGTAGCCTTTGCTCATTCCGTCAAAGTCCTCAAATCGCTCAAGATCATCCTCCAGCTCTTTCTCGATGCCATCATCCAACTTAAAACTCACTGGATATATCATTCCTAGATGAATTGTAAGGACGCGGAATTTGTATTTATCGCTGAAAACGTCGAAAACAAAGTCGCTCGGCTCGTAAAGCTCATTGGCATCAACCTGTCGTAGCGCGTCCTTCTCCTCTTCGGCCGTACCGCTAATCACAGAGGCGCGAAACACATCGGCTAAAGCTGCGGCATTAGTCGGCTTCTTCACTAACTCCAGCTTTTTAAAGCGGGCGCGAACCCGTCCACCCGAACTGGCCTCAATTACTTTGCATTGACGTTCGAAAAAAGGTATTAAGTCATCGGTTGAGTCCAGGGGCTCCTCGGTAAATAGCCCTGCCCAGAGCTCATCCATACTGTTATCAATCATTTAATTTGCTCCAAGTCTAATCGCACGAATAAAGGCAGATGATCACTAATGGAGGCTATTGGGGCAATACCACCGATTAACGGAGTATCCCCAGCTTTTCGTAAGTACTTATATTCAACAACGGAATTCGCGAGCGAGGGGCTGACGATTGCCTGATCGAGGCAGCTCCAGTAATAGGTGTCTGGACCAGTCGAGGTATAAAACGATCCGCAATTCGCATTCGCCTCAGAGAAATACTCGAGCGTAGGATTGTACATAAATTTATATTCGGATGATTCGACCGTCTTAGACTCCATGCGCATGGCAACTTCCTTGAAAAATGTCGCATTGAATAATGTCGCCCAAATCATCTCATCTGCAAACGGTGGAACGTTGAAGTCGCCTATCACAATACTTGAGCTACAGCCTTGCTCTGACTCCTGCGCTCTTAAATCCAATACCAAACGACGCACCGTTTCGCGGCGCGCGGCGCCGAGGGCATCGTTGCGACAATCTTGTAGATGCACGGCGAAGATGTTTATCTTGCAATATTCGGAATCTATAGTAAAGCCAACATATCGGGATTGCCCGAATACGCCAAGACTATTTATCCCTTTTCGTAAAAGAAAACGAACTTTAGTTGGCCCATTAACAGGATCACATGGTTTATATGGAAAACTCTCATCTTCACGAAGGGCTTCAAAATTAACCCCTTTATGCTCGGCAAAAGCGGCGACATCGATGTTGTGCTCTATAAGAAGCTCCTTTATCAAAGCGGTGTTGTCATTCCCATGGAGATTCCAAAACAGAAGGTTCGTGGCAAGTCACCGTCAATCGATAAAGGAGAAGGCCTTTGCGCTTCGTTATATATATTACTGTATGAAACTTAAATATCTACAGGGAACGAATAAAGTGGGCTGCTCATGCGGACGTGAAATCTTGGGAAGAAAGTGAAGCCACGTCCTGCAATGCGGGCGCTTGGGCGGTCATCAGCTCCGAATAGTGCCATTTGGACGACGGATAGCCCAGTTTCGCTATCGCGTCCGCATGGCTGCACCCGAACCTGATGTACATCTTGATCGCGACCTGACCGACGCCATCGGCGAATCGGGGGCTGCCTGTTCGTCGGCGTTGAGGGGGCATGCTTATTCATGGCGCCATCCTCATTCGCTGGTTGAGCGGAGAGGGAGTCGAAGGGTGCCGCGCGGTGAGGCCCCCAGAGGTCGCAAAATCTGTGAATCTGGATGGGTAGCATGAGAGGCTAACAACGATGCATCAATAAACGAAATCTCAAGCTTAATCGTTGGCGTCGTTCGGGCCGCTAAAGCAGTAACCTTCCCTCAATTTAGCCTAGTCGCTAGTCTTGAAACTCATCGTCGCAGTCGATTTCCATCGGCCCTGCAAGCACTGCTGCGCCGAAGCGGATAACGACGTCGGTGGCCAGTATGGCCTTCAGGGAATGCTCTAGGGTATCGTAATCGGTCTGTTCGCCATGGCAAATCTTGTTACGGAGCGGATTATGGGCGGCGGTATCAGCATCCATCGTATTCGTTAAAATCACCGAAATGATGTAGTCAGCCGCATGGTGGAACGTGTACCAACCATCCTGAGAAAGGAGAACCAGCAAGAGAACCCTGTCCTTCACATTGGAGAGCTTCCTAGCATCGCCCTTCTTATTGTGAGAGGGGTTTACGCCGAGCTTGCCCGCATAGAGGTCGAATAACTCAGCTTGCTTTCCTTCGAGCGTTTTAAACTTGGGGGGACAATACTTCTCTATCAAACCTTCCAGAAGGTTCATGAGGAGGGCAACGCAGCCTTCGTAGTCGTCTTTTTCGTGTCGATTCAGGGCGCTTTCAAGTACGCGCTTCTCGCCAGTGGTCAGCTCATCGTGCTCCCTCCATCTGACGCGGGTCTCCCTGAGCCACTTGTCGTCGAGGCTTCCAAAGGCGATTTCGGAGACCAGCCTTCTGAGCTCCGCGTCCGTGGCGTCCGCGGGCAGTGTGTCAAGCCTGTTGCAGGCATCTGCGTCATCGATGAGGTACATGGGCCAATTTGATCTGCCGAGGATTTCGACCCTTTTGGACTTCAGCGCAATAGGCCGGAAAGCATCGGCAATCGCCTTGATATCGACTCCGCGAGCAACCTCCCGAGCAACTTCTGCCAAATGGCTAAGGGCAGGAACCATCCTCTGAATCATCGAGGAATAGTCGGAGAGGTGCTGAAGCGCTTCGGGCGAAAGCGGGATCTTGGGCACAGCGTGTGGAGTATTTAAGCCGTTGCTGCCATCTAGGGCGTCCCGGTCGATGGGCTTGTTGTCCTCATCGGACGTATTGTTGCCTGAATCTAACTTTTCATTCATAGGAGACTCTCCATTTTTCCAATGCCGATCAATAAACGAAGCCATCTCGAGAAGCGCCTAATCGATACGCTCCGTAATCGTTTGCAAGGCGTACGAGATGTTGTTGAGCGGATTCTTGCCGTTCGTTCTCAGCTGCACGATGTTGGCATTCATCGAGACACCAACGATGCTTGTGTCCGTATACGATTTCCTGCCGTTGGAATACGCGACCTTGAATGTTAGCTCATCGACACCGGCTTCCCCCATCTTGTGGTAGTCAATCGCACAAACGATCTTCTGCCCAGGCATAAGCGTGGTGCCCTCGATGCCTTGAAGAAGGGGGAGGGGTTCGGATCCCAGCATGAAATCAGCAAGGTTGTAATCGCATTCGAACGAAACGATTCTGCCCATGGAGGCACCGTAATTCTTCACAGTAAGTGCGAAGACGGGCGAGCCGTTGTTGACCTGCAGGGATGAGACCCCGATGTACGGCCGTGTGCTCTCCTCGATCATTCTGCTGTTCTGATGCAACGTCAGCACCGAGACGACGACTGAGACTACGACTAGCACGACTGACAGAATCGAGAGCGTGATGCTCCAGAAAAGCTGCGGATTGCTAAAGAGCATGTCGACTGCCTGTTGCACTTAAACTGTACCTCCATCTATTCCGATTACTAGCCGCTTCGTCCGCAGGCCCCGCACGTATCTTTACCGAGGAGCATAAAGTGACCCGCTTGTTTGGACACGAAATCTTGGGTCGAAAGCGAGCCCGCGTCCTATAACGCTGCTGCTTGGGAGGCCGCCAGACCCGAATAGTACCACTCGGACGGCGTGTCGTAGCCGAGCGACTGGTGCGGGCGGGCGGCGTTATACTGCTCGACGTAGTCCGTGACGAGCCTGCGGAGCTCTGCCGGCGTCTCGTACTCGCAGATCCTCACGCACTCGCTCTTGAGGCTGCGGAACCATTTCTCCACGATCACGTTGTCGATTCAGCCGCCCTGCCGTCCATGCTCTGGAGCATGTGGCTTGACGTTCTCTTGGCCGGCTTGGATGGGCTGGGCTTCGGACACACCGGCCGCACGCTCATCTTCTTCATGAGGCCTGCCACGTGCCGGCGCCTCCTGGGCCTGTAGCAGTGGCTCGACCTGGGGATTCCCAGCAGCTGGCACTGCCTCGCGACCGGGACCTCAGCGTTTCCCGGGTCTACCAGGCGCGTCCGCGATGTCGATGACGTAGCGCTTAAGCAGGCCGCGTTGAAGATAATCGCGCTCGGCGGTGAGCTTACCGATCTTGCGATGCAGGTCATCGACCTCCTCCCGGTGCCCCGCGAGCTCCCGCTCGCGCGCCCGCCCGTCCTCCGCGGCGGAGAACTAGCGCGACAGGTCGGACTCGGCCTTCGCCTCCCAGTTCCTGACCAGGTTGGGGTTGAGGCCGTGCTCGGCGGCGATCTCGCCGACGGTCTTGGCGCCCTGCAGCGCCTCGAGCACCAGCCTCGCCTTGAACTCGACGGATTAGGGTTTGCCCTTGGGCATGTGCAACCTCGCTTTCCGTGCCTTCCCAGGCACATTGTGCGGGTTCACTCCCGGATGTCAAAACGGTGTCCAGCTTAGGCGGGCCGCATTACTGCTCGACAGGATCGAGACGCATAGGGAATAGCCATTGACAACTATAGGAGCGTCTCTCGACACTGCCCATGGCGCGCAACGTCCGCAACCTGTTTTAGCCTGCTCGCCGCGGCGCCACTCATTTCAGAATATGTCTCCCTTCGTTGGCTTCGACCGTCGGGCCCTGGAACAGTTTGTCCCGCTTCGACAGTTTGAGGATGCACATGGCATCCTGCGCTTCCTGGGGTATCCACGAGGAGTCGAGCTTCTCCTTGAGCACGGCAACGATGAACTGGCAGTCAATACCATTTGCTATGTCGATAATTTTCCTCAGGTCTTCACCTTCGACGTTCTCGACGACGTCTTGAACCACGAAGCGAGGCACCTCTATCCTGTTGGCGATTGCGAACTCCTGATACGAAAGGTCGTAGACCGCCAAAAGGGACTTGCGCGTGCCGGTGCTTGATCCGTTGAGGTCGGTTATGGCTACCGGGAACTTATTCGTAGCGGTCGAATAAGTCAATATAGGCCTCTCCCCGTTAACGTCGTTTGCCATTGGTGTGAAGTAGCTATTGAAGGAGTTCATCATGTCCTGATGGCTCGAAACTGAGGACTCCCGTTCCTCCCCGCCCTCGGAGAGACTTGTGATTTGGCTTTCCAGCTCCTTTATGCGTTCGTCGTAGCCATGCAACGTGCTAAGAACCTCGGAGTTCCTTCCCATCTCCTGGCGCAGGCGCATGCACTCTTCGAGAAGAACTTCGTACTCGGTCATCGCCTCACCATCAAGGAGCGAGAGGTAACGCGAGTTCTCAGCTGCGAAGTCTACGAGCTTGACCTGGGCGCTCGCTCTTTCCGATTCGAGTTCGGCTCCGACCTCCTGGAAGTAAGTTATTTCGTTCTCGCAAAGCGCACGGTTGAACTCGACCATTTCTTCGAACGTCTTATTCACCGAGGGAATGAGGGAGCATACCTCATCATAGAAGCTACGCGAAAGCGACAGATCTGCCTGTTTTGCCGCCTCCTTCTTAGCACGCTCGATTGACTCGGCGTTGCGCCCAATCCTGAATTCAATCTCAGACAAATCGGAGCGCAGCTCGGTATACCGGTTCCTTGCCTCCTCGATTGCCTCTCTGTTAGCCTTGAACTCATCAGCGTCAAGAACGTCATCGAGCCTGGACTCTGCGCGCTGACACTCGCGCTCCAGCGCCACGCCCACTTGGGCAAGCTGCTCCTCGTCCTTGATGCCTGCAAGGCGCCTGAACTGCTTGGCAGACTCCTTAAGCTTGTTCAGCTCTCTGTTAAGCTCCGCCAACCTCGCGTCAAGTTCAGAGTCAGAGATATCGAAAAGATAATTGTAGACAGCTCTATAATCGACGTTAGAGGCCCTGGGCAACGTTCTGAGGAATGAATAGTCGTCCCCGCTTAGGGAAATACGTACGAAGGATTTGATGAGCTGGCGAAACGTGGGCTTACTAGAGCCCGCCGCAAATAGGGCATCACCTAACAGCTCCCTGTACTTGGTCGCGCTCACCTTCTCGCCGTCGAAGAAATACCGACCTCTCGGGAATAGCTCCACCATAAGCTCGACGCTATGGTTAGAGGGCCTCTCGAGTGAGCTCACGAGAGTCATCTCGCCCACAACACGCTTTTCCTTGATGATATCGCTCAACTCTTCATTGACACTATTCGTCTCATCGTCCTTATAGAGGCGATCTCTACCGTTTGCACCGAGCAGCACGTCTATGAGCTTGAGAAACGTCGTTTTGCCGACCTTGTTATGTCTGTCCGATTCAAAAGCATCAACGATGAGGTTGGCTCCTTGGTGGAATACGACCTCACGCATGACACGACCAGTTGTTGAATTCCGAAGTCTAACCGACCCTATGAACACGGAGCCCCCCTTTCTCTGTGGCCTCCACGTCTGCAACGAGGAACAAGAAATCGATGGCCATAAGAAAGAACTCGTAGGGGACTGCACCGCATCGTGTGGGGTCGCAGACCCATCTGTATAAGTCGATCGGCCCAGTTTCACCTGCAACGGAAATCCTCGAGTACGCTAAAGCGGCAATGTAGTACACCGTCTTCACAGGGTCATTATTCCTATCGATGAGCAGCACGGCTCCCTATTCCTCTTCCCTTTCAGGCTTCACCAAGACGATGCACCGCGAGACCCCACATGCTACAAGTGCAATGCAAAAGCTCTCGACGTCCTCCGTCGAATGGGCGTGAGCATCGTAATCCATATCATGTTGGAGAGCGTCCACGAGGCGCTCTTTTATGGCGTCGAGCTGCGCATCTCCATTACCGACAACGAGCTCGCCGCCATCGTCATAATCGGCGACGTCGTAGAATAAGTCACCGAGCTTCTTGATTATCTTCTCGCTGTCGGGGAATTCCCTCATGGCATCGCGAACCATGGCGTAATCGTCTGAATGGTTGCGTATAACATTCATGTATTTGCTTGCGTTGTTGAACCGTAATTTTTCATTCATGCGGATGGGCGCATCGAGCGAGAGCTCTGAATCAGCACGCAGCGGCCCATTGTAAACGAGGGCAAGCAGGTCATGTACCACGCTGTGAGTGAGTCCTTCCCTGCCGCCAAGCCTCACCATGATGTTCTGGGTATTGTTGTCACCAACGATTTGACCCGTTCCAGCCCCCAACGAAGAAAGCTCGGTTGAACGAGAACTACCGATTTGCATGTACGTTCGCCTTGTTGTCCGAGCCCATGATTTGGCTGTTGCCGATACCGGAGGCATTCATAGTGCTGCTCTGAAATGAATCTCGCATCTTCTTGATATCTGACTTGACGGAGAAAGATATGACGGTAGCGACAATCGACGCGACTGAGGCAATTATCTCAAGGATTAGGTTTAGCGTTTCCATTCTTTGACGATCCTTTTAGCCAGATGGGTAAAGCCTTACTTACCTTCATGACTGAAGTTTCGGCGAGGAAAAACGAACTCGCAACCTCACATATTCGGGTGAAGACGGGGCCCCACTTTCCATCAAGAATGCTAATCTTTGTTGGCGAATTTCACAACTATAGCCAAGACGCAGAGAAAAGTTGCGACGCTGGCAGTCCTGCGCTCCCAATCCCACATGGCAGCCAGGTCGCGCCCGATATATCCTCCGTCGATAGTGTCGGTGACGTCCTGGGGAGCAGGGACTGAGCTTGCAACGGCTTCGACGCTGGATAACTAGTAAATCCAACAGTTTAGATAACAGGTGATGATTCGGGGGCAGAGGGCTCCCCGAATGCTATGCCCTTCCCAGCCAAACAGAGAATTTGCCCGAGCGCCCACCCGGATCTTCGTTTGGCGACAGTCCCTCCGGGTGGGCGTTCGGGCGGATGGGGCAGATCCATATGGGAAGAGCGAGCCCCTTCGGGGCGCTCGTGGCGGGCCTGACCACCGACGAGCTCCTGCTGCTTAGAGAGGCCGTCGACGAGATGTGTTTCGTCAAGAGGATTTGAGCAAAAAGAGCATCGGAAATTGGGCAGCCTGAGCATCGGAGGCGCGCACGCTTTTTGAGCGGCTAGCCCTCCCGCATGAGGGCATGGCGGACGTAGTAGGACTCGCCGCGGAACTGGACGAGCCTCCCGTGGTGGACAATGCGGTCGATCACGGCGGCGGCCATCTGGTCGTCCCCGAACACCGACCCCCACCTGCTGAACTCCAGGTTCGTGGTGATCACCACCGACTGCGTCTCGTAGGCGTCGGCGAAGAATATCTGGCATGACGATAGGCCCTTTCGCGTTTCGGAGCACATTTTCACAATGGGTTAGTAACCGCGTATTGCCTGGCTGATCTTGCCGTAATCCCACTGGTGTGAACCGTACGGGTCACGGCATATTGCCGCCAAATGTGTGCCGATGTACCTAAGCGGCTGGGGGCATTTATCACGATTGACAACGCAGCTGTTGTAAAGAACGACGATCTTTAGCCCGTGGCCGGCGGCATACTCGCATTCATACTCAATGAAGCTGCGGTGGTCCACCGATCCGGACCTATGGCAGGCGCCATAAGGCGAGTAGCTTACGCAGTATCTGCAGCCGCCCTTGGTCAAGTCCCTGGTCTTGTCGCCCACGACGAGCACAAACGTCTTTGAGGCATCAAGGCGCTCTCTAAGAGATCTCTTGATGCTGCAAGGCAAGCTCGTGTCCCTTGCTTGGGTTAACTCATGGGCGTCAACGAACGAGAGCCCCCAGCATGAGCTCTCGTTCCAATGCTGTAGCGTGGAAATGAGATTGTCGTCCCCTGTCCAGTCGCCTGTAATCTATCCCATCGGACTTGGCATCGAGGTACATGCATACGCCTCTCGTGGTCGCGGCGATCTGGGCGGAGGTGTCCTGGGTGTCGAAATTCGATAGCGGCCGCTTTTCCGGCACCCGTGGCCCACGGGATGATGGTTTTCGCAAGGTGAACGGCTTTTCCACCAAGGTCCACCCTGGTCGTCAGGGCAAGCATATCTCCGGGCACAAGAACTGCGTCCTCGGGAAAAGCGTGCTTCATCCGTCGCTCTCTGAAATCCAGCTGCTCGTCGAGAGGTGCGCGGGTGCTGGGGAGTGGAAGTGCGGCAACAAGGAAGTCGTTGACTTCCATCGGGTCATCGGTACATGGGTGAGCGTCAATGATGGAAACAGATTTGAAACTACTCGCGGAATCATTCATTACAGTAAAGATGGATGTCAGGTCGTTCCAACCCGCCCTGGAAAGGAGCGCGACCGATGAATCTCAATGAGAAGAGAGAAAAGGCGATTGGCGAAATCGAGCGATTTAGCCTTGCCAACGAAACGACTCCGCTCGTTATCACCTTCGCAGAGGGTGACTCTTATGTTTGCTATTGCGACACGGGAGAGTGGGAAGACAACGGTGAATTGGGCCCGCGGAGACCTGCGCGAAACCCGCCTGGCTACAAGCAATGGTACGAGATTGGTTTGCTTGCCATAAAGACCATCGTGCCCGGCTCAAACAAGGAACCTCGCTACAGGCGCATCGACATCTCTCGCAAGCATATGTCGTGCCGCGTGACGGCGGGAGACACGGTGCTCTACGAGGAATAACCGTCTAATTGCATACCGTCTGATTGCACAAGCCAAAGGTCGCCCGTCCGACGCGCAACTCGTGGGACGGGCGTTCCTTTAGCCTTCCATGCGGTTGAGGTGCTCGGCGCTTGAGGATTATCACGCTCCTGCAAGCCGCCTGTCTCGTCTGCCCTTACCCACTAAGCCTGTATCTGCGTTTCGGGCTATTCCGCGTGCCGATGGCATCCAAGGTTCCATCGTCGAGGAGCTTTGATATGTACCCCCTGATTGTTTTAATGCCAATTCCCGAAGCCCTCGCGATTTCCGAGGCACTCGCGCTCTCGCGCTCAGAGAGGAATGCGAGAATGGCGTCCTCGACGTTGTTCTTCGAGTAGGCCTTGCCTTCTTGCTCGGTCATCTTGCGATGTCGCAAGACGATTTGGAATCCATCGAGCGAGCTGCGCGAAATGGGGTTGGGCATGAGGGCTTCCTCAAGCTCGCGGTTGATAGTCGGATACCCAGACCCCCTGTTCTCAACGACACGGCCAACCCGACCGTCATAATCGGCGTAGGGAACGTCTTCGAGGATGCGCGAAAGGAACTGGTTCCTTGATGCCGTGGCGCCGCTGGTGCCGAGTTTTTCTAGGGTCAAAATGCCGAAGAGACCTCCGGGATTGGAGATTTCGAGACGGTCTGGGTAAAGGTCGACGGTCACAGGTGTCCCCTGCCCTTCGACGGAGTAGTCCCTGTGCATGAGCGCGTTGGCCACCGCCTCGCGCACTGCAGGAAGTGGATAATCGGGTACGTTCTCGCGCAGGGCGCCCTTGACGATTGCCCCATGCTTCATGTTTCTGGAAACTGCTCTTACCGTCTCGACAACCATTGCAGGAATTGGACCATCAATATTCACGGTGTCAGAGAAACGCTGGCCGCCAGGCCCAGTTTCACCCTTGCGCGAGGTCGGATAAGACGTGAACACAACATTGAGCCGCGGATAGTACTTTTGCGGATACTCGGCAAAGGAAAGCAGGCCGGCAATCGTGGGGCGAGCGACGCCATTTTCGTCATAGTCGATGACCCGTCGATTGGCCATGAGCTCTTCATTGCTCATAGTCGCCGATCTGCCAAAAGATGTAGCGCGAACCCGAGCGAACCACCCTTCCAGAAGGCCGTTGTCAAAATCATCAGTCGTGGCCTCTTTTGCAACGGCAATATCGTTGCGAGCCGCCCTCAATTGGTTTTCGGTAAAGCGATCTATCTCATATAGAGACATCCTGTGGTCGCCATCACCCGTTCGAATATACGAGCCATTGATCTGCCCATACTTCTTCACATAGCAGGGTTTTTCCCTTACCGGTGCTTCGGACACGTTAACGACGACTACAGGCTTGCTCTCAAACTCAAGGACAAGAATCTCGACAGCTTGTGGGGGCTCGACGAGTTCGCGAGCGGCCTGCGCAGCACCCGCTTGGACCGACTTAGCGTCAATATCTACGGCATGAAAACCACCGCTCTCGCGTATGCCAAAGACTATGA
>ERZ506750.807-NODE-807-length-11605-cov-5.834026_pt1 | contig 11605 bp, 7 predicted proteins | sample MGYA00513186_ERZ506750 | MGnify/ENA metagenome assembly ERZ506750
AAATGAAAGTTATTGTTACTGTGAAGCAGGTTCCCGATACCTCCGGTAAGGTGGCAGTGAACCCCGACGGCACCCTGGATCGTGCCTCTATGCAGACCATCATCAACCCCGACGACCTGAACGCCGTTGAGGCCGCCCTGGCCCTGAAGGACGAGCTGGGCTGCAAGGTCGTGGCGTTCACCATGGGCCCCCCTCCCGCAGAAGGCATGCTGCGTGAGCTGATGGCCATGGGCGTGGACGAGGGTGTTCTGATCACCGCCCGCGAGTTCGGCGGCTCCGACACCTACGCCACCTCCCAGATCATCGCCGCCGGCATCGACACCTACGGCGTGGAGAAGGATGACATCATCCTGGCCGGCCGTCAGGCCATCGACGGTGATACCGCTCAGGTTGGTCCCCAGATCGCTGAGAAGCTGCATCTGCCCCAGGTGACCTATGCCGGCGAGATCACCAAGGACGGCAATACCCTGACCGTCAAGCGCATGCTGGAGGACGGCTACATGACCGTGAAGGTCAAGACCCCCTGCATGATCACCTGCATCAAGGAGCTGAATCAGCCCCGTTACCTGTCCGTGGGCGGCGCTTTTGAAGCCTATTCCAAGCCCCTGGTCACCATGACCTATGAGACTCTGAAGGATCATCCCCTGATCGACAAGAGCACCATCGGTCTGGCCGGCTCTCCCACCAATATTCTGACCTCCTTTACGCCTCCTCAGAAGGGCGCCGGCATGATGCTCGAGGGCGCCGGTAAGGAGACTACCGACAAGCTGGCAGGCATCCTGGCCGCCAAGCATATCATCTAAGGAAGGAGATAAGAAAATGGCTTTTAATAGTGCTGATACCGCTGCCTTCAAAAACGTTTGGGTTTTCTGCGAGCAGCGCCAGGGCGTGATGATGCCCACTACGTTCGAACTGATCTCCGAGGGCCGGAAGCTGGCTAATGAGCTGGGCGTTGAGCTGTGCGGCATTCTGCTGGGCGACAACGTGGACGGCATCGCCGCTGAGCTGGGCGAGTATGGCGCGGACAAGGTTTATGTGTACAACTCCCCCCTGCTGAAGGATTTCACCACCGATGCCTATACCAAGGTGATCGTGGAGGCCGTTGAGGAGATCAAGCCCGAGGTGCTGCTGTTTGGTGCATCCAACATCGGCCGTGACCTGGCTCCCCGCTGCGCCGCCCGTCTGCACACCGGCCTGTGCGCCGACTGCACCCACCTGGACATCGACATGCCCAACTACAAGGGCTTCCTGAAGGAAGCCTCCACCCTGCCCGAGGAGCGCATCGAGAAGCTGGGCACCGTGATGATCAACCGCGAGCCCCATCCCGTGGATCGCGACCTGAAGATGACCCGTCCCGCTTTCGGCGGTCACCTGATGGCCTCCATCATCTGCCCCCGTTTCCGCCCCGCCATGGCTACCGTCCGTCCCGGCGTTATGAAGAAGCGCCTGTGCAAGAAGGACGTTGAGATTCTGCACCCCGCCTTCGCTCTGGAGGCCTCCGACATCCACACCGAGGTCACCGAGACCGTGAAGGCTGCCAAGAAGCTGGTTGACCTGATCGGTGCCGACTTCATCGTGTCCGTGGGCCGCGGCATCAGCAAGGACGTTGAGGGCGGCATCAAGCTGGCCGAGGAGCTGGCTGAGGTCCTGGGCGGCGTCGTGGGTTCCTCCCGCGCCTGCGTGGACGCCGGCTGGATCTCCGCTGACCACCAGGTCGGCCAGACCGGTAAGACCGTGCATCCCAAGGTCTATGTTGCTCTGGGTATCTCCGGCGCTATCCAGCACAAGGCTGGTATGCAGGATTCCGAGTGCATCATCGCCGTGAACAAGAACGAGTCCGCTCCCATCTTCGAGGTGGCTGACTACGGTATCGTGGGCGACCTGTTCAAGGTCGTGCCCGAGCTGATCGAGTCCATCAAGGCTCAGAAGGCTGCCAAGTAAGGTTCGTTCCTTATTGACACGGATTCCCCCTCCGGTTATACCGGAGGGGGAATTTTTGCGCGAAAAACTGCGGATGAGGTGCTGCGGCAGGGAGGTCTCCTTCGCAGCAAGTCATGGGACCGGGGACCATTTGGGTGAGAAGGAAGAAGCGCTGCGGGTGTGGACCGCAGCGCTTCTTCTGCGCACGGAGAGGAGACGTTCAGCCCACAGAGAAAAGTGTGAATTAATTGTTAATATCAAGTAATAGCCATAAAATCGACGAATAAAATGTTCCAATTTCGGACATTTTTGTAAAACTGTATAAGACCGCAGGGTTGACTTTCCTGGGGCGGGGGACTACAATACCATACTGTTCAAGGAGTAATTTCAAAGGAAAGGGAGGATGAATCATGGAAAAGATTCTGGCAGTCGCCATATTCGTGGTGATGTTCGGCTTCATCATCTGGGACCGCTTTCCCCGTCAGTGGGTGACGCTGATCAGCGGGGCGCTGGTTCTGGTGCTGGTGTTCGGCCTGTGCATGCATGACGGCGGGGCCATCTGGGAGACGCTGAACCTGAGCTGCTTTGCGCAGAAGGGGTTCTGGATCGGGTCATCCGAGTCCAGCACCGGCATCAACTGGTCCACCATTGTGTTTATTGCCGGCATGATGGTGATGGTAGAGGGCATGGGCCATGCGGGGATCTTCCAATGGCTGTGTCTGAAGATCGCGAAGCTGGTGAACTATCGGACGGTGCCGCTGCTGCTCTGCTTCATGGTGATGTCAGCGCTGCTGGCTATGTTCATCGACAGCATTACGGTGATCCTGTTCCTGGCTGCCGTGACGGCGGAGCTGGCCAAGACCCTGTATTTCGACCCGGTGCCTATGATCCTGGCGGAAATCTTCTGCGCCAATCTGGGCGGATCGGCTACCATGTGCGGCGACCCCCCCAACATCATCATCGGCACGTCCCTGGGGCTGAGCTTCTTCGACTTCCTGGGCAACACCGGCGTTATCGCCGGGGTGTGCCTGGTGTTCACGGTGGTGTATTTCTTCCTGTGCTTCCGCAAGCCTCTGGCCGAAAGCGAAAAGAACCGCCCGGCCAATGTGGTGTACCCCGACGCGGCGTCGGCAGTGAAGAACCGGGCGGGCTTCTATGGCTGCGGCACATCGTTCCTGGTGGTGGTGGTCCTGCTGATCACCCACGCCCAGACGGAGCTGACGGTGGCCACCATCGGCTGCATCGCCGCAGCGCTGATGAGTCTTGTGACGATGCTGACCAGCGGAAGAAAGGCTGCCGCGGGGCTGTTTGCCCGGGTGGACTATAAGACGCTGCTGTTTTTCACGGGGCTGTTCGTGGTGGTGGCCGGGCTGGAGCGTACCGGCTGCCTGGGCGTGTTGGCGGACGGCATCGCCAGGCTCAGCGGCGGCAAGGCCGTTGTGATGGTGGCCATCATCCTGTGGGTGTCCGCTGTGGCCAGCGCCTTTGTGGACAATATCCCCTTTGCGGCTACCATGGTGCCGGTGATCCAGGCTATGGCCCAGACCCAAGGCGTTGACCTGCACGTTCTGGCGTGGGCCCTGTCTATGGGCACGGATCTGGGCGGCAGCGCAACGCCCATCGGAGCCTCCGCCAATGTGGTGGGGACGTCGGTGGCCGCCAAGAACGGACATCCTGTGACCTGGGGCAAGTATTGCCGGTACTGTGCGCCGGCTACCATCATGGTAATGGCGGTGTCTATGGTGTGCATCGTGGTGCGGTACATGTAAACAGGCAAAAAAAGAGGACCTGAAAAAGGTCCTCTTTTTTTGCCGTAATTGCTTATTTATCCTTGGAAAAGATTTTGAAAATGTCGTCGTAGGCGCGGTCGATGTTTTCCCGGGCGGTGCTGGCCTCCCGGTCCACGGCGTCATTGAGCTGCTGGGCCTGCTGAGACATCACCGGCTGCTGGGGCACGGTCTGCGTCTGCTGTACGGGCTGGGCAGACTGCACGGGCTGAGCCGGTTGAGCGGGCTGCTCCGCCTGGGGCTTGTTTTCGGCGAAGCCGGTGGCGATGACGGTGACGCGGATCTCGTCCTCCAGGGACTCGTCAAAGGTGGCGCCGAAGATGGTGACGGCGTCGGGATGAACGGCGTCCTGGACCAGGCTGGCGGCCTGCTCCACCTCCTCCAGGCCGATGTCCATGGAGCCGGTGACGTTGATCAGGACGCCGTGGGCGCCGTTGATGGACGTCTCCAGCAGAGGGCTGGAAATAGCCATCTTGGCGGCCTCCTCGGCCTTGCCCTTGCCGGCAGCACGGCCCACGCCCATGTGGGCCAGGCCCGCGTCCTTCATCACCGTGGTGACGTCGGCAAAGTCCAGATTGATGAAGCCGGTGTCGCGGATCAGGTCGGAAATGGACTGCACCGCCTGGCGCAGCACATCATCGGCGATCTCAAAGGCATTGGCAAAGGTGATCTTCTGATCGGTGGCGTATTTCAGGCGCTCGTTGGGGATGATGACCAGAGAATCCACCCGGCTGCGCAGCTCCTCGACGCCCTTTTCCGCCTGCATCATCCGGCGGCGTCCCTCGAAGGAGAAGGGCTTGGTGACTACGCCTACCGTCAGCACGCCCAGCTCACGGGCGATCTCCGCTACCACAGGGGCAGCGCCGGTGCCGGTGCCGCCGCCCATACCGGCGGTGATGAACACCATATCGGTGCCCTCCAGGGCCTTGGTCAGCTGGTTGCGGCTCTCCTCGGCGGCCTTCTGGCCCACCTCGGGGTTGGAGCCGGCACCCTTGCCGTGGGTCAGCTTCTCGCCGATCTGAATTTTATAAGTAGCACTGGACGCATTGAGCACCTGCTTGTCCGTGTTGACGGCCACGAAGTCCACGCCCTTGGTGCCGCTGCGCACCATGCGGTTGACCACATTGTTGCCGCCGCCGCCGACGCCGACGACCTTGATATTGACCACATTTTCGGGGCCGGTTTCCATTTCAAATGCCATGACGGTTCCTCCTGCCAGTATATATCGAAAGATGATCGTATGCAATATAACGTGCTTTTTCTATTGTATAACGGATTCAGTGACCCGTCAAGGGGCGGGGGATGATTTCCCGGAAAAAGTTGCGGTTTAGCCGGGAATGAACCGGGCCTTGCCGTCCTTGTCCCACTGAATGGTGCCCTGGTCGCTGCCGTCCAGACGGCCGATCACCGCCGCCAGGTAGCTCAGGCGGTAATCAAAGTCGTCGTCCTTTTTCAGGACCACGTCGAAGCGGTCCAGATAGCGCAGGGTGATGCGGCTGGGGTCCTCCAGGTCGATGGACTGGACGCTGCCGGCCATGTCCTTGCTCAGCAGCTGCTGCCACAGCTGCCGGAGTGTGTCCCATTTGTCGGCATTATCCGGCACGGCCAGCCGGTTCAGCTGGGGGGATGTCAGGGCCAGGCCCGTGACCAGGGGGTAGGACTCCCCCTGGCCGGGCTGGAGCTTGTCGATGAGCTTGCCGCTGCCGTTGAGAAGCCACACCGCGCCATCCTGCTCCAGGGCCAGAGGGTGGGCGCACTCGGTGATCTCAATATGCAGGGCGTTGGGCAGCTGGCGGCGGATGCGGACGGACTCCACATAGGGCAGCTGCTCGGTAATGGATGCGGCGGCCTGGTGCTTGTTCAGCAGGAACAGGTTCCCGCCCTGGCGGATGCCGCTGGCCTGAAGCACCTGCTGCTGGGAATAGCGGGAGGTGCCGGTGACAAAAATCTGCTCCGCCTTGAAAAACAGGGACAGGGCCGCCACAATGGCGCCGCAGATCAGAACAAACGTAAGAAGTCTATAGAGAAACGCAAGGCTGCCCTGCCGCTTCCGGCGGCGGCTGCGTCTGTGCTTGCGGGGTTGGGTCATTGGAAGCTCCTCCCTCTGTGATATCTGTGTGTATGTGGGCCCCCAGGCGGGCCAGGTCGCCGGGCAGGTCGCTGTAGCCCCGGCGGATGTGGTGGAGGTGCTCCACCGTGGTGACGCCGTGGGCCTGGAGCCCGGCAATCACCAGGGCGGCTCCGCCCCGAAGATCCATAGCCCGGACCCGGGCGGCGTGGAGCCGGTCAACGCCGCATACCACCGCCACCCGGCCCTCCAGCCGGATGTCGGCCCCCATGCGCACCAGCTCGGGCACATGGCGGTAACGGCTCTCGAAAATGTTTTCCACGAATACGGTGGTGCCGCTGCTGCGCAGCAGCGACGCCATCAGCACTGCCTGGGCGTCGGTGGGGAAGCCCGGATACGGTGCGGTGCGAATGGGACTGACGGCCCGCAGATGCCCGTCGGAGGTCAGCCGGATGCCGTCGTCCCGGCAGACCAGACCGCAGCCGGCCTGGCGCAGCACACCGGTAACGGTGGACAGGTGGCGGTAGTCTATGTCACGGAGGAAGATATCCCCGCCGGAGGCGGCTGCCGCCGCCAGATATGTAGCCGCCGCGATGCGGTCCCCCAGAATGCGGTGGCAGCAGCCATGGAGCGGCTCCTCCGCGCCTTCGATGACCACGGTGGAGGTGCCTGCGCCGTGAACGCTGGCCCCCAGCTTTTGCAGAAAGGCCTGCAGGTCCACGATCTCCGGCTCCCGGGCAGCGTTGGAAACGGTGGTGACGCCCTTGGCACCGATGGCGGCCAGCATGGCGTTTTCCGTGGCCCCCACGCTGGGGATGCTCAGAACGATCTCGGCCCCGGCGAGGCCGGAGGCGGTGCAGTCCAGGCTGCCGCCCTCCTCCCGGATACAGGCACCCAGGGTCCGCAGGGCGGACAGGTGCAGGTCGATGGGCCGGGCCCCGATGGCGCAGCCGCCGGGGTACGACAGCTCCGCCTGACCGCAGCGGGCCAGAATGGCCCCCAGAAACACCACAGACGAGCGCATGCGGCGCATAAGCCGGTCCGGAATGTCCCAGCGGGTCAGCGTGGAGGAATCCACCTCCAGGTCCGGGCCGTTCCAGCGAACGGCGCAGCCCAGGTGCCGCAGGATGTCAATGGACGTGTCCACGTCCTCCAGATGGGGACAGCGCTGCAAAACGCAGACGTCCCCGCTGAGAATACACGCTGCCAGAATGGGCAGCACGCTGTTTTTTGCCCCCTGTACCGTCAGGTCGCCGGACAGGCGGCGTCCCCCTTCTATCATCAGGCTCATATGCCCCCGCCTTTCATAGCTTTTTCCCGCTATCCTATGCAGGGGGTGGGGCAGGGGGTTACTTGCGGATGCTCATGACAGTGTCATAGAGACGCTTTGTGGCGTCCCGGATGCCCAGCTCCGCCATGCCGCGGCTCATGTCCGCCTGGCGCTGGGGGTCACGGAGAATGTCCCGGGCCGTCCGGTAAAGCGCTTCGCCGGAGGCCTCCGATTCCAGCAGCACCACGGCTCCGCCGTGCCGCTCCAGAATCCGGGCGTTCTTCTCCTGGTGATTGTTGGTGACGTAAGGGGAGGGGACCAGGATGGCCGGAGTGGCCAGGGCCGTGATCTCGCTGATGGTGGAGGCACCGGCCCGGCAGATCACCAGGTCTGCCGCCCGCATGACGGGAGCCATGTCATAGATGTACTCCCGGACGTCCAGCCCGGGGACATGGTCCAGGCCGTCTGCCCGCAGGCGGGCGGTCATGGCGGGGTAGCCGCTTTTGCCCACGCCGTGAATGTGGTGGAAGGGCATGCCGTCCGCCGCCTCCAGGCGGAAGAAATCCTCCATGTGGGCGTTCATATGACTGGCGCCCAGGCTGCCCCAGAAGGACACCACCAGAGGCCGGTCATCGGTCAGGCCCAGCTTTTCCCGGGCCTGGGTACGGGTCAGGTCAAAGAAGTCGCCCCGCACCGGGGTGCCGGTGACGACGATCTTGCCGGGGCGGCGATAGTGCTGGCGGCACTCCTCGAAGCCCACCATGATGCGGTCGGCGGAGCCCTCCAGCATTTTGGTGGTGAGGCCCGGGACCATGTTGGACTCGTGGACCGCCGTGGGGATGCCCATGCCGGCGGCGCATTTTACCACCGGATAGCTGGCATAGCCGCCGGTGCCCACCACCAGATCGGGACGGAAATCACGGAGAATGGCCCGGGCACGGCTGCGGGACCTGGCCAGCATGGCCAGGGAGTTCAGGTTGTGCCCCAGGCCGCCGTGGCCCAGGGAGCGCTGAAAGCCGCCCATGGGAATGCCCCGGAAGGGGTAGCCCGCCTTTTCCACCAGGTCGCGCTCCATACCGTCGGGGGTGCCCACAAACAGAAACCGGGCTTTGGGGTCCTGCTGCCGCATGTATCCGGCCAGAGCCAGGGCGGGGTTCACATGGCCCGCCGTTCCGCCGCAGGTAAAAATCACTTTCATTTTGCCGCGCCTCCTATCCGTTCTGCGGCGCAGGCATCTGCCGCGAAACGCTGAGTACGATGCCCATCTCCGCCAACTGGCACAGCAGGGCCGTGCCGCCGTAGCTGAAGAAGGGGAGGGAAATACCGGTGGCGGGCACCAGGCCCGTGACCACCGCAATGTTCAGAAAGGTTTGCAGACTGGTGAGGGTCATGAAGCCTACCACCAGCAGAGCGCCGAACCGGTCCCGGGCGTGGAGGGCGATCCAGAAGCCCCGGAGGATCAGCAGGGCGAATACCAGCATGACGACGCAGGCACCCACCAGGCCCAGCTCCTCGCAGATCACGGCGAAGATGCAGTCGTTGTGCTCCTCGGGCAGGTAGAGGAATTTCTGCCGTCCCTTGCCCAGGCCCACGCCCAGCAGGCCGCCGGAGCCGATGGCGATGAGACACTGGGCGATCTGCCAGCCGTCGCCCCGGTACCATTTGTCGTTGAAGGGGTCCCGCCAGGTGTGGATACGGTCCTCGCCATAGTGGAGGATGCCCTTTTTCACCAGGGTGACATACAGGGCGCCCACCAGACCCACGCTGGCAATGCCGGTGGGGATCAGCCAGCCCTTGATGCCGCCCACGATCATCAGAACGATGCCGGTGCAGACAATGAGGATGGTGCCGGACAGATGAGGCTCCAGCATCATAAGGCCCGCGATAACGCCCAGGATCAGCAGATACGGCCAGATGCCCTGACGCCAGGTCTGCATTTTCTCGCGCTTTTTGGAGATGGTGGCGGAAAAGTAGATGACCACGGCGATCTTGGCGATCTCGGAGGGCTGGAACCGCAGAACGGTGCCCTTGATGCCCAGCCAGCGGGTGGCGCCGTTTTCCGTGATGGCAATGGGATTATGGGGAATGATGACCAGCACCAGCAGCGCCAAGGACGCCCACAGCAGCAGACGGCCCACGCCCCGCAGACGCTGATAGTTCAGCTTGCTGAGAGCGAACATAACGGCAAGGCCCAGCAGGGCGAAAATGCCCTGGCGGATGAAGTAGTACGCGCCGTTGCCGCCGTTTTCGTAGTAGGCGGAGGGGAAGCTGGCGGACAGCACCATGACCATGCCCATAGCCGTCAGCAGCAGCGTCAGCAGCAGAAACGGCAGGTCCATAGGACCCCGGGCGGCTTCCCGGGACTGCTCCATGGCGTCCTGGCGCCGTTGGGCGCTCCAGGTCCCCACGGGACGTCGTTTGGTTGTGCGCAGGGCCATGGGCTCCCCTCCTTTCCGAAATGCTTTTGGTTATGCGCCGAAGCGATCCATAACGCCCAGATAAGCCAGGACGCAGAACAGGGCGCTGACGGAGGCAAATACCGCCACGATTTTGGTCTCCTTCCAGCCGCACATCTCGAAGTGGTGGTGGAGGGGGGCCATCTTAAAGATCCGCTTGCCGTGGGTGAGCTTGAAATACGTCACCTGGATGATGTCGGACAGCGTCTCGCACAGATAGACAAAGCCTACCAGCAGCAGGATCAGGGGCATGTCATAGGCGAAGGCCAGGGCTGCCACCGCACCGCCCAGGAACAGGGAGCCGGTATCGCCCATGAACACCTTGGCGGGATAGTGGTTATAGCACAGGAAGCCCAGCAGGCCGCCCACCAGAGCACCGGCAAAAACGCCCAGCTGGCCGAAGCCCTGCCACATGACGCCCAGCACCGCGAAGAATACGGCCACCGGCACCGTGACGCTGGAGGACAGACCGTCGATGCCGTCGGTAATGTTCACGGCGTTGACGGTGCCGATGATGACGAAGGCGGCGAAGATCATATACACCACCCACGGCAGCACCAGATGGGTGTTGAAGAAGGGGATATACAGGTTGGGGCTCAGCATCCCCTCGTAGCGCATAAGGCACAGGAAGGCCACCGCCGCCGCCAGCTGGAGAATGAACTTCTGAGGGGCCGTCAGGCCGGTATTCTGATGGTGCTTCACCTTCTGATAGTCGTCGATGTAGCCGATGACGCCGAACACCAGTGCAAAGGCGTAGACATACAGGTGGGTGAAGCGGCCCTCCAGCATCTCCGGCCAGCCCGCCGCCAGAATGGCCACGCCGATGCCGATGATGAACATGAGGCCGCCCATGGTGGGGGTCCCCTGCTTGTTCATGTGCCAGGTGGGACCGATCTCCTTGATGCTCTGCCCCGCCTTCAGCTTCACCAGTGCCGGGATCAGCAGCTTTCCTGCGATGAGTGTCACGATAAGGCTGATAACGCCTGCCAGTATAATATACATATTCTTCTCTCCCTCTCGCCCCGCAGGGCGGTGTTATCCGTTGGTATATGCCGCCACCAGTTCCCGCTCGTCCATGTGCCGCTTTTCGCCGCACACCTCCTGATACGTCTCGTGGCCCTTGCCGCACAGGACGATAACGTCCTTGGGGCGGCTGTTTTTTAGTGCCCAGCCGATGGCCTCCCGCCGGTCGCAGATGACGACGCTCTCGGCGGGGCCGGTCAGGCCCGGCAGGATATCCTCGATGATCTTCTCCGGCTGCTCCCAGCGGGGGTTGTCGGAGGTGACCACCGCCACATCCGCCAACCGGGAGACGATGCGGCCCATCTGCGGGCGCTTCTCCCGGTCCCGGTCGCCGCCGCAGCCAAATACCGCGATGACCCGGCCCTTGCAGAAATCCTTCACGGAGGAAAGCACGTTTTCCAGTCCGTCGGGGGTGTGGGCATAGTCGACGTACACCGAAACGCCGCCATCATGTTCGGTGCGGACGCGCTGCAAGCGACCAGGAACGGCAGGCGCATCACGAAGTGCTTCAGCAATAGAAGAAGGCAGATAGCCCAACTGCATGGCAACGCCAAATGCGGTCATGACATTCTCGACGTTAAAGCGACCTACCAAAGGATACGTAAAAGTGATGTTCGAGCCGCGCACGGAAAGCGTAACCGTGGTTTCCGCAGCACCATATTCAACGGCAATAGGATGAATCTGAGCGGACGTGTCGAAACCCGTGGTGATGATGGCATCCTCGTTTGCGGAGCAACGCTTCAGGAGCTCTTTGCCCCACGTGCTTTCGATGTTGATAACGCGCTTGGCGGGATAATCCTTCGAAAACAGGCGAGCCTTCGCCGCGAAATACGACTCGAACGTCTTATGGTAATCAAGGTGATCCTGCGTAAGATTTGTAAACGCAGTAACCGCGAAGGAGGTTGCCCAGGTGCGGTCGAGATCGAGCGCATGGGAGCTTACCTCCATGGAAACGACACCGCAGTCTTCATCGCGCATCTGCGCGAGCAGCTCTTGCAGGTCGGGAGATTCGGGGGTGGTATGGCTCGAAGGGCGATGCTCTCCGCCGATTTCAATGCCTACCGTGCCAATAAGGCCGGTA
>ERZ506750.823-NODE-823-length-11427-cov-4.994108_pt1 | contig 11427 bp, 9 predicted proteins | sample MGYA00513186_ERZ506750 | MGnify/ENA metagenome assembly ERZ506750
AATCAGATGATACCATAAAATAAGCCGCAATTACAGGCATACAAGCAATAGCAAATATGCATATCAAATATTATATGCATAGCAATCAACTCATCTTTGACCATATAATAAGCACTAGATGAAATGCTTCAGTAATTTTTTAGTAAATACATTGTAAATGTGCCTATTTGTCATGAGACTCTTTGGCATCTTGTAGTCTATGGTTTTACTTCATAACATATACAAGACTTTTCACTATAATGTGCTTATCCTATCTTGCATAGAATACGCAAGTCGGGGAAAACCAACCCTTGGTCTGCACATAAAAGGTTCTTCATGAATATCTCGAGCACTCAAGAGCTAAGCAGCACCCATGCAAGTTAGAAGGCGTAGACGCCTGGTTCCTTAGTTGAACTTACCTGGAATAGGCTTTTCCGTCTTTTGCGTGCCTTTGCGATGCTCTATTGATTCCCTGCTTCCATCTGCGCCAAAGCCTCCTGCAATTCTATTGAACTATTCGGAATTTCCGAACAGTTCAAAGAGCAGCGTATTATATCAGACTTGCAGGCGATAAAACAGGAAAGTCCTTTTGCAAAATAAAATACCGATTGACCTAAGTCAATCGGTATTTCGGCATGTGGTTGATTAACTATCATCCCATCCCATTTCTAAACTGCCTATGCGGCAGTGAACAGGTAAATAAAACCGCAGTTAATCGATTTGATCGGATTCATCCGTTCTATTCTTTATTTTACCAAAGTTTCATCTTCTTTTACAGCTACCAGTCTTTATGGGCGTTTCCGGATTTCTGTCATTAGATTGGTTACAGACTCCTCTCATCCACGCAAAAAAACTCCCTGAAATCACCCGGGCGGGTACCGAAAGCGCCTCGGGGGAATCCAGGAAGTTTTTCTATGAAGTTTTCAGCCGGCTGACAGGGAAGCGATCATAGGGAAGGGCGGCCATCCTGCTTTCCATGGATGTGCGCAGGCAGGATGTGGAGGCCGCTCTTCCGGGCTCCTCGCTTCTCTGTCTATAGAGTCATCCTGGCCGCAGCGGTGTCTCACGGGCTGTCGCAAAGGGGGCGGGGAAAGAGTATAATAAGGTAAATAATCTTTTAAAGAAGCGAGGAAATATTATGAAAATTGCCATTGCCGGTACCGGCTATGTGGGACTGTCCAACGCCATTCTTCTTGCCCAGCATCATGAGGTGACTGCGGTGGATGTGATTCCGGAGAAGGTGGATATGGTGAACCGCCGGGAGTCTCCCATTGCGGATGCCTATATTGAGGACTACCTGAAGCATAAAAATCTTTCTCTCACTGCCACTCTGGACGGGGACAGTGCTTACCGGGAGGCGGAGCTCATCATCATTGCGGCGCCTACGAATTATGATGATGTCACCGGCCATTTCGATACGAGGGCGGTGGAGTCCATCCTGTCCCAGATCCAGCGGGTGAAATCGAAGGCGCTGGTAATCATCAAGTCTACCATCCCCATCGGCTATACGCAGAAGATTTCCGAGAGGTACCCCACCCTTTCCATCCTCTTTGCACCGGAATTTCTCCGGGAAGGAAAGGCGCTCTATGACAATCTCTATCCTTCCCGCATTATCGTAGGGATTCCGAAGGGGAAGGAACATCTTCTTTCAGGGGCCCGCCTTTTTGCGTCCCTCATGCAGGAAGGGGCTATAAAGGAAGAGATTCCTGTGCTCATTACGGGGTCTTCGGAAGCGGAGTCCATCAAGCTCTTTTCCAATACGTTTCTGGCCATCCGGGTGGCTTATTTCAATGAAATCGACACCTACGCCGAAGAAAAGGGACTGCGCACCGCCGATATCATCAAGGGCATGGGCTATGATCCCCGCATCGGTGATTTCTACAATAATCCTTCCTTCGGCTACGGCGGCTACTGCCTGCCCAAGGATACGAAGCAGCTTCTGGCCAATTACAGGGATGTGCCGGAAACCATGATCCGCGCGGTGGTGGAGGCCAATGAAACAAGGAAGCAGTACATTGCAGACCATATCGCTTCTCTTTCGCCAAAACGGGTGGGCATTTACCGCCTCACCATGAAGAGCGGCAGTGATAATTTCCGTTCTTCCGCCATTCAGGGTATCATCGAAAGGCTGAAAGAAAAGGGTATAGACCTTATCATTTATGAACCCACCCTGGACAAGGACACCTTTGAAGGCGTGCCCGTCACCCATAACCTGGACGGTTTCCGGGAAAAATCGGACATCATCCTGGCCAACCGGGTGAGCGAAGATCTGCTGCCGGTGAAGGATAAGGTATATACCAGGGATCTGTTCTCCAGAGATTAGTAAAAAGGTTCAAAGGGTTCAGAGGGGGAAGGTGGCGCCTGGCGGCATAAATAGGAATAAAAAAAGGCGCCCCTTCGCGGCAGGCTGTGTAGAAGGGTTCTTTGGATGGACAGGCCTGTCGACTTGAAATTCTTGATTTTGATGGGTCCAGAGGCTGGAGTCAATGTCCTCTGCTTTACGGTGGGACCTATCCCCGCCACCCCCGCGGAGTTCCTTCCTGCAGAAGGGGCCTGACGGCTTGGAAGGTACTGCCGTGATGCGTTCTGGAAGGCACAGAATAAGGCTCTCCCATACAAAAGGAGCTGTGAAAAAAATCATTATTTTTTCACAGCTCCTTTTTTTATTTGCCCTGCCACACGGGGTCGTCTTTGATTTTCTTCTTTCTTTCGAAGGTGGTAGCGTTGTCCATGTTGATGGCGTAGTCCTTAGAGGAGAAGTCGTATTTGGACTGGTAGAAGTTGGTCTTTGCCTGCCAGATGCCGGTGACGGTATCGAAGGCCAGGTCGTTGGTGAAGACCTGCTGCTCATGAGCTTTCAGGGCAGGCATGAGTTCCGGATGGGCGGCCTGGTAGTCCGGCGAGAGGTAGACGAAGAAGGGAATGTGTACCATGTCGTAGTAGAAGGGGGAGGTGGTGTGGTAGTGCTTCATATTTTCGCCGTGGTCGGAGAAGTAAATCATGGATTTCAGGTTCAGGTTTGCCTTGGCGTATTCGAAGATGTCCTTCATCACCTGGTCGTCATAGGCGATGGTAAGGTCGTAGTCATGGTAGGGATCTTCTTTGGAAATGCCCAGTTTATCCCGCAGGTTCACAGGCACCCGGGCAAGGTAGGTGTAGTGGCTGCCGTCGATGTTGATGAAGATGATCCGCTTTTTGGCAGGCGGCAGTTTCTTCAGCACTTCCAGGGTGTAGCCGTCATAGTTCTTTTCCCAGTAGGAGTCGTCGCAGCGTTCTGCAATCATGGTGACGCCGGCGCTGGACATGGAGCTCCGGTTATGGAAAGAAATCCAGTCGGTACGGTAACCGGCGGCTTTGGCCACGTCCACCATGCTCACCACGTCTTCAAAGGACATGTCGCTGTACTGGTTGGCGCTGGTCATGGCGTAGGACAGGGAGAAAAGGGTATTGGGGAAATTGGAGTAGGCCTTGTATCCCAGGGCGAAGTCCTTTGACTTGGCCATTTCCGAAAGCCAAGGGGTGGTATTTTCCGGATAGTCCGGCGTGAAGGCTTTCATGTGGTCCCTATTGGCGCTTTCGCCGATAATGACGATGTGGGTGCCTTCATCAATGCCGTTTTCCGGATTCGGCGGGATGAAGGTCATGGTTTTGACATTCTTGTCCAGGTTGTCGTTCAGCTTCTGGAGGAGCTGGAATTCGCTGCCTGAGGAGTTCAGCGCTTTAATGATGGAGGCAGGAAATACATGGGTAATCTGACGGTAGAAGCCGCCGAAGAAGAGGAGGGAAATCACTGCCAAACCGATGGGGAAGGCTTTCCCGCTGCCCCGGAAGATGTTTCCTTCAAAGGCCCTGGCTTTTCTCATGAGGCTCCGGGAGAGGGTGACGGCGCAGGCAATGACAATGGCAAGAGCTGCCGCTGCCATGACTGCATGGGCCGGGGAGCCCATGGTGCGCAGGAAGTCCTTGATTTCCTTCAAATGGGTGGAGCGTACGGCCATCATGGCAAACATATCCATTTCGCCGCCGAAGAGGACGTAGTAGCCGATGTAGATGAAAGGAATTATCACCATGAAGAAGGTGTACACCCCGGCAATGACTGTCCACAGGGAGGAGAACCGTTTCCTGCGGGCCGTGAGAGCGGTATACACATAGGGCAGCGCCATGAGGAGGCCGCCCAGCACGTAGTAGTCGCCCAGGTGTTTTTTCTCCGGCAGGGAAGCAAAGCCGTAGGCCCAGGTGAAGGTGCCCATCCAGAGAAGGGGCAGAATCACCGCCCAGGGAAGGAGGGCCTTCAGATATTTCCTGTTCATCACGGTAAAGAGACCGAAGGATACGATCAGGAAGACCAGAAGCGCCGCTCCCAGCCGGGGCTGTACGTAGCTGTGGATGTCGGGGAAGTCCCCGCCCAAATGGAGCAGCGCCATAATCACCAGAGACGTGGATACCACCCAGGAAAGGGCGGATAGAATCACTTGTTTCACCATGCACCTCGCGTAAGAAATCTATAAAAAAGATATGAAATATTTATAAATTATACCACAAATTGACCGGCAGTTCACATGATTTGGTGAGTCCTTTTGTACCAAGCCGGCAGGAAATGATTCGCAAAAGGGCTGCCAGGAAATGATTTCCATTTCCTGGCAGCCCTTTTTTTCACGGGATATGACAGAATTTTATTTTTCCAGGTTCAGGTCCATGGACGGAGCCGGTGCAGCCGGTTTTTCTTCCGGCACCCCATGTTCCAGGATCTGCATGAACTGTTCTCCTGTAATGGTTTCTTTCTCATAGAGGTACTTGGCCAGGGCATCCAGCTTGGGCCGGTTTTCTTCCAGCAGTTTCACTGCCTTGGCGTGCTGGGTCTTGATGAGGTCCGACACTGCCCGGTCAATGCGGGCCGCCGTTTCCGGAGAGCAGGCCAGGGTGGTATCGCCGCCCAGGTACTGGTTGGTCACTGTTTCCATAGCCACCATGCCGAATTCGTCACTCATGCCGAAGCGGGTAATCATGGCCCGGGCCAGCTTGGTGGCTTTTTCAATATCATTGGAAGCACCGGAGGAGGAGGTGTGGAATACCACTTCTTCTGCTGCCCTGCCGCCGGTCAAGGTGGCAATCTGGTCCAGCAGTTCTTCCTTGGTCATGATGTAATGGTTTCCTTTGTCCACCTGCATGGTGTAGCCCAGGGCGCCGCTGGTACGGGGGATAATGGTAATCTTCTGTACCGGAGCGGAATGGGACTGGAGGGCAGCCACCAGGGCATGGCCGATTTCATGGTAGGAAACCACGCATTTTTCTTTATCCGACAGGATGGCATGTTTCTTCTCATAGCCTGCAATAACCACTTCGATGGAGGCTTCCATGTCTTCTTCCGTAGCATAGCTGCGGTGATTGCGGACGGCCCGAAGGGCTGCTTCGTTCACGATATTGGCCAGTTCGGCGCCGGAAGCACCGGAAGCCATACGGGCCACTTTGTTGTAGTCGATATTGGGGGCATGCTTGATTTTGCTGGCATGCACCTTGAGGATGGCTTCACGGCCCTGAAGGTCCGGCAAACCTACCGGTACCTGCCGGTCGAAACGGCCCGGTCTGGTGAGGGCGGGATCCAGGGATTCGGGACGGTTGGTGGCTGCCAGAATGATGACGCCTGTATTGTCTTCGAATCCGTCCATTTCCGTAAGCAGCTGGTTCAAGGTCTGTTCTCTTTCATCGTTTCCGCCGATGGCGGCGCCGCCGCGTTTCTTGCCGATGGCATCGATTTCATCGATGAACACGATGCAGGGTGCCTTTTCCTTGGCCTGCTTGAAGAGGTCTCTCACCTTGGCAGCGCCCATGCCTACGAACATTTCTACAAATTCAGAGCCTGAAATGGAAAAGAAGGGAACTTCCGATTCGCCGGCCACTGCTTTGGCCAGCATGGTTTTGCCGGTGCCTGGCGGTCCCACCAGCAGGATGCCCTTCGGCATTTTGGCACCGATTTCCTTATACCGGCTGGGGTTGTGAAGGTAGGACACCACTTCCTTCAGGCTGTCCTTGGCTTCATCTTCCCCTGCCACATCGGAGAATTTGATGCCGTCCGTAGGCTTCACGAAGATCTTGGCATTCGATTTTCCCAGGCCGAACTGCATGGCTCCGGGGCCGCCCATGTTCTTCATGATTTTTTTGTTCATATAATGGCCGATGCCGAAGAAAATGAGGATCGGCAGAATCCAGGTGAGGGCCAGGTCAAGGAGCGGATTCATGGGGGTTGTGATTTTGCCGGTGAAATCGGCTCCCGATTGATGGAGCCTGTCCACCAGCTGGGGATCATTCATAGGCGCTGTTTTATAGGCCTGCTTATCCCCTTTCTTGGTGAAAAGAATCTGGTCCTGCTCTACCTGCACCTTATCGATTTCCTTGTTCTCCGTCATGGTGATGAAGCTGGAATAATCCACGCTCTTCACTTCATTGCTCTTGAACATGGGCATGATGAGGGAGTTAAAGAAGATGATCACCAGGAATATGATGACGTAGTAGGCCAGTATAGGCCGCTTGGACGGTTTGACTTCTTTCAATGTTCTTCCTCTCTTTCTGACTGATTTTCAATTCCCTTCAGGAAAAAGGCTTCCCAGTAGTCCGGCAGGCTGGCAGATGCCACCCGGCCATGACACTCTCCTTCAAAGAGAGACCACATGGCTCCTGCAAAAAGCTCCGTCATCACGGAGGCGGGAATATCTACCCGAAAGGTGCCGGATTTCTGTCCCCGGAGGAAGAAATCGGTCATCTGCCGAGTATAGGTATCCTGGCACCAGCTGTCGATACTGCCGGTGGCATAGCCGTAGCAGAGGAGCATAAGAAACTCCTTGTTATCGCAGCAGCAGCGAATGATTTTCCGAAGATAGCTTTTCGCATCGCCCTTTTCCTCATTCACCAGTTCCATGAGGAAGGACACTTTTTCCCGTGCCTTTTCGCTGAGCAGACGGGACAAGTTTTCCCGAGAGCCGTAAACCCGGTAGAAGGTGGCTTTGCTGATACCTGCCGCTGCCGCCAGCTCGCCGGCGGTCCTGCGGGGATTCGTGCAGAAGGCAAGGGCCAGTTTTTTCAATTCTTCTTCCCTGCTTTCCAGATGCATGGCACACTCCTTTCCTGCTAAAAACTTTGCTATATCTTTTGAGACTTTATTGTCTCTTATGATATGAATATACCATTTTTATGGAACCCGGTCAATAGAAAAGGGGCTGTGAAGAAATGATGACCATTTTTTCACAGCCTCTTTTTATTGCCCTATCATGTAGGGCTTGAAAAGGTTTTTAATGTCGATTTCCATATATTTCACAGACTGCTCCGACAGATTCCAGGAACCATTCATCATGCACCAGATAGTTAAAGCGCCGAAGACATGGCTCATCAGCAGTTTAGCCAGCGTATCCAGGGGGGCATCTTCCGTCAGTTCCCCCGGGCCCCGGCCCTGGCGCACGGCGCAGATTTTCACAATGGCATTGTAGATATCGTAGAGGCAGGCCTTGGCTTCCGAATCCTCTTCCTCCGATTCCATGGCTTCCCGAATCCACTGGCGCACCAGCCGCACCCCCGCCCAGTCCGCATCACGGCACAGGGCTGTCACATAGTGAAAGCACCGTTCATCCGCCGTCCCATCAAAATGGACGGACTCTTCCAGAATCGTCTGGCTGGACTGGAACGAAAGCTCCGCCACCACATCTTCCTTGCATTTGAAATAATGATAGAAAGTTCCTTTGGCTACGCCGCTGTCCCTTGTAATATCTTTCACGGAAACCCTGTCAAATCCTCTTTCCCCAATCAGCTTTCTTGCTGATGCCAGGAGTTTGGCCTTCGTTCTTTCCGCTTTTTTCGTTAATGCCATGCGAACCTCCCATGCCTGCTGGCTCATTCCTATTTTTAACCGCCAGTCACTTTTTCATTTCTATAGTATACAAGAAATAGACAATGTTCGCAATATGAAATTGCGGCTCACGCCGCAGGATCAAAAAAGGGAGCATGGCTTTGCCGCAGGTTATGGCTGCCTGCGGCGGGCTGTACAGAAGGGCTTCGGAAGGAAATGTCCAGAATGCGAAGGGTGCAGCAGAAAAGGTTCACGTCCCCTCCGCAGGCGGAGGTTCTTAAGATTCTAAGGCTGACGGCCCTTTGGGCTGGGAGCTGCGGTGGCGGCTGGCGCCGCAATTTTACAGCTCCCTTTCGGTAATCTCCGCCACATAGAGTATCATGGGAGCTTGCAGCCTCGTACACCCCCTCGCCACTCCGCGGCCCTCTCCCCCTAAAGGGGGCGCAAGACGTTTACGTGTTTATCCTTCTTATGATAAATGAGCATAATGTCCAGCATACATAGTGTTTCCGCAGGCGGAGAGCGGAGAGCAGGTTTCACCAGCCCCTATTCTCCCAATACCGGTTTTTTCTCTGCAATGCCCACTTTCCGGGGATAGGTTTTCGGGCAGGGCGCTGTTTTTCGGATGTAAAGGATGGTGCGGCGGTGTCCTCCCGGCAGGGTGAGCTCTTTCTTTTCTTCCAGTGTGCCGTGAAGCTCCCGAAGGATCCGGCCTGCCGTCTTCATTTCCTCATCGGCGCCGGGGCCTTTCATGGCGGCAAAGACACCGCCTACGGCTACGAAGGGAAGGGACCATTCCGCTATGATGGGCATGGCCTTCACCGCTCTGGCGGTGACCACATCGAAGGCTTCTCTGGTCTTTCTTCTCCGTCCTCCCTCTTCTGCCCGGATATGGAGGCATTTCACGTTTTTGATTCCCAGATCGGCGCAGGCGTCTTCAATGAAGGTCAGTTTTTTCTGGATGGAATCCACCAGAAGGAACTGCATATCAGGCCGCAGGATGGCCAGGGGCACGCCGGGGAATCCGGCGCCGGTGCCAAGGTCAAGGACCCGTCCCTTTGCAGGAAAATATTTAGGATCGTATACGGTAAGGGAATCATAGACATTTTTGATGAGGCTTTCGTCCACATCCTTAATGCCTGTGAGATTCACTTTTTTGCTCATGGCAATGACCATGGCATTGTACTCAGTCAGCTTTCTTGCGGCCTCCTCATTGGCCGGAAGGCCCAGGGCCTCCATCATTTCGCAGGCTGTCATCTTTTTTCTTTTCTCCTTCCAAAAAGAAATATGTGATGAAATGGTCCTTCTTCTCTTCATTTCCCTGTGAGAAGAAAGGATGGATATATATATAAAGGGTTCTTAAGATGGACCGGCCTATCGGCTGGAGGGTTCTCAAGTTTGACAGCCGCCTCTGGCGGCTGAGGGTGGTGGTGGCGGCTGCGCCGCAAATTAAAGAGGGGCGCGGCTGCGCCGCAGGTTGTGGCCGCCTATCGGCGGCAGGTTGTGCAAAAGGGTTGTGTAAAAGGTTCCCAGGTTTGACAGGCCTTTCGGCCTGAGGGTGCTCAGGTTTGACAGCGCCTCTGGCGCTGAGGGTTGTGGTATCGCTCCTTCGGAGCGATGAGCATATATGCCGCCTTTGGCGGCATTAAAATGGCGCCTTTGGCGCCCACCTCGCCAGCGGTACGGTCAGCCGACTAAAAGGAAGGCCCTTTTATGGGCAGGCTAAGGGCCAACTTTGGCTGACTTGGAGGTCCTATGCAGGACCTCCACAATACTATATAACTCCCGAGGGCGAGAGCATGGAGCCCGCCTGTAAGGCGAAGCCGATCACAGGCAGAACCCTGGCAGCCCAGGGCCAAAGGCCCGGCGGCTGGCTCAACCCTCACGCCCGTAAGGGCGTGTCAACCTTCGGGAATACTGGAAAGCACCACCCTTTGAGCCCTTTGAACCCTTTGAACCCGGGGCGGCTGCGCCGCCCCTATTTCTTCATGTCCCACAAATACTGATTATATTTTTGCTGGTAAAATTCGGCTTCCTTCTTTTTACGCCAGTTGTCCCGGTCCTCACAGATAGCAAGCATTTCGTCAGCAATATCTTCCGCACTCCGGGGCTCACTGTGGGAGAGCCAGCCGATCATGCGGGTCATGGCCTTTTCGCTGCCCAAGCTGTCTGCTGCCAGAGCACCCAGTTCGCCGGGATATCCCTTTTCTTCCACCAGTTTTATGATTTGATTTCTCAGTCTTTCCAGTTCTTCTGTCATCATCAATCCTCAACGAAAACATACACCAGGGTCATTACGATAAAAAATCCGAGGAAAAGGAGGAACAGGGGGTATTTCTTTTCCTTCTCCTCCTTCACCTCCGGAATTCGTCCAAGAGCAGCAGGCACGCTCTGCCAGGAAAGCCCCCGGCTCGAAGACGCTTCGGCCGGCCTTCGTCCTTCTTTCATGTCCTTCCTGTCTTTATCCGCCCTTTCCTGGAACTCCGGCCATGGCGTGAAGAGGGGAAAGAGGGCCTCCCCCAGGGCCCGGCTGTCATCTTTTCTCCCTTTGTCCCAGAGGGTAATCATTTCTTTCCTTACTCTTTGGAAGGCAGTCTCCAGAGGCCAGCAGCCGCTTCTGATAGAGAGGGGCAGCGCCAGGTCCTTCATGGCTTTCAGAGTATCCCCTGCCAGAAGGAGTCCCTGGGGAAAATGGCGGTCCGTCAGGCAAAGGGCATAGTCCAGATTTCTTTCCAGCTCCTCCCTCTCTTTCCGGCTCATTTCCTCATAATCCATCACAAAGAGCCGCCAGGGGAAAGTGTCCTTTTCTTTTCCCAAATCCCCCAGAAGGCAGGCCCAGTCAGACAGTTTCCTCTCCTTTACCATCCGGTGCACCGCTTCCAGGAGCTCACCGGGGAGCTCCCGTTTCCACATTTCCACATGGGATCCATTACGCAGCACCGGCAGATGGGCCTTTCGGCGACCTGCATTCAAAAGGGCAGTCACCTCCACCGGGTAGATGTGATCGTAATTGGCGCAGATTTCCTGCAGGAAAAGGCGGGGGCTGTCACATCCATAAAACAGGCCGTTCATGGCCAGCACCACCCGGGATAAAGGGGACAAGGACAGGAAATCGGAGGACGAAAGTGTCTTTGCTGCTGTGACTTTTTCCACCAGCCCCCATGCTTCCTCCCGTGAGAGCTCGGGCAGCCAGAAAAATTCGGCGCCGCTTCGCTTCACGCTTTTCTGCAGGACATAGGCGGCATCCAAAAGGCGGTCTCTTTCCGCTTTCTCCGAAGCGGCATGCAGTTTGTCCCAGAGCGCCTCTTCCAAGCGGTCTCCGCTGTCTGTGGTATGTACCCCCAGCAGGTAGAAAGGATTGTCTTTGAAAAACAAGGGGAACTCCTTCGTGAAATCAGTAGAATCATATGATATGTTTATTATAATACAGGATTTGCAGGGTGCGAAAGAGTGCAGCGTTCTTTGGGCACAGAGGGAAAGGCTCTCGGCCTTTGGACACACCTTCGGTGTGAGGGTTGACGGGGCTTCGCCCCGAAGGTTGTGGCCGCCTGTCGGCGGCGGGTTGTGTTCGCTTCGCTCAGGGGGCAGGGAGAAAGGTTCTTAGGATTGACCGG
>ERZ506750.829-NODE-829-length-11382-cov-3.790942_pt1 | contig 11382 bp, 9 predicted proteins | sample MGYA00513186_ERZ506750 | MGnify/ENA metagenome assembly ERZ506750
AACATGGGGGTAAAGGGATTCTGTCTGGACATACAGGCACCTCGATTCATGCAAACCCGCAGGTCAGCAACGAGTATAACAGATATAGGTTTTGAGTTAGTATAACAGATATACAGTGTCTCAAACCTTTATTGGCGCCAGAGGACCTAGGCCCTTCTCGCGTGCAAGACCTGCGGTTTTGCGCAATACTTGCAGGTATGACTACTACATTTGCCGAGCTCGGGCTAAACGAGCAGATCCTCGCCGGGGTGGACGCCCTCGGCTTCCAGAACCCTACGCCGGTCCAGGCCGGAGCCATCCCCCACGTGCTTGGGGGCAAAGACATCGTCGCCTCCGCGCAGACGGGCACGGGCAAGACCGCGGCCTTCGCGCTGCCCACGCTTCAGCGGATCGCGGGCGCCAAGGGCAAGGGCCCGCACGCCCTCGTGGTCACGCCGACCCGCGAGCTCGCCGCGCAGATCGACGACGTCGTCAAGGTCGTCTGTGCAAAGACCGGCCAGCGCGCCGTCATCGTCATGGGCGGAACCAAGTTCGAGAAGCAGGTCAAGCAACTCGACGCCGGCTGCGACCTGCTCGTGGCCACGCCCGGGCGCCTGCTCGACCTCATGGAGCACAACCACGTGAGCCTGGCCGGCGTCCAGGTGCTTGTGCTCGACGAGGCCGACCGCATGCTCGACATGGGCTTTTGGCCCAGCGTCCGCCGCATCATGCACGCGCTTCCCGCCAAGCACCAGACGCTGCTCTTCTCGGCGACCATTCCGCCGTCGATCAAGTCGACGATCGACGCCCTTCTTTCCGATCCCGTGACCGTCGAGATCGCCCGCGTCGGCGAGACGGCCGACACCGTTGACGAGCACCTTTGCCCCGTGACCCAGGCCCAGAAACCTGAGCTGCTCCGCGCCCTCATCGACGGAGGCGGCGCTGCGGGCGTAAAGCCCGAGCGCGTCCTTGTGTTCTGCCGCACCAAGCACCGCGTCGACGACGTGTCCAAGATACTCAAGAACGCACAGGTCAAGGTCGACGTCATGCATGCCGACCGTACCCAGAAGGAGCGCGAGCGCGCGCTCGAGCGCTTCCGCGACGGAAAGGTCCAGGTCCTCGTGGCAACCGACGTCATGAGCCGCGGCATCGACGTCTCGGGCATCGACGCCGTTGTCAACTTCGACGTCCCCATGGACCCGGAGGACTACGTGCACCGCATCGGCCGCACGGGCCGCGCGGGCGCGACCGGCCACGCCTACACCTTCGTGGCCCCCGACGAGATCAGCCCCCTGCGCGAGATCGAGTACTTCACAAAGAAGCTCATGCCCACGTGGGACCTTCCCGGCTTCACCTACGACGCCGGGCGCATCGTCCCGCAGGAAGGCCGCAGCACAAAGAAGCCCATGCGCACGATGTTCTCCGGCTCCAGGTCCCGCGGCCGCGGCATCGCCGGCGGACGCTACGGCCGTCACTACTAGTCAACGCCTGGGACAAAATCCCCCGTCCCTTTTGTCCCAAACCGAGAGGTTGGACAGATGAAGCAAGCACGCCCCTACCCCAGAATCGTCGTCACGCGCAAGGCCGCGCGCTCGCTCAAGGCGGGTCACCCGTGGGTCTTCGAAGGGGAGGTCCTCGAGGCCGAGCCCTGCGCCAACGGATCGGTGGTCGACGTCTTTGAGGAGAACGGCACCTGGCAAGGAGCTGGGCTTCTTTCCCAGGAGTCGAAGATCCGCGTGCGCATCGTCACGCGAAACGCCAACGACCGCGTCGACGAGGCCTTCTGGACCCGCCGGGTCGCCTGGGCATGGGAACACCGCAAGGTAGCCATGGGTGGACGCGCCCTTCCCGGCTGCGAGCCCGACACCAACGCCTGCCGCGTGGTCTTCTCGGAGGCCGACGGCATGCCCGGCCTCATCGTCGACCGCTATGAGCACGTACTGGTCGCGCAGGTGGGTACGGTGGGCATGGAGCTTCTCCGACCCACGATCTATCCCCTGCTGCTCCAGACGCTCCAGGCCGACGGCCAGGACGTGCGCTGCATCTACGAGCGCAACGACTCGCCTGCCCGCGCGAAGGAGGGCCTGCCTCAGTACAAGGGCTGGTGGGACGGCGAGGCCTCGGAGGTTCCGAAAAGCGCCCGCATCAAGGTCGTCGAGAACGGCCTTGTCTTTGACCTTGACATCGAGAATAGCCAAAAGACGGGCTTCTTCCTCGACCAGAAGTACAACCGCCGGGCCGTTCGGCAGATCGCCGGCGGACGCCGCGTGCTCGACTGCTTCTGCCACGTGGGCCCCTTCGGCCTGAACGCCGCGGCGGGCGGGGCGGACTTCGTGCGCTGCGTCGACGTGAGCCAGACCGCCATCGACCTTGCCGCCGAGAACGCCCGCCTGAACGGACTCGACGATCGCATGGACTTCACCTGCGCGAACGTCCTCGAATACCTGCCGGAGCTGCGTCAGGACCGCGCGCGCCTGCGCGAGCAAGGCGGTCCCTTCGACCTCATCGTCCTCGACCCGCCCGCCTTCACAAAGAGCCGCGGCACCATCAAGCACGCCGCCAAGGGCTACCGCGAGATCAGCTATGAGGCTATGCGCCTGCTCCCGCGCGGAGGCTACCTGGCCACATGCAGCTGCAGCCACTTCATGACGCGCGACCTCCTTGCCGAGGCGATCGCCGACGCGGCGCACCAGGCAAACGTGCAGTTAAAGCAAGTCGAGGAGCGCCAGCAAGCTCCCGACCACCCCATTTTGTGGGGCGTGCCCGAGAGCCACTACCTCGATTTCTTCGTCTTCCAGGTAGTCTAGGCGAGCCGCCGCACGCGCAGGCGCACTCACCCGCGACAAACAACGGCCTCGCACTCCTCGATGAGTGCGAGGCCGTCCTTCTTTGCAAATGCCGCGCCGCGAAAACCCTAGAATCTGACCTTCGGGGCCTGGCGCGCGTCCTCCTCGGCGGCGAAGCCCTGCTTGGGCGCACGGCCGCCGGCCACGATGTTGCCGGGGAAGGTCTGGATTGCGTTGTTGTAGTCCATGACCACGTCGTTGTAGCTCTGGCGAGCGTAGCTGATGCGGTTCTCGGTGTCCGTGAGGTCTGCCTGAAGCTGCTGGAAGTTCGTGTTTGCCTTGAGGTCAGGGTAGGCCTCGGCGACGGCAAGAAGCCCACGGAGCGCGCGGGTGAGCTGGCCGGAAGCCTCCATCTTTGCCTCGGGCGTGGTCGCGGAGGACATGGCGCCGCGCGCGGCGGTCACGGCCTCGAGCGTGCCGGACTCGTGGGCAGCGTAGCCCTTGACGGTCTCGACGAGGTTGGGGATGAGGTCGTTGCGGCGCTGAAGCTGCGTCTCGATGGTCTGCCAGGCGTTGTCGCACTTGTTCGCGGCGCGAACGATGCCGTTGCTGATGGAAATCCAGGCGAAGGCGAGAAGAGCGACGATGACGATGATCAAAATCACGATGGGCATGGCGTCCTCCTAAACCCAGGCGGGCAAAAATGGCGGAGGAGGAGGGATTCGAACCCTCGGTACGGGGTTACCGCACGACGGTTTTCAAGACCGCTGCATTCAACCACTCTGCCACTCCTCCGTGGAAGCAAGCTCTATTATCCTACCCCATGTAGCGTTATTTGAATGTCGAGAGGAGCCGATGTCCGTGGAGAAGGACGAAGCAATGGCCCAGGAGCGCGAAACCGATGCTGCCCCCACCGACGCCTCAGCCGTCGACGAAGCCTATATGCGCATGGCGCTTGCAGAGGCAGCGCTGGCGGCCGAGGAGGGAGAAGTGCCCATCGGAGCCGTCGTCGCATGCGACGGCAAGGTAGTCGCCCGCGCCCATAACCGTCGCGAGACGGACCTCGACCCCTCCGCGCACGCCGAGTTCTCTGCCATGGTCGCTGCATCGGAGGCGCTCGGGCGCTGGCGGCTCTCGGGCTGCACGGTCTACGTGACGCTCGAGCCTTGCCTCATGTGCGCCGGCCTTATGGTGAACGCCCGCATCGACCGCTGCGTCTACGGCGCCGCCGACCCCAAGGGAGGCGCGCTCGGCACCCTCTACGACGTGAGCCACGACGAGCGGCTCAACCACGAGTTCGAGGTCTCGGCGGGGGTCCTCGCCGACGAGGCCGCCGAGCAGCTCCGGTCCTTCTTTCGGGCTCGCCGCGCCGCGCTAAAGAAAGCGAAGTCCCAGGCTTAAGGGCGTAACTGGGCGCTCAGAAACAGCGAGTTCCAGCCATGGCCCCGCGCCGAGCGCTAAGAAACTCCTAGCCCCAGCCCTGATTGCCCCTTCAAACGCGAAGAAACCCTCGGTTCCGGCTGTTTATAAAAGCTGGAACCGAGGGTTTCTTCGCAAATCGCGTATCTCCGCGGCCGACGCTTGCGGTCTCTGAGCGCGCGGCCGCCAGAAAGCTGGAACCCGACACTTCTTTGCACGCACAAAGCGGCAAGAAGGGCGCGCCGACCGTTACGCGATAAAGAGCGAGCCCGCGTAGATGAACACGGCCATGCACGCGGCGAAGCCGAAGGCGTACTTGGCGATCTTGCCCAGGATCTCGCCGTCCTTGCCGGCGAGGCCGCAGGCCGCGCAGCCGATGGCAATGTTCTGCGGGCTGAGCGCCTTGCCCGCGGAAGTGCCGAGGGAGTTCGCTGCCACAAGCCAGGTCTGGTTCACGCCGAGGGTCTCGGCGGCGTGCTGCTGGACGGCGCCGAACAGAACCTCGCTCGAGGTACCCGAGCCGGTCACGAACGTGCCGAGGGCGCCGAGCAGCGGCGCGACCAGCGGGTAGAAACCGCCGAGGGCGCCGACGAAGAACGCGGCGATGCTCGCGATCATGCCGGAGTAGCCCATGATCTTGGCCACGGCGAGGACGCCGAGCATGGTCACGACCGTCTTGCTCATCTGGACGCAGGTAGCCTTGAGAACCTGCAGCATCTCGCGGAGGCTGCAGCCCTGGATGATGCCGCCGACGATGCCGCAGATCATGATGAGCACGCCCGGGGTGTCAATCCAGGTAAAGGTCAGAGTCGCGCTCGGGTCGCCGGCGTAGATGTTCACCGTCGACTTGATGGACGAGAGCGGCGCGTAGATCGCGGGGAAGAGCTTGCTGGTAAGCAGCAGCACGACGAAGATCAGGATGAACGGGGACCACGCGAGCACGATCTGCATAACGGGCGCACCGAGGCCCTCGGCATGGCTCGGGTTCGGCAGGCGATGCTCGGCGGGAACCTCCTGACCGCGCTTGGTCAGCGCAAAGGCAAAGACGGCAAGAAGCGCGACCACGGATCCGATGATCACGGCGAGCGTCGGTCCGACGGACATGGCGCCCGCGTACTCGGCGGCCGCCATCGAGATGCCGGCGAGCAGCGTGATGGGCAAGACGCCCTTGAGGCCCTTGGGGCCGCCGCCCACGAGCATGACAATCAGAATCGGGCAGGCAATGATGAAGGGGGTGGCCTGGAGCGCCTGGGTGGTTGCGAGCGTGATGGGGTCGATGCCGGTGATGGAGGCAAGCGTGGTCGTCGGGATGCCGATGGAGCCGAACATCGTCGGGACGGTGTTGGCGATCAGGCAAGAAAGAATCGCCTCGACGGGGCCGAGACCGACCGCCATGAGCATCGACGCCGGGATGGCGACGGCAGTGCCGAAGCCCGCCATGCCCTCGAGGAACGCGCCGAAGCACCAGCCGATGAGAAGGACGAGCACGCGCTTGTCGGACGAGACGGAGCAGAGCATCGCCTTGATCGTCTCGATGCCGGCGGTGTGGACCGTTACGTTATAGGTGAAGACGGCGGCGATGATCACGATCGTGATCGGCCACAGCGCCATCGCGAAGCCCTCGAGCGCGGCGGTCGCGATGTTGACCGGCGACATCTGCCAACCGACGAACGCCACGACGATGGCGACGATGAGGGAGCCGATGCTTGCCTTGTACGCCTCGATGTGAAGGCCGCAGAGAGCGACCACAAGCCAGATGATCGGGGTGAGGGCGAGCAGGAACATTCCAAACAAGGCGAGCATTAGCATCTCCCGTCAATATTATTCTTTATGGAGTACTACCGCTCACCGATAATATCACGCCGTTTACTGGAATATGGCGCCAACCAGCGTTTTAAGTCTTTTTGTTACTGAAAACCTGCCGTCGGCCCAGCCTGCCGGTCCAGCTCAGACAGGCAAAAAAACGTTGCCAAATCAGACAGATAGAAAAAGCAGGTTACGCGCGGGCGCGGGAACGGCGACGGGCTATGAGGGCGACGGCCCCGCCAAGCACAACGATGTCGGCGGCGGCGACGCACACGCGGACCCACGACACGCCCGTCTTTTTTGCGGGGCGGACATAGCCCGGATCCTGGGAAACGCGGGCATTGAGCCATGTGTACAGGACGTCCTTGGTCGCGCGGCGCAGATTCGTGTAGAAGCTCAGCGCGCGGGCTTCGTTCGCGGACCCGCTCGCAGCCGAGAGCTCCTCGGCGCTGAAACCGTACTTGAACTGCCCGTTGCGGAACACACCGTCCATAAACAGGTCGCCGCCAGCGCGAAGCATCTGGTCGGCGTTCATGTACTGCTGGTGATCCGCGTAGTCGGTGATTACGGCGCCCTCGAAACCCCATTCCTCGCGGAGCACGCCTGTGAGCAGGGCTTTATTGCCGCCCGCCCATGTGGCCCCGATGCGGTTGTACGCGCTCATGAGGCCGGTGGCCCCGCCCTTCTCGATAGCCAACTTGAAGGGCCGCAGGTATATTTCGCGCAAGGTCTGCTCCGTCAGCCACTCGTAGAGCGAGTCGCGGTAGGAGTCCTGGTTGTTCAGCGCGAGGTGCTTGATGTAGCAGTACGTCCCCGTCTGCTTGGCGCCCGCGACGATGGCCGCGGCGAGGTTACCCGCCACCAGCGCATCTTCCGAGAAGTACTCATAGTTGCGCCCGCCCAGCGGCGTGCGGTGGATGTTGACGCTCGGGGCATACAGGCCGTCCACACCGATCGCCGCGGCCTCGCGGCCCAGCTGACGACCGTACTCGAGCGCCAGCCCGTCGTTCCAGGTCTGGGCAATCACGGTGCCGCTCGGGTAGCCGACGCCCATGGCGAGCTGGTTGAAGGAACCGACCTGCGACGGGCCGTCGACCTCCTTGGTAAGCGGCTTTCCCACGTCATCGATCGACGAGGTGGAGATGTAGCCGTGGAGCACGAGCTTGGTCATCTGGTCGACCGAGAGGTCGTCAAGAAGCGCGTCCCAGCCCCCGTCGTTGTAATTCTCGCCTAGCGCACGCGCGAACTCGGTAAGCTCTCCGTCATCGGTGAGCTGATGGGCGGCCTTATTGCCTGAGCCTCTGCCGTCAAAATACGCTCCCTGGCCAGTAAGCCCCTGGTAATCAGCAGCATCAGCCTCAACGTCCTGCTCTCCGTAGAGATTGAGCGCGGCCACGTTGTCCGCGATCTGCCGGTCGGGGTCGCACTTGGCCGGGAAGGTTCCCGCAAAATCCGCGCGCGTGAGCCAGGTGATGTTTGCCCCGGAATTCGAGCCGTCGATGGACACGCCGTCAGCAGCGGAGTCGCCGGTAAACCGATTGACCACCGCAGAGCCGGTGCGCAGGTCCTCCCCGCACTGCACGGTATTACTCAAGTTGAGCTGCGTGCGCGCAAAGTCGCAGTCCGCGAGCTCGTGCGCATTGCGCTTGAGCTCCACGGTATAGGCGCCCGCGTCGAGCTCGTAGCCGCTAAAGCCGTCGCCGTTCTTGTCGTAGGCGTCGTAGCTCGCGACGTCGTCCAGCGTAAAGGACAGCTCGACTTCCTGGCTCTCGCCCGGCTCGAGGAGCTTCGTTTTTGCGTAGGCAACGAGGACGGTCGATGCCTTCTCGACGCCGCCCTTTGTGTACGGGGGCGTGCAATACAGCTGCACGACATCGCGACCCGCGCGCTCCCCTGTATTGGTGACGCGAGCGGTCGTCGTGTACACGGAATCGCGGGAGACGCTAAAGCCTTGGCCCGGGGTGCGGGACGTAACCTCCCAGCTAAAGCTCGTATACGAGAGCCCGTAGCCGAAGGGGTACTGCACCACGCCGTCATAGCCTTGGCCGAAGCGGTTGCTCACTCCGTTCCAGTGCCCTTCCGCGTCTGCCGTCTCGTACCAGCGGTACCCGACGTAGATGCCCTCGACGTAGTCAACGAAACGCAGCGAGTCGTATTCCTCGTCCGCGCCGACGTTGGGGTTCTTTGTGCCGTCGGCCGGATAGAGCCCGCGGCTGTTCGTGTAGAGGCCCTCGCCCATAGCACCGGAGTTCGCCCAGCTCGCAGCCGTCGAGAAGTCATAAGCAAAGGTGTCGGTCGTGCGCCCGGAGGGGTTGATCTCGCCCTTGAGCGCGGCGACCACCGCGTCCGCCCCGACCTCGCCCGTCGGCCCGGCAAGAAGCGCCGCGTCGATCCCGGGGATGGTCTCGAGCTCGCCGAGCTCCATCGTGTTCGTCGAGTTGACCACGACGATGGTGTGCTCGTAATGGGACCCGACATAGCGAAGAAGCGCGATCTCCTCGCTCGAGAGCTCGAGGTAGCCGCGCGTCGCGTCCATCGTCACGTCGCCGCCGCGCGCGCAGATCTTGTACTGCTTTCCGGGACAGTCGATGCTCTCGCCGGCAGTCCGCCCAACGACGACGATCGCCGTGTCCGAGTACTCCTCGGCATTGGAAAGAAGGTCGTCGGTGTAGCAGTTCTTGTCGTAGACGCTCGGCTCATACAGTCGGCAGAACTCGGTCGATCGGCTGCTCAGCGCGCCGGCGGATTTATAGGCCCGCTCGCCGTGGAAATCGCGGTACATGCCCGCAAGCTGCTCGTTGTACTCGATGCCGTTGTCTTTGAGCGCGTCAAGAAACCCCTTGGTGGTCCCGCTCACCTGCCCGGAGCCTGATCCGGAGGCGACCCACTGCGTCGACGCCCAACCAAAGACGTTCACCTTGGTCGTGGTCGCGGGCAGGGGCAACGCATCGTCCTCATTGCGAAGAAGGACCAGGCCCTCCCCCTCGATGCGACGCGCGAGGTTGCGGCCGTCGTCCATGACGGCCGACTTCTGCTCGTCGCTGATCTCGACCGAGTCGGCCCCGAGATACGCGTCGATGGTGTCGCCAAAGAGCAGCATTGCCGCGTTCGCCGCGACCACCGCCGCGACCACGACGGCGGCACCGGTGTAACCGATCGCCTTAAGAAGCTGCTTTTTTGTGGGGCGCCTCACGGTTTTCTCAACCTACTTGCTGGCCTTATCGAACTCGTCCTTGAATAACGAGAACATCTTTCCCATGCGGCCGATTTGCTTGCCGACGGCCTTGGCGGCGTTGTCGGCGGCAGGCTTCTTTGCGGCGGGGGCAGCAGGCTTCTTTGCAGCGGTCTTTTTTGCCGTCTGAGCTGCGGCTGGTTTATTGTTTGCCGAACCCACGGGCGCAGGGGCGTAGGTTTTGGGCTCAAGACGGGCGGCGCGCTCGTCGGCGCCGGCGCGGAGCCTGCCCTCGGGCTCGCTCACGCGGACGTCCGCCGCGGGGACCGCGGGGCGCTCGGGAGCGGAGACCTTCTTTGCCTCGGGCTCGTCGTCGGCGGTCGCGTCCTCAATGGCGCGCTTGGCCTTGCCAAGCATGCGGCCGAAAGCGTAGGAACCCTTGTCGACGGCCTCGCCGGCGGCCTTGCCCGCCTTATGAGCGGCTTCGGAGCCTTTGGCCTTTGCCTTGGCAAAGCCTTCGCCGGCCTTCGCGGCAGCGCCGCCGCCGAGCTCGATGTTCGCGGCGGCGGCGTCGACGATCATGTAGCCGTTCGAGTAGCCCTTGACCATGGATGCCGGAATCCGAAACGTGCCCACGAGGGCGCGCGCCACTCCGCCGTCGCCGACATAGAAACTGCCGACGCGGCCGGTCTTGGCATCAAAGTCGGCGTTCGAAACATACCCGAGCTTCTTGCCGGAGGTGGTCTTTGCGTCCATACCCTCCCACATCACGCAGGAGTCCCAGTCGATGCCCAGGCGCTTGCGGGCAGCATCGTCCAGCCCGTCGTCCTCGCGAGTCAGGCACAGCGTGCCGTCATCAAGCACGCGAAACGAATCCCAGGCAAGAAATGCGTCGGGGCGTTTGACCATGCCGACGACGTCGGGCTTGGTCACGAGAAAACCAACGACCTCACGGCCGTCCGGCGAGAAGACCGCCATGTGGACCTTGCCGAGCTTTCTAAGTTTGATCTCGTCGGGCTCGGCGCCCTTTTTCTTCTTGGCCTTCTTTGGAACGTAAACCTTGCGGCCGTAGAGATCGTTGATGCTGAGCAAAACTAGGCCTCGTCCTTCTCGGGCTCGACAACCTCGACATGAACGGCCTCGGCCGGGGCGGACGCCTGGCCGGCAGCGATGTCGGCCATCGAGACGACCTTGTCGGTGACGGTGTTCACGGCCTCGTTGACCTGCGAGGAGGTCTGGGCAACGACGTCGGAGAGGGAGTCGCGGAGCTGGTCCATGCGCTCACGGGCGGCGTCGACCTTGGCGCGGAGCTCGTCGGTCTTCGCGTCGACGCTCGGACGGAATCCGGCGACCTGGTCGCCCACGGCTTCGCCGGCGCGCTCATAGGTGTCGACGGCGGAGTCCCATGCGTCGTTCATGGCGTCGGCGGCCATGGCGCGGCTCTCGGCGCCGGAGCGCGGGGCAATCAGGATTCCGGTGATGACGCCGGCGGCGGCGCCGAAAATGCTACCGAGAACAAAACCAACGGTCTTCTTGCTCATAGGGTCCTCCTTGGAGAGATCGTTTTGCTATGGCGTTAGATACCTCATACCCGGCTTTGGCGTCGGGCTCACCGGTATCGGGTGGGCGTTATCGAACAAGCCGTGGGCGCGGGACGTCGCCCATTCCCCAGTCGTCGACGGGAGCAGGATCGTCGGTCGAGTCGTCGGCTTCCTCGGGCTCTGGCGCGGGTTCCTCGACGGCTTCCTCCTCAGGCGCGGGCTCCTCGGCCGGGGTTGCGATGGGCTCGGCGACGAGGTCCTCGACAGCCGGCTCGGGTTCCGGCACGGGCTCGGGTTCGGGCGCGGGCTCCTCTGCCGCCGGCTCCTCCACCGGCCGGACCTCCTCGACGGCCTCAGGCTCTGGCTCAACTGCCTCGGTCGGCTCAGCCTCCAGCTCGGTCGGCTCGGCTTCCGGCTCGGCGTCCTCAGTCGTCTCGGGCTCCGGCTCGGGCGCGGCGGGCGGCTCCGCCGCCATGATGGCGTCGACCTCCGCCTCGTCGATCACGGGCGCCGCGGGCTCGGGCACAGAGACCGCGTCCTCAGCAGCAGCCTCCGGCGACGGCTCCTGGTCCTCTGCCGGCTCGGGCTCTGCCGCCGGCTCTTGGACGCCCTTCTCTTCAACCGCAGGCAGGCTTCCCACCAGCTCGACGAGGCCCTTCGCGATGGCGTCGACATCGGG
>ERZ506750.839-NODE-839-length-11253-cov-5.086176_pt1 | contig 11253 bp, 8 predicted proteins | sample MGYA00513186_ERZ506750 | MGnify/ENA metagenome assembly ERZ506750
TTAAATTCATAAAACTTAACATGTTTTCCTGTAATCTTATAGATTGAATCCAATACATCTGGTTTAGAATTAGAGAAATCATCAATTACAACAACGTCATGACCATTTTCTAACAATTCAACACAAATATGACTACCAATATATCCGGTTCCACCTGTTACTAAAATATTCATTAGTCAATAACCTTGCAGCCACCTAATTTTCTGATTTTTAAGATATGGCAGCTTCCCTTTCCGAATACTTTTTCAATTTCTTCTTTATATGTTTCTACATAGCTATTTTCAACAAAAGCCTGAATCGTTCCAGCAAAACCTCCACCATGAACACGACATACACCATGGTCTTTTAAAATCATTTCAGACATAGCTAAACCTAAAGATACAGCCTGGTTTTTATAGTCAAAGTCTGCATATACGTTTTGAAGGAACTTGTAGCTTGAATTCCCTGATTCTTGAATCAATGTTTTGAATCCTTCAAAATCATCATTGTTCAATCTTTCTACGATTGTATTAACACGTCTATTTTCATTGAAGAAATGGATAGCTCTTAAGATGGCACGATCATTATTTAAAGCAGTTCTTAAGTTTGCGATATTTGCATAGAACTCATTTTCATCCACTTCACGAAGAACTTCCTTACCAAAATAGTAAGCTACCTCTTTCATTTCTTGTGGTACTGCACCATAGGCATCTGTTAAATCGGCATGGCTTCCCTTTGTATCTACGATACATAAACTGTGATCATATTTTGAGAAATCAACATTTACACTATTTACGATTGGATTTGAAGTATCTTTAAAATCAATTGAAATCAATCCACCTACAGCACAAGCACATTGGTCCATCAATCCACATGGCTTTCCAAAATATACATTTTCTGCATATTGACCCACTTTAGCAATCGTAACCATATCAATTTTCATATCATTGTATAATCCATCAATAATTGTGCCGATAATAGATTCGAATGCTGCAGAACTTGATAGTCCAGCCCCCATTAATACATCACTCGTGATGAAAGCTTTGAATCCACCTACGTTATAGCCTAATTCTTTTAATTTATAGACAACACCACGAATCAAGGCTTCACTTGTTCCTAGTTCATTTTCTTTTTTGTCTAAATCATTTAAATCAATTGGCTGAATATCAAAGTCATCAGAAATAACTTTGATTACGTTATCCTGTTTAGACACAATTCCAATCGCATCTAAGTTGATTGATCCGGCAAGTACACAACCATGTTGGTGGTCTGTATGATTTCCTGAGATTTCACTTCTTCCAGCAGCACTATAAATACTAACTTCATCTTCTCCAAATAATGCTTGGTATTTATCTAATGCAGCAGCATAGCGTTGTTTTTGGTATTCCAATAAACTTGGATCTGCATATAGATCTTCAATTAATGCATCATATTTTCCTGATACTACTTGTTCTTTAATTTCTGTTGTTTTCATTTTCTTACCTCAAATGTATATGTTGTTTCTTCTTCAAATACTTGTCCTGCTTTTAATAAAACGCTTGGATTCTTTTCTTTATGAATCGAATCGGCGATATAGCTTGTTTCAATACACAATCCATCTTGTGGATACATAATCTTACCATATTTATCTGTCTGTCCATCTAAGTAGTTGGCACTATAGATTTGTGCCGTTGGATATGTAGTCGATACTTTTAATTCGATGCCACTTAATGGGCTGTATAAACATACTTGATTTTCTTTTGTATCAAATACATATGGATGATCATAACCTCTTGCGATGATTAATTGTTCATCCTCTAAATGAATGGAATCTCCAATTCTTTTTTCTGTATTAAAATCAAATGCAGTCTCTTTAACATCTCTTAATTCACCTGTATATAATCCATCTGGATCCACGCAACCAAATTTAGATGCTGAAATTCGTAACGTATGATCATCAATATTCGATGCATATCCATTTAAATTGAAATAGCCATGGTTTGTGATATTGATCAAAGTATCCTTGTCACTGACTCCACTATATTGAATATGTAAACTTGCACCATCCAACCAATAGATCGCATAGAAATCTAAAGTTCCAGGATAACCTTCTTCACCATCTTTTGATACATAATGGAATTTAACGCCATCTTCAATCAAAGAATAATCAAATACTTTATAAGAGAATCCTTCAATGCCTCCATGTAGTGAGTTAAGTCCATTATTGATAGGTACATGATAATCTGTACCATTGATTGTGAATGTTCCTTTTTCAATACGATTACAAACTCGTCCTACTAAAGCATTTAAATAGGTTCCATCTCGTTTTTGATAATCTTCAACATTCTCAAATCCTAAGATACAATCACAATCTTGATCATTCTTATCTTTCGTTACAATCTTTAAAAGAGTACACCCAAAGTTTGTAACTTCTACAGTTAAATGTGAATTTGAAATCGATAATACATCAATTCCATTTGCTAATCTTTCTTTTACCTCTACCATAATGTCTTTACAAATCGGCTAAAGCCATCCATCCCTTCATCATCCATTTTATATACGCCGGCATTCTCTAATACAGATACGAATTTCTTTGTGACTTCCATCTCCATGAATGTATCCACATTTGTATAAGAGCATGTTTTTAAGTGTTCATACCAGTCTTTATGTTTTTCTAATTCTGGATAAGAATCAAATTCTGCTTTTCCAGATAAACATAATTTAATTTGTTCCAATTCCGTCTTTAATCGTGCTGGCAAAATTGCCAATCCCATAACTTCAATCAAACCAATATTTTCTTTTTTGATATGGTGATGTTCTGAGTGAGGATGGAAGATTCCTAATGGATATTCTTCTGTAGTACGATTGTTACGAAGTACTACATCCATCTGATATTTGCCATCTTTCTTTCTAACGATTGGAGTCACTGTATTATGACGAACGCCAGATTCATTGGCAATAATATCTAAACTTTCATCGCTGTATGTACACCATGTTTCAAAGATTTTAATCGCTAGATCTAATACGTTTTCTTTCGATCCCGATGTTAATCGAAGTGTTGATAGTGGCCAATAAAGCATATCTACTTGTACATCCTTATATGTATAGCTCTTAACAACCTTTGCGTCTTCCATTGGAAAATGATGTCTTCCACCTTGATAGTGATCATGACTTAAAATAGATCCACCAACGATAGGAAGATCTGCATTACTTCCAATCATATAGTGTGGGAATTTATCAATAAATGCGAATAAATGCTCAAATGTAGAACGATTCATCTTCATTGGCGTATGTTCACTATTAAATACAATGCAGTGTTCGTTATAGTATACATATGGTGAATATTGTAAATTGTATGTATGTCCATTTAAATCTAATGGAATAATACGATGTGTCTGTCTTGCAGGATGGTTTAAGTTTCCGGCAAAGCCAACATTTTCCTTACATAATAAACAGGCTGGATATGATGTACTTACGGCATTCTTTGCCTTTGCGATTTCCTTGGGATCCTTTTCTGACTTAGACAAGTTGATCGTGATTTGAATATCGCCATACTTATAGAAATGTGAGAAACTGATATTCTTATCAATTCTTGATTTACGGATATAGTTTGAATCAATACTCAACTTATAGAAGTAATCTGTTGCACTTTTAGGATCAGAAGAATATAAACTTTTAAAAGTGTTGACTACTTCACTAGGTCTAGGCATCACGCAATTCATAATGCGTGTATCTAGTAAATCTTTTTCAGTTATAGTATCCTGAATCATCCCTTTTTCGACTGCATAATCCAACATAAAATCCAAAACCTCATAGATAGAACGGTCTTCTACTTGTTCTTTTTTAAATTCATTGATGCCAAATAGGTCGATCAATAAATTTGCGCAATAATCATAATCATAATCTTCAATCATTCCATTTTTTAGAGCATACTCTAATAATTGGTTAATTTTCGTGTTCATTATTTCTCCTTCCATATAAACAAAATCAATCATTTTTATCACAACCAAATCCAATTTTTCACTACACTATAACGATCAATTTAATGCAAATTTGGTTATAAATATAAGATTTGCCCATTTAATTTTAGCGTAAGCGTTTTCTTTATCTGTGTCAACATATTCAAACATAATTTAAACACAGATGTTAGATTTAGGTTTCAAGCAACGATTGTTTGTTTGTTTTTGTTTGTTTAATGTTTTATTTATATAAAAAGCCATTCTGGTATGAATGGCTCTTATTTAAAATTCTCAAAAGAATCAATCACTTGTATAACTCCAGGAAGCTTTTCGTATTCTTCTTTTTTATTGGCAGAATCTACAACGACAATATTATGACAACCTGCTTTATAGGCACTTGAGATTCCACTAATACTATCTTCAATAATTAAGCAATCTTCAATATCCACACCAATATTATGAGCAGCCTTTTTAAACATTGCGACTTTGTTTTCATAGGCTCCATCATCATAGACAATCATAGATGGCTCAATCCATTTGTCTAGATGAAACGATTCGACAAAGAAATCAATATTCGGCTTGATAGATGCGGATGCGATTGTGAATGGTATGTTCGATTCTTTTAAATAATCAAAATAGGCTTCTGCACCCTTAACTAAATGAAACGTTGCCTGATCTTCTTTACAAAACTGGCGATAATATTCTTCTTTTAATTGTGAATACTTTTCCATTTCAGATGGATCACACTTTCCACCAAACATATATTCAACAACCTTATTATTAGGCACACCATTAATATGTTCATGTAGTTCTTCTTCATCAATTCCATGATGACGAATATCCTGTGATATTTTTGACCATGCCAAAATGTGTTTTGGATTGTCAAAAAATAATGTTCCGTTAAAATCAAATATTACACCTTTGTATCTACTCATTACTAAACCTCTTTAGTTTCAGAAACACGCTTATACCAATATGCACTTGCCTTTGGATAACGTTTTTGTGTTTCATAATCTACATAGAACAAGCCATAACGCTTATTATAGCCGTTTGTCCATGAGAACATATCCATTAAAGACCACACAAAATAGCCTTTTACATTTACACCCGCTTCGATTGCCTTTAACGTGAATTCTAAGTGTCTACGAATAAAGTCAATTCGTGGTTCATCATCAATGATTCCATCTACAAAATCATCTTTATATCCCATACCATTTTCTGTGATATAGATAGCTTTATAGTTTGGATATTGTTGACGAATACGAACCAACATATCAAACATACTTTCTGGATGAATCAACCAATCCCAATCCGTACGAGGAATGCCTTCCTTTTCCATTCTTCGTCCTACATTCTTCAAACAGAATCTAGAAGTTCCCTTCTCTCCTGTTCCATTATGATGAATATCATTTTCTCCTTCATAATGCTGAATAAAACGAGACTGATAATAATTCATACCCATATAATCATTTAACAATGCTGCTTGTTTCAATACTTCAAAATCTTCATCTAACAATTCTAAAGAACCATTATTGATGCTGACTAAACGATTGACAACTTCCATTGTTTCTGTGGAATAATATCCTTTAAATGTTGCATCCAACAAGAATTGATTCTGAAGTACATCTTCATTTTTAGCCGCTTGAATATCATCCAAATTATTTTCATCAAATGGATATTTATATTCTAAAGACTGTACGACACCAATCTTTCCATTATATCCTGCCTTTTTGTATTCCAATACAGCTAAGGCATGTGCCACCATCATATTGTGCATGATCTGGAAAGCTTTCGTCATATTGTACTTTTCACCATTTGGGAAAGTTCCTTCAATATATGTATTTGTGGCAACCGCCCAGATTTCATTGAACGTAAACCAGTATGTTACTTCATCTTTGTATTCTTCAAAACAATATTTTGAGAATTCTACGAAAGCTTTGATTGTATCTCTATTTAAGAAATCACCTTTTTGGTAAAGTGTATCTGGCGTATCGAAATGATGCAACGTCACAAATGGCTCTACATTGTTTTTATGACATTCTTGAAATACTCTATGATAGAAATCAACCCCTTCCTGGTTGATTCTTCCAGTTCCTTCCGGAAAGATTCTAGCCCAAGATATAGAGATACGAATTCCGTTGATACCAAACATATTACATAGTTTTAAATCTTGTCCATATTGGTGATAGAAATCACTGGCTGGATCCGCTTTAAAGCGTCCTTGTTTGGCAAGAAAATCATCCCAAGATACTTTTCCTTTACCGTATTCTAGAGTGCTACCTTCGCATTGATATGCGGCAGTAGCACCTCCGAAAATAAAATCATCCGAAAATTTCATAGTCTTAACCTTCCTTTACTTGTTCACAAATAAATTCAACGGCACCCTTTGGATCACGAGTTAATTTAATGTATTGTGCACCCTTTGTTGCGACAACTTTAGTACCATACTTAGAAGCATCTTGTTGTACTTCTTCTAAATGCGATTGTACTTGTGGTGATAAAACGACAATATCGTAATCTTTTAAGATATCGTAGTGTGAACCATATGCACTAGCCGTTGCATCGATTGGCAAGTTTTCAATTTCTGCTCCTTCTTTAACGGCATTAGCAAACATAGCAGATGTTCCAGCACCTACACATAGTACTAAAACATTGATATTTTTATTTAAGCTTAAAGGTTGAACTTCTTTAGCCTCTTCTTTTTCAACTTGTTCTTCTAAAGCTTCCAATGCTTCTTTTTCTTTTTCTTCTTGTAGTAAAGTAGCATCATATGCCTTAATAAATGGTAAGTAAACAATTCCATCTACGACAATTAATAATACAGCTAATACAACAGCTAATAAACTAATTCCTGTACCTAAGATCAATCCAATTGGAGCTGGAGTTGCCCATGGTAATACATAAATGAATGAGTTCATTTTTAATACATCCACAAAGAATTTGAACAATGATACGTTGATCATTGGAGTAATTAAGAATGGAATGAAGAAATATGGGTTCAATACAATTGGTGTAGCGAATAATAATGGTTCATTTACCGCAAAACATACTGGAACAAATGTTGTTTTTCCAACCGCTTTTAATTGTTTTGACTTCGCGAACAACATGAATAAGAATGGTACTACAAGTGTAGCTCCGGTTCCTCCCATAGTTCCTACAAAGTTTCCAAGTCCAACAGTTAATACGTTCGATGCCTGTTCACCCGCTTTGAATAATGCTAAGTTGGCATCTACATTGGCATAAATAATTGCTGCAATAGCTGGTTCTACAATACTTGGTCCGTGTACACCTACAAACCAGAATAATGCCATAGCACCCCAGATAATGCAGATTCCTAAATATCCATCGGCTGCCGTAAATAATGGTTGAAGCAATGTAATAATGGCTTCGGCAAATGTATAGTTAAACGCTGTTCTACAAACCACATCGATCAATACACATACTAATACTGAGAATGAGAATGGGAATACATCTCTAAACATCTGAGAGATTGTTCCTGGTACTTCTTTTGGCATGTGAATAGTAACATCTTTGATAACACAGAATTTATACATATTTACTGTAATGAATGCAGAAATAAATGATGCCAATAAACCTTTTGTTCCAATATATGTTGTAGAAATACCACCATCTACATTTGAAACAGCTAACATCATGAATCCTACAATACTTGCCAACATAACACTTGTCGTATTGATTACCTTGTTTTTAGGCATTCTACGATTCATACTTTCAGCTAAACAACGAGCTGTTGTAGCAGCTACCAACAAGCCTACAACACCCATAGAATAATTATATACTTTCCATAGCCAATCAGAAACTGTAGCCGGTAATACAATTCCAAAGATTTCTGGAATCGATGCAGCTAGAATAAATACACTTGAGAATAGGATGGCTGGCATCGCTGTTAAGAAACCATCACGAACAGCTCCTAAATAAATATTTTGTGCAACCTTGTCAAAGAAAGGTTTTCCTTTTTCAATTTGCTTAATGATTCCGTCTAACATTATTTGTTTCCTCTTTCTTGATATAAATTAATAAAATCATCTACAATATCACGCAATAAAATTGTTGTCATCAAGTGATCTTGACCATGAATGAAAATAAATCCCATTTCCATATCTTCTCCTCTAGCTTCTTGTTGTAAGATCTTTGTTTGTGACTGGTGTGCCAAATTGATATTTTCATCGGCTTCCTTTAATTTCTCCTCAACATGTTCAAAGTTACCAGCACGCATTTCTTTCAACAATGATAATAATGTACTTCTTGCATCTCCTGAATATGCAACTATTTCAAATCCAACCATGCTTAATTCTTCTTTAGTCATTTTCTTTTCTCCTTTTACGATGTGGCCTTATCGTTTACACCATCAGTGTAAGCGTTTTCTAATCAATTGTCAACACATTCAAACACTTTTTAACATTTTTTCAAACATTTTTTTACATTTATGCTAAATATAAGTAAATTTAAAATATAATTTGTTTGTTTTTGTTTGTTTTATGTTGACTTAGAAGTTTTCAAATGCTATTGTTTAACCAAGAAGAAGGTATCAATATGTTAAAAAAAGAACGTTTAGTAAAAATTGCACATAAAGTAAATCAAAATGGAATCATTACCATTCAAGAAATCATGGATGAATTAGGTGTGTCGGATATGACCGCAAGAAGAGATTTGGATGAATTAGAAAAATCAGGAAAACTATTAAGAGTGCATGGAGGTGCACAAAGCCTTTCCTTTTCTATGGACCATGAATTAAGTCACATTGAAAAATCGTCTGTGCAAATTGAAGAAAAAAAGAGAATTGCTCATAAAGCCGCAACTCTCATTTCAGAAGGCGAATCTATTTTTTTAGGTCCTGGTACGACCATTCAATTCCTTGCCGAACAACTTACAGGAAGAAATATTCGTGTTATCACAAACAGCCTAGCCGTATTTAATATTCTAGTGAATCATGCACCTACTGAGGTCATTCTTACCGGTGGAGATTATCGTGATAATACAAATACATTTGTGGGTCCAATCACAAATTTAGTTCTAGGTAAATTAAAATACAATAAAGCCTTTATCAGCTGTAACGGAATCTACAATTCATCCATCACAACCTATTCGTTAGAGGAAGGTGAATCGCAACAGATCGCATTAGATAATTCTAAAAATAAATATTTATTGGCAGACAACAAGAAATTCAACCGTGCTGACTTCTATATCTACTATGATTTATTTAATTTTGATACACTCATCACAGATGAATCAATTGATGAGGAGGTCTTAGCACACTATAAACAATACGTACAAATCTTAACTGTATAGAAAAAAGGAGGCAATTTTAAAATTTTGCCTCCTTATTCTTCATCCTCATCTTCTTCGTTATCTACACGTCTAAACAAACGTTTCTTTTCTTTACCCATGTGTTGTTCTAACGTATTCCAATCTGTATCCAACTCTTCTTCACTTTCAGATGTATCGTACACATCTTTTCTCGCCTCATTGATACGACTTTCTCTTAATCTTAATTTTGATTTTAATTCCCTAGCTCTTTTCTTTGATTTTCTAAGCATTCTTCCATACGTACAGAATACAATAAATGAAATCAAGAATAGCCCAGCACACAATGCAATACCTGCTAAATAGCCTTGGAAATAAACCTGTAAAAGTCCTGTAACAACGCAGCATGCCATACAGATAAATACTAAGAACATAGTTGAACGGCATGAGCTAGAATATTTTCTAAAGAAACGATATTTTTCGGAATCATTATCAATTTCTTTACGATACTCTCCATCTTCTTCTTCATTTCTAAATGTAAACCATCCGGCATCACTTTTCTTTTTACCATCCGATTTAGAAACAAGTTTCCAACCATCTGCTTCCCAATCACGCCATTGATCTGCATCGGGTTCATTCACATAATAATTCATTGAATAATAATATGTTTTAGGTGTACCTTTTCTAAAGAAATATTTTTTTCCTTCCTGACGAACAAAATGATATCCTTCTTTTGATTTTTCTTGAAGATATGCTTCAATCTTTGGATATTCCGCATATAAGAAGCTCTTTCTTTCTTCATATAAATCTTCATCATCAAGATCTTCTTCATCAGCTTCAAGCTCGATTGGATAACCATCCTCTTCTTCTTTAACAGGCTGATTATTAAATTCCTTTAATTCATGTTCAATGGATTCCGTTGTAAAATCTTCATCTACATCTATTTTTTCAACAACAATCTTTTTAGGTTCAACAGCTGGCTTTAAATCTACTTCTTCCGGCTCAGCCACATCCTCTACAACAGGTTGCGCAATTACTGTTTTAGGCTCTATCACCTCTTCAACAACAGGCTGTGAGTCTACCTTTTTAGGTTCTACAACATGTTTTTCGATAGGTGCTTCCACCTCTTCGATTGGTGTTACAGGTGTAATATCCACAGATTCAGAAACCTCGTCATCAAAAATGTTTTGATTAATTTTTACATGAGTACGAGCGCTTCTTTTACCAAAAATCGTTTTCTTTTGAGGCTCCTCATCAATATGGAAAACATTTTCCGCATGAAAGTCACGAAGCTCAGGTTCATGTATATTTAAAGATTTAATTCGATCCGTTCTTTTTAATTGCCTTAATTCTTCTAAAGCACTGGGATTCTTTTCATTTTCATTTGCCATAAATATCCCTCCAACTTTAATATTGTACTAATTTAATGAATATTCGTCAAATTCACTAGTATATTTGCCATCTTTAAAAACAAAGATTTTTTCACCATTTTTTAATGTGGCTTCAATCGACAAATCACTCGTTCCAACCATAAAATCTACATGTGTAAATGACTGATTCATTCCATGATCTAATAGCTCTTCCTCACTCATTTTTAATCCACCCTCAATGCATTCATTATAGCTTGCACCCAAGGCAAAGTGGCAAGAAGCATTTTCATCAATCAATGTTTCATAGAACGATGTATTCAATGCACTAATAGGTGATCCATAAGGAACCAACGCAATTTCACCTAAGTATTTAGCCCCTTCATCTGTGTCTAAAATACTTGTCAAAACCTCTTTTCCTTCCTTTGCATCATAATCTACAACTTGACCATCTTTAAATTCAAACCAGAAATCTTTTACAATTGCTCCGTTGTACGCCAAAGGTAAGGCACTATACAATTTCCCATTTACTCCTGTCTTTTTAGGTGCTGAGAAAATCTCTTCCGTAGGAATATTTGGAAAATAGTAGTTACCATTTTCTAAAAATGAACCACCTCCCGCAAATACATAGCCTTCTGGTAATTCAACTACTAAATCCGTTCCTAAAGCATTTTTATAATGTACACTCTCAATATCCAAGATCG
>ERZ506750.842-NODE-842-length-11210-cov-4.225190_pt1 | contig 11210 bp, 7 predicted proteins | sample MGYA00513186_ERZ506750 | MGnify/ENA metagenome assembly ERZ506750
CTCGATGTCATTAACCATATGCTCCGCACGCTGCTTGACGGTGTCAGCCTGTCGTCCCTTTGACAGATAACCCCAACCCCCGCATTTATGAAGTATAAGAGAACCCTTCAGTTGTTTGCCATTTTCCTTGCATGCGAGTTGTATGCAATGCTGTTCGCCGCTTTGGTTTACTCCTGCGGCAGGGACGGTGAGCGTGGCTCCGGTGCTGTCACTGCGTGTTCGTCTGCCCCGTCCGTCGGGGCTTTGAATGTGAATCTTTTAAACAATCAAACCATATGGGAATAAAAGCTCTGCTGCTACTGCCTGCGATCCTTGCCTTTCCGGGCTATCTTCATGGCGTGGCGGCCTTGCCCGGCACTCTGCCGGGCCCCGATACGCTGTATCGTGATTCTACCTACCTCCGCGTGATCAACGAGGGCTCCACACGCCTGAACTGCTACCTGTCCTATCCTCAGGGCGGCTGGCGTGTGGAGAGTACCTACGGCAACAACTCCTCCGAACTTGCCCGCCTTGCCCGCTTCATCCGTACCTCACTTTCCGACAGTCTGATTTATGTGCGTGAGATCACCCTGACGGGCTACTGCTCCATAGAGGGCAGCTACGCCCACAACGAACGTCTTGCCCGCCGTCGCGCCAACGGTTTCAGGAACTACCTTGATTCGGTATTCGGCCTTTCGAGGCGCTACCCTGTGAGGACATCCTACGTTGGCGAGGACTGGGAGAGGCTCCGTTCCCTTGCCGATTCCTGCGCATCGCTTCCCAGCCGCCGGGAAGTGCTGGAAATCATCGACAATACCGGTATCTTCGACGGTCGTGAAAGGAAGCTGATGGCTTTGCATGGCGGAGTTCCCTACAACTTCATGCTTTCCGAGCTCTTCCCCTTGCTCCGCCGGGTTGAGATACTGGTGGAATACGACCTCCACCGCATCATCGAGGAGCGCTACCGGCGCAAACTTAGCGCTTCCGAGTTGCAGGAGATCCTTGCGCATGAGCGTGCAGTGGCCGCCGCCGAGCAGGAACGCCTTGCCGAACTCCGCCGCCTGGCAGCCGAAAGTCGGCAACGTGCCGAGCAGTTGCGTCTGGCGGAAGAACATGCCGAACAACTCCGCCTGGCAGAGCAGCGCGCCGCCGAAGCCGAACAGGAACGCCTGCGCGCCGGGCAGCTGCGTCTTGCGGAAGAACGTGCCGAACAACTCCGTCTGGCGGAGCAGCGGCGCAACCTTGCCGTTCCCCTGTTCTCCATCAAGACCAACCTTTACGCCCTTTCGGGCATGACCCCCGGTTTCTCCCATACCTCTTTCACTCCCAATCTTTCCGCCGAGTTCTTCTTTGCCGGGCGCTGGTCTGCCGTTGCTTCCGCCGCGTATGCCGACTGGTCCTACGGCAACGGCCGGTCCTATTGGGGCATATCCGCTTACCGCCTTGAGCCGCGTTTCTGGCTGCGTTCGGGTGGCGTCTACCACCTTTTCTACGTGGGCGTCTACGGCCAGTCCGGCGATTTCGACAACCGCAGCACCTCCGAGAGCCGCCTTTCCTCCGGTACGGGCAACTGTACGGGCACCTATCTTGAAGGCGGCGTTTCCGCCGGCTGCCACTTCCGCCTGAGTGGCCGCTGGGGCATTGATCTGGGGCTTCGCGGCGGCTTCCGCAGTTCGGATGTCAACACATACGACGTGGAGCTTCCCTATCATTATTTCAACCGTAACTTCCGCAAGAACCGTTTCGGCCTGACGGGTGTGGACATCAGCGTCGGCTACCGTTTCGGGCGCAGTGCGAAAGGAGGTGGGAAATGAGAATGCCAAATCTTGTCCTGCTGCTTGTTTCTGCGGCCGCCTTTGCGGGTTGCACCGAAAGGGAGCTGGACCATCGCGCTGCCTGCGGCCGGGTGGAGATAGTCCCCGTCTGGGACGGGCTGAACCGTCCCTCCGCCGCCGGTTACCGCTTCTATGGTGCGGACAACAAGCCGGTTCCGGTGGAAGGCGCCGTTGCGGAGGCATCCGCCGATTCCTTCTCGGTTGTCCTTCCTGAGGGCCGTTACAGTTGCCTTGCCTACAACACCGATGCCCAAGGCGTCACCTTTACGGGGCTGGACAACAGGCTTCTTGCGGAAGTCCACCTCTCCTCCGAGGCGCAGCCGGGCAACGTGTACAGTTGGAGCGTGGAGGAGGTGGAGGTCACCTCACGCGGTGATGTCCGCTACACGCCCGTTCCCCTCCGCCTTGTGAAACAGGTTGTCCTCCGCTTCCGGGTGACGGGTGTGGAGGGCGCTACGGTGCTGAACGGCACGCTGAACGGCGTCTATCCCTCGCTCTTCCTGCTTTCGGGCGATCCTCCGGAGCAGAGCATCAGGACGGCTCCCGAAACAGTGGCGCAATATACCGCCACGCTGGTGCAGACCCGGAATACGGTTTCTCCTTCCTACACCGCTTCCGCCGATATCCGCCTGCTCGGCCTTCTCAATCCCCAAAAGGAGGAGGGGAACGGAAATGAAACGGCCTACGACTCCCGCCTGCACCTTTCTGTGCATAACTCCTCCGGTGAGGTGTACAGCACGACGGTGAACATGAACAAGCCTGTCTCCGAAATCATCGATTCCTACGGGGGTGAAATCCCTATCGACAAGACGATAGAGATAGATGTAAGCGTGAACATGCTCGACATGGACCTTACGGCTGTTGTGCAGGGTTGGAAGGAAGGAAACGGAGAGATAATAATCATAAAATAATTAGTTGGTAATCCTTTTATATTCTTTTATCAATCAGTATGTTATGAGTTTATTTCAGTTTACCCTAAATAAACCTGTAATTTATTCCTAATAAACTGGCAGTTTAATCCTAATAAACTTGTGGTTTATTACCAATAAACCGACGGTTTATTCCGGATAAATGGACAGAATGAATCATAGAAATATTTTTAGTAGCATTTATTTAATATTAATTTAGAAAAAGAAGTAAGTTTAGTATGAAGAAAATTATGTTTATGCTTGTTGCCGTAGCAGCTATGGCAAGCAGTTGTACACAGAGTGATGTAATCGAGTTGTCTTCGGATGATAATGTTGAAATACGTGTCAGTGCGGGTATCACCTCTGCTGTGTCTCCGTCTACGAGGGCGGTAGTGGATGGGATGATCAATTCCGGTTTCACTACGGATTTGGATGTGGCGTTTGTGCGTGCCGATGAGGGAGGTACTGGCTACACTACCTACGGGGCTACTGCTTTGACAGGTACCGTAGCGCATGCTGCTGATGCGCTGTCGTTTGCTCCTGCCGAATATTATTTGGCAAGCGGAAAGAAAACCAAGTTGATAGGCTGGTATCCAAGACGCACCGGAGTTAGTTATACGCAAGGTACAAGAGTCGTGGATTTTGGCGAAATTGACGGTAAGACGGATTTGATGGCTACTGCTCTGCAAGAGGGAAGTAAAGGTGCGAAATTTTCGTCTATTACTTTCAATCACTTGCTTACCCAGTTCAGCATAAAGGTTTATGCTCCTGATGCTGCTGCGCAGGGATTGTGGGGGACAGTGAGCTCCATTAAGATAGCTGAAAAAAAACAGACTTGTACGATTACATTGCCTGCGGCGACAGAGGCAGCCAATACAGCAGCCGCTCCGGCTTTTACTGGTAATTCTGACTTGGATTTGGTCAGGACTAACCTGACTACCAGCCCTGTATCTGCCATTACCTATCCCCTGACGCTGGGCGTAGGCACAGCTACGAACGCTGTTCAGGCAGGTTATGCCATGTTTGCTCCGCAAGCTACCGGTAATGTGGTATTAAAGATTGAATTGTCTGTCGGTGGAAGCCAGACTGTGAATGTCCCTGTTCCTACTACACCTACCACAGGTTTTCTTCATGGAAGCGCGTATGAAATCACTTTAAAGTTCTCGTCTTCGGCTATCACTCCTACTGTATCCGTTGTGGACTGGATACCGGTCACTAATACTCCTGAAGTTGAAATTTAATGTTTATACGCCATTGATTTTATGAACTATTCAGGGATGATAAAATACTTGCCGGCAGTCTTGTTGTTTTGTTCGTGTACGGAAAACGGTCTTTTGTTGAGGGAGCGTGAACGTTTTGCAGTGCATTTCTCTGCATCGGGCATCGGCATGGAGGTCACCACGCGTGCTTCTTCGCCTTTGTCGGACAACACAACGTTGCGTATCCTCGCTTTCCGGCGCGTAGGACAATCTCCCGATTTGCAGGCGGATGAATACATGGGCGAAGGCACATACAGAGCCTCTTCGGGCAATGGCAGCCTGACGCCTGTGCATTCTTTGCTGCTGCGTGCCGGTTCCTATGATTTCTATGCCCTTACCCCGGAAACGGCTACTGCTTCCGGGGGCGGCGGTGGCAGCGGTATTCCCGGCGGTGGTGGCGGCACCACTGCACCGCCGTACACCGTATCTGTGGGGCATGGCATGGACTATGCCACTTCGCTGACCGCGGGTAGAGCGGTGGATGAATCCAACCCTTCCGTCCCGCTCAACGATTTGGTTCGCCGTTGCACAAGGCTGGTGTTCGAGCTGTCGCCCAAAGCGGGCAATATAAAATCGGTGAATGTTGCGTCCGCCGGGCTCACCAATATGACTGCTGCCCCCGTTGCAGCGCCCCTGCATGCAGAGCTTCCCCTTACGGGAGTGGCGCAGAGCGACGGCCTCACGATAGCAGGAGGCAGCTTCTCCCCGCCGGACAGGGATCTGAATACTTCCGCCGCTGCGGTGGTGCTGCCCCGCATGGCAGGTAAGTTCGATTTCGAGCTGGATGTGTCGTTCAACGGTATGGCTGCCGCAAAGTTTACGGCTGCCATGCCGGAGACGCTCGTATTTGCTCCCGGCACACAATATACGTTCACCCTTAAGATGAAAGGCAGCTCCATGCAGCTGACGCTGACGGTGGTGCCTTGGGGTGAGAGCGTAATGGGCGGCGATATAGGCGCTTCAGCTCCGATTACGGTGACTGTGGGGGCTTGGGAGAATGTAACTGTGCCGGGCGAAACAGGCGGTGGCAACCCCACTGTCAGTACGGGACAGTGGACTCCCAATCCCGACTTGACCGTCCTGTTCGGCAATTATGGCCTGAATACGATAAACGGTCTGCCCTGGGCCTCTTCGCAGACCGTACCGGGCGAAACGGGCGGCAATACGAATGTGAACTCCGGCAGTTGGGCGGGAACAAAGGATGTGCCTGCTACCACCGGTGATGGAAAACTATCGGGGAGTGATGATCCGGATACAGTATAAAAACATGTAGTGTATAAACATACAGTATATAAACATGTAGTGTAAAAACATGTAGACATAGGATATGTAAGCATACAATATGTAAGCATACAATATGTAAGCATATAATATGAAAGCATAGGACATGTAAACAACATATAACCTATGTACAACATGTAAAATGGAAAAAAAATGAAATAACAATTATGAAGATAACAAGTATTTTCGGGTTATGTATAGCGGCTTCTCTTTGCTTTCTTTCCTGTACGGATGGAGACGAGATTCAGCCGAACATAACTCCCAATGTCGCTACTATGCCTGTGAAACTTGCGCTCAGCATGGCTCCCATGTATGACACCGGGAGCGTCACTCGTGCACGCGGCGACAACTCGCTGGACTTGGTGCTGGGCGAGGAAGCGGGTAAAGCTCCGGATCATGCCGGGGCGCAGATGAATTCCGTAACAGATGCCGGGGCGCAGATGAATTCCGTAACAGATGCCGGAGCACAGATGAATTCCGCAACAGATGCCGGAACACACCCCCAAACACGCGCAAGCCTGACCGATTCCCAAGAGGAAGCAGTAAGCGAAATCTGCGTCTTTCAGTTCGACAACGCCACTAATACGCTGAAATACAGCGGATACATTGCCTTAGGAACAGGAACACTTACAACCGACCTCTCTCTGGCCTCCGGAATGGGCACGTGTACCGTATATGTGCTGGCAAACGTGGGCGACCTGACTTCGAGAGTGGCATACGGAAGCTCACTGGCCGACTTCAAGAAGCTGGCGGCCGAAGTGACTTCGGGCAAAGGCACCGGGCAGAACCTGCCTATGTGCGGCAGCAAGAACGATTTCAATTCGGAAACAGCCAATGCTTCGCTTACGGTACAACTGACCCGTTCGGTAGCCAAAGTCAGCCTGAACCTGACTACTCCGAACTCAGGCGACGCTTTCGCAGTGAGTGCCATCAAACTGATGAATGTGGCAAAGAAGCTCTATTATGTAGAATCTGCTGCCACAGCTCCGTCCGCTCCGACGGAACTTACCGACTACACGAGCAATAACTCCAACACAATTACTTGGTACATCCCTGAAAACAAGGCGGGAACCAACTCCCTGACCGATTGGAAAGACCGCTACGAGGGCAACGTGCCCGCTACGGCTACGTACATCCTGATAGAAGGAAGCTATACGCCGAAAGGCGGTACAGCCCGCGATGTTTCCTATGCCATTTATCTGGGCGCGGGTAACAACCCTGCCGATTTCAATGTGGTGCGTAACACGAAGTATACGGTGAACGCCACCATTAAAGGCACAAACCTGAACGACGGTCGTGTGCTGGTGGGCAAGGATTTGAGTGCTGCCGGCACTCGTACAGTCAATTGCTATGTGGTGAAAACCACCGATGCCAATAAATGGTATCGCTTCAAGGCCACAGTCCGCGGCAATGGCGCACAGACTGCGGCGCAGATTTCCTATACGGGAGCTGAAATACCTGCGGGAGCTGAGATTTCTCCTGTCAAGGCAGGCCTTGTGTGGGAAACCCGCGATAGCAATGGGACTGTTCACACACTGGACTACGTGGGCTATTCCCGCAACGGCTACATCGTGTTCAAGCTGGGCAGTGCTCTTGAGGGCAATGCAGTGGTTGCCGCCAAAGACGGCGCTTCCAAAATCCTTTGGAGCTGGCATATCTGGGCAACGGCAGCGTTTGACGGGAATAGTATCAAGGTGCAGACATACGAGACACGCCCCCGCACCGTTTCCGGACATTTCAAGCCTGCCCGGCGTACGGGAATAAAGATGATGGACCGTAATTTGGGTGCTGCCAGCGGTACGGCTTCTAAGGTTGCAGCAGAGGTTATAAAGACGTATGGCCTATATTTCCAGTTTGGCCGCAAAGACCCGTTCCCTGCGGCAGGTGTGATGACAAGGGCTGATAATGCGGAGATTGTTCCTGTCTATGACGGGAGTGGAAACCAGATATTGAAGAATAGCAACCAGCCGAAGAACAGCACGATAACGAGGGGAATTGATCAGCCTGCGGTGGCGGCCCAACTGGCTTATACAGTGGAAAACCCCTTGGTATTTATATTGACTGACAGCGGGGATAAAGCTAATTCTTACGGCGGTGACAACACTAATGCTTCTTATAACTGGATTTTTGCAGCGCATCCGCAAACAGTCCCTTGGAAGGCATCCAATAAATTGTGGGGTGGCGGCTTGACGAACGAAGTAAATAGTCTTATATTGGGAACTGTGGTGGATATAGAGAAAACCATTTATGATCCATGTCCTTATGGCTATCACATGCCGCCACAGGACATCTGGACTAATTTTACGACTGCTCCGTCGGCTTATAACACAAGTAATCTGAACTCCTATTATAATGGAATTGCTGCCGATAGATTTAGGCAGACGAATACCAGCATAGGTTTTACCGATGCAGGATTTGCAGTGTGGGGACGTAGGGTATTTACTACCGGGACTGCGGAAGCAACTGTGGATGGTGAAAGCAATGTGGCGTTCTACCCGGCGGCCGGCTATCGTGACGGTCTCAATGGTCTTGTTAGCTACGTGGGTTTGGGCTGTTTAGGCTGGTCGGCCTCGCCGTACTCTGCTGACTCGCCGTACTCAAGCATTTTGCGTATGGACGGGGATTGGGTGGGTACAGTGACCACTCCCACCCGCGCGGACGGCTTCCCTGTGCGTTGTGTCCGAGACTGACAGTAGCAGCGCAACGAGATAACGCTATTCTATGTTTTTAGTTTATTCTCAGGGTATTGTTATTGATTGCCCTTATGGAACACCGGGGAGTTTAGAGGGCTGGGTTTTTCCTCGCCCTCGATTCGTTCTTTGGTTTTGGGCCGGATGAGGATGTGAATCACTGTCTGTGCTTATTTGTTTGTTTGAGAGTTCCCCTTTCCAAGCGTGGAAAGGGGAACTTGTGTATAGTGTGAAAATGAAATTCAGTTATTCTTTTGTCATTCGGAATGGAGTGGCAGAAGGATAACTGAATTTCTATGAAACGCAACCCTAAGTCTCTTCTTTAGTCTTTGGAGACGGGTTTACCCGCAACTTGCGTATTGGGCTGTTCTTCCCAGTGGAACGGCTCGAAAGTTGTGTTCGGGTCAATCCAACTTGGCTTCTTGGCAGCGTAGATAATGAACGGGGCAATCACCACAACAAGCGCACCGATAATCAGTACGGAGAACCATACGGCATTGCTACCGGTGGAAATCTGGCTTGGAGGGATGAAGCTCAGCACAAATGCAAGCAATGAACCACAGAATCCCAAACCACCGATGAACCACATCAGGCCGTTGCCGCCTTTGCCGATGCGGAACGGGCGGTTCAGCTTCTTCATCTTGTAGCGCAAGGCAATGGCTCCGGAGAACATCAGCATGTACATGATGAGATAAAGAATAACCGTCAACTGTGACAAAATCTGGTAGAAACTCTGCACCGAAGGCATAACCACGAACAAGAGGCTCAATACGGTTACGGCTATACCCTGAACATAAAGTATGTTCTTTTGCACTCCCAGCTTGTTTGTCTTCTGGAAGAACGGAGGCAGATAACCCGCCTTGCCCACTGCAAAGATACCTTTGGACGGACCGGCAACCCATGTCAATACACCTGCCAGCACACCGAAAGCCAGCGCAACGGCTATGATAGGTGACAGCCAGGAAGCATGGATATAATGGAAATAATTGTCGAAACCCACCAGCAGGCTCTGCGTCAGGCTGATGTCTTTTGCAGGAATAATGACACCGAGGGAGAAAGTGCCCAGTACAAAGATTATGACTGTGATCAACGCACCGATGAATACCGCTTTCGGATAGTTCTTGGAGGGATTGTTTACATCCTTCACATGGATACCGCCCATTTCCATTCCGGCATAGAAGAGGAAGATACTTGCGGCAAGCACCACATTGTCAAAATTCGTCAGATCCGGGAAGAAACTGCTGTGGAAGTCCATGTTGGAGTGGCCACCCGTAGCGAGATAGACAATGCCCAAAATAATCAGCAGAGCCGCCGGAATGATAGTACCGACCATGCCACCCACCTTTGCCACTTTTCCTACCCAGCCCATGCCTTTCATTGAAATGAAAGTTGCCAGCCAGTAGATTACGAGCACCACTGCCAGCGTGTAGTACTTGTTGTTTGCCAACGACATGTCGTGCACATCGTTCATACCGATGAAAGCAATGGATACGGCACCGAATGTCAACACAGTGGGATACCAGATTGTGCTTTCAATCCACTGCACCCAGATAGCGAGGAAGCCGAGTTTCTTTCCGTAGGCTTCACCCACCCAGCGGAACACACCGCCTTGCTTGTCCTGAAACATGGCAGCCAGCTCAGCGGCGACAAGTGACGTCGGGATGAGAAAGACTATGGCTGCAAATAAGTAGTAGAAAGCCGAACTCATTCCGTATACGGCTTCGGCGGGCAGTCCGCGAAGGGATACTACTGCCGTCACATTCATGATTGCCAGGGTAAATACGCCCAGCTTTACTGTTTGTTTAATATTTGCCATAAATTAAGGTTTTAGGTGAAAAAATCATTCTTTTTGTAATAGTCCTGTTTTTCCTTATTACGCCTCTCTACCAGACTTGTTACATATACTGTGAAAATGGGAAACATCATCATCCCTAATGCCGCCAACAGAACGGACAACACCCGCCCGGTGGCAGTGACCGCTATGATATTGGAACCCACCGTTGTCACATCCATGAACGCCCACCACAAAGCATCGCCATAACCTGTTACCAAAGGATTGGTTCCATGCTCCATGACATAAAAGGCAAGACTTGAAAAGTAGACGGTAGCCAATAGCATTGTCAGATAGGACACGAACAAGCCCGATGCACGATTGTACGTCAGCCAGCCCACCACGATAGCCATTGCATATCCGCCCCGCACCAACGGGATGAAACGCAGCATATAAGTAATCTCAGGTGAAAATGTCCAACCCATGTAGGCAATGATATTCTGATAGGGAATGGCCACCAAAAGGAAGATGAAATGTGTGGCGACATAGCGCTTCCAGTTGGTTGCCAAAATCCATTCCAATACAAAATCAGCCAGAAACAATGCGCAAATCCATAACTGCACTTCCATGTACACCGATTGCTCGTAGAAAGGGATGCCTTTGAACGTGTCAACGGATATACTGATAACCAAGAACAGCGAAAGCAGCAAGATGATTACATGGAGTATGCCGTATATTCCTTTTTTCCGCACTATGAATTCTGATAGAGCTGTTTTCATATCTATTCCGTAATTGTCACATTGTCACCGTTGAATACACCCAGGCCGAGCCTGTTCATGATGAACCTGATAGACATTTGTGCTTTGACGGAGTTTCCGGCTTCATCCAGAGGAGGAGCGAAAGCGGAAATGCCCATTACACCGGGAAGTACAGCCATCACGCCACCGCCTACACCGCTTTTGGCCGGTATGCCGGCGGTGTACATCCAGTCGCCCGAATGCTCGTAGAAGCCTACGGTAGAAATCATCGACGTGATTTTCGGTGCCAAGCTGGCTTCGAACACCGTTTGTTTGGTGACGGGGTTCACACCGTTATTGGCGATGGTTCCTGCGGCAATGCCCAGTTGCTGGGCCGTGATGCCGAGAGAACACTGGCGAGTATAGAGGTCGAGAGCCATGTCCGGATTATCGTAGATGCGGTTGTAGTTTTTCAGCAGCCAGGCAATGGAGCGGTTGTTGAAGTTGGTAGCCGTTTCCGATTTGTACAGTTCGTCGATGAGTTGTGGGGCAGAGCCGCACAGCTCAGTGACATTCTGTACAATGGCATCCCATTGTTTGTCGGAGTTTCCCACTGGCTGTACCATGGAACAGGCGGAAATGGCACCGGCATTTACCAATGGAGTGGAAGGGTGGTCGTTTTCCAGCAAGATGGCGATGATGGAGTTGAACGGTAGTCCCGTGGCATAGGCACCTATAATGTCCAGCACT
>ERZ506750.855-NODE-855-length-11061-cov-4.119026_pt1 | contig 11061 bp, 6 predicted proteins | sample MGYA00513186_ERZ506750 | MGnify/ENA metagenome assembly ERZ506750
AAAGCAACGAAGCCGCACCGATCAAGGCACACGCGGTTACCGAATCGGTCGGAAACATCAGTATCCATACGAGGCCGAGCATCGCACCCAGCGTGGAACCTAATGCGATGCCGGGCTGCAGCACACCGCCCGACGCACCGGAGCGAATGGTCATCAGCGTCACCAGCGCTTTGGCAACAAAGGTGAGTGCCAACACACCCAGCAACATCCAGATATTGGACTGGGACAGCGGGAAACCGGCGTTCATCACGGATCCAGAAGGGCCGCTCCCACCCTGAAGCATGGCCCAGAACGATGCCATTCCAGAGCCCGCTCCCCCGCCAGAGGCCGAATCGGATACATTACCGCCGCCCGTCAGCAAGTTCCATGGAGAGGCGGCCGCTGAAGATGCCGACTGCATGGCACCAGCAGTGCCGGCGGTTTCAGGAATGAATGTGCTGAATCCAAGTTGCGCTGCGGCACGGCCGTTGCCCATCACCTGCGGCACAACAGTCGCCACCAAACCGGTGATGAGACCAGCCAGCGGCATCTGCCACAGAATAGCCTTACCGGTTGGCTTGTGCGCTTCCGCCCATTGCGAACCTTTTCGGAACAATGCGCCGCCCACTCCACATGCCGCACCGCAGATCAGAGCGAACACCATTAACGTTGGCGTGGATTCCGGTTGCATGGCGGTAATGTCGTAGAACAGGTGATGCCCTTTGATCGCAACCGCCACGAATGCGGCAATGGCAGACATGCCCAGTCCAAACGCAACTTTTTCGATTGTCACATCTACCAACAGGATTTCGACGGCGAAGAACATGCCGGCCAGTGGCGCGTCATAGACGCCTCCTAGACCGGCACCGGCAGCCACTGCCACCACCATGCGCCGGTCGATGCCGTCAACGCCCTCGATATGGAACAGGTCGCAGAAACGTTGCGCGAGCATGGCGCCGAGTTCGCGTGGGGCGACTTCTCGGCCGATCGAGGCACCGGAGCCGACGATGAAAATCTGCAATACCACATGCGCAATGGTTTGCCAGAAAGGCATTCGCTTTCCCGCCACGGCCTTCTTGACTGAGGGCACCGCAGTCGTTTTGTGTCGCAGCAGATACCAGATAATGCCTGCGATGCTGAGTCCCACGGTCACCGATATCGCACGGCGTGCAGCGGGCACGCCGAATGGACCAGGCAATTCTGGGCCTTCGATGTAGCCGAGCAGCACATGTTCAACGCCGTAGAGCAACAGGGTCAGCAGACCTGCTCCCACACCGATGAGCACGCCGAGCACAATGGTCGCCGCAGCGAGCCAACCAAGGCGTTTGATAGTAACCGTTGGCTGCATGTCAACCTCCGCACCCTATGCAACGAGTATGCCTTGGGAACTCCCCTCAGTCTCGCTACGCTCGACAGCTCCCCCTCAAAGAGGGGAGCCAAAGAAACAGTCCTTTTGCCAGAATAGGAAGAGCCCGGAACCATGAAACACGATTCCGGGCTCAAACAATCACGCTAACGCGATGAGGCTATGCTCACTCAGCATCCTTGGCGTCATCCTTGGCGGACAGTTCGTCGGCCACGGCGGCAGCAGCGGAAGCGGCCTCGACGGACTCGGACTCTTCGTCCTCAGCGGCCTCGCCCAGGAAGGCGGAGAGGTCCACAACCTCGCCATCAGCGGTGAACTTGACGGCGCGCATGCCGGCGAGCAGGCCCTTGGAACGGCCGACTTCCTGCACAGCGGAACCGATCTGGCCGTTGCGGATGATGGCCTGGATGAAGGCGTTCGGATCCATGCCATACTGCTGGGCGATGGAGGCGAGGAAGTTGAAGACCTCACCCTGGGAGACCTTGACGTCCATGGTCTCGGCGAGCACGTCGAGCACCATCTGGTCGCGCAGTTCCTTCTCCACGGTTTCTTCGGCTTCGGCCTTCTGCTCCTTGGTGGCCTTGGACGGATCCGCGGTCACGTTCTTGAGCTGCTGCTCGACCATTTCGGCCTTGACGCCCTTCGGCACCGGAATCTCGAGGCCATCCTCGAGCTTGGCGATGAACGCGTCACGAGCGGCGGTGGCCTGACGGCCTTCGGCGTCCTGAGCGGCGACCTTCTTCAGGTCTTCCTTCAGCTCGTCGAGGGTGTCGAACTCGGAGGCTTCGGAAGCGAAGTCGTCATCGAGTTCCGGCAGTTCCTCGGCCTTGACGGAATTGACCTTGACCTTGATCAGGGCCTTCTCGCCTTCGTGCTTACCGGCCTCGAGAGTGCCTTCGAAGCTGGTTTCCTCACCGGCGGACAGGCCTTCGAGGGCCTCATCCAGGCCGTCGAGCATGGTGGCGGAGCCGAGCTCGTAGCTCACGCCCTCCTGGGAGTCGACGGTTTCGCCGTCGATTTCGGCGTTGAGGTCGATGTTGGCGTAGTCACCCTTGGCGGCCGGACGGTCAACGCTCACGAGGGTGCCGAAACGCTGACGCAGGGCTTCCAGACGGTTGTTGATGTCCTCATCGGTGACCTCGGCCTTGGCGACCTCGATCTCCATGCCGTCAAGAGCCGGCAGTTCGATGTCCGGGCGACGCTCAACGGTGGCGACGAACTTCAGCTTGGTCTCATCCTTGGCGGATTCCGGCACGTCCTGAACGTCGATCTCCGGCTGGGCCATCGGGTGGATCTTCTTGGTTTCGAGAGCCTTGGAATACAGCTCCGGCACGCCGTTGTTCACAGCTTCGCCGGCGACGGCACCGAAGCCGATACGCTGGTCGATGATCTTGCCGGGCACGTGGCCCTTACGGAAGCCAGGCACGTTGACCTGCTTTGCGATTTCCTTGCGAGCCTCGTCGAGATACGGGTTGAACTCCTCCGGGTCGACGGTGACGGTGAGCTTCACCTTGGTCGGCTCAAGATTCCTGACGCTGATTTTCACGCTTGCGCTCCTGAAAAATACGGTTCTTCATATTTCTGCCGTTAGGCAACCTCTACATAATAGCGCGACTTACGGACTCTGCAACTAGGGAGACCTGCCAGTCGCGTGCGCCCTGTTCGCTGAGGAATCGCGCGACGTCACGCTTACGAGGTTCGTCCGTCCAGCACAGGTTACGCAAATACTGCGGTTTGATGACGATTTCCACAGGCGTGCGCGTGTCCTCCGCTATCTGGGAGACCGCCTTGCGCACCCTGTTGAGCACTTGCAGACGTTCCGGATACCGTTCCTTCCACACGCGAATCGATTTGGGAGCCGAGGCGGACTGCGATTCATGACGCCGCGCGGCGCCGCCGTCCACGTCCGGCCATTCGCTTGGCGGCAGGGCGAGCGCGTCCTGGATGATGTTCTTCCACATGCTCGGTTTGATTTTGCGTTGAATCGGCGCGTACCGTTCGAACATCTTGTCCTGTTCGGAATCGGTATGGATGCGCACGCGTTCGTTGATGGAGCGAATCGAACGGAATTGCGCAGCGTTGTGTGGTTTGCGTTTCGCCACTTCGATGATGGAGCTGTCGGACAGTAGCAGGGTCGGCGCGATGTCGTATTCGCGCGCGAGTTCGTCGCGGCGGGTCCATAGCGCGCGGACGATGGCCAGCGCCTGCCGGTCACGCATGACTTCAGTGATGTGCGAGACATGCATCCAGGGAATCGGATGCTCCTTGCGTGGTCCCAGACCTTCTTTGAGCGCGTAATCGAACTCTTCCTGGGCCCATTCCATCTTGCCTTGGCGTTTGAGTTCGGCGCGCATCTTCGTTTCAAGCTCGATGAGCAGTTCGACGTCCAACGCCGCGTAATTTCGCCAGTCACGGGGCAACGGACGATACGACCAGTCAGCCGCGGAATGTTCTTTGGCAAGGGTCAGTCCAAGAAAGTGCTCGGTGACGGCGGCAAGTCCGAATCGTTTCAATCCCAGCAGACGCGCGGCGATTTCCGTGTCGAACAGCCGTTGCGGTTCCATGCCGAGTTCGGCGAATCCCGGAAGATCCTGCAGGGAATCATGCAGAATCCATACCGCATCTCCGACGGCACGGTTGAAATCGTTCCAATCCGCCCCGGCCGCGGCGAGCGCCTGCGGATCGAGCAGGCCGATGCCGGCTCCGTCGCGTTTGAACTGCACCAACCAGTCCTCATGCCCATACCGGAAGCCGGATGCGCGTTCCGCGTCCGCGGCAAGGGAGCCATGTGAGGAAGCCAGCTCACTGCAATAGTCACGGAATGCCGGCAACGTGTCGATCACGTTGGGCACGCCTTCGCGCGGTTCCGCCAGCAGCTTCGGCTCGTCAGTCAACGGGGTTTTCCTCCTCGGATTGCGTCATGGACCGGAGGAACGACGCCCACTGTCCGACTTGGGAGCCGGCGTCAAGGCCTCCATCGGCATAGTCTAGTGGAGTCCAAGACACCCGGATCTCGCAGCCCACCCTGGGCACATCGGGGTCATGGCCGAATGCTGTGTTTTGGGTGACTGTGACGGTGCCGGATACATGTTCGGAATCGTTTGGATTGAGACGTTCCATCATCATGTCCCAATACATGCCCGGAGTCAGGCAGTCGTCCTCCTTGTCGGGCAGTGGCAGGGATGCGAAAGCCACGCAACGCCAGTGGGAGTGCCAGTCCTCTCGGAATTTGAGCGAGTACAGGATCATGATCCAGCCGGATGCGTATGTTTCATCGCATTCCAACGCGACGCCGATGCCGAAGTTCGCCATGGAATTGGGCACCGGAATCTCACGGTATGTCATGCCTTTCAAACGCCGCATACGGTCCACGGAAAGCACCGCGTTCCAGACTTGGTCGGGAACGCCCTGCGGTCGCATAAGCATGGTCTGTGGGGCTTCGCCGCCCATATCCGCTCCCTTGCCATCGGCGCGCGCCACGTTACGCGCATCTCGTGGAAAATCAAAGATGTCTGCCATAGTTCAAGGCTACGACAGAGAAGGGCATTTCGTAGTATTTCGAACCACTTTGCCACGCGTCGAATGTGAAGATTTTTCAGCGTATGAATAAATTGGTCCATGCCATCGATTCAGTCGGCGGCATGGACCAATATGAGGCGTTCCGCATATCCAGCGAATATGGGGAAGCCATTGAGAGGACGGGCGTTTAGTACACGGTGAAGCCGTGCGACTGGAACTGCTCGACCACACGTTGTTTCATTGCCGCGGACGGGCCTTTCTGGTCCTCCAACGGGTATGGGATGTTCAGCATGTGCCACTTCGGACGGCCAAGCTGGTGGAAGGGCAATACGTCGATATGTTCCAACGCGTCGCCGAAGGTCTCGCAGATCTTCGCCACGTTCTCGACGTTTTCTTCGGAGGATGTGAGGCCCGGCACGAGCACGAAACGCACCCAGATCTTCTTGCCTGCCTTGGCCAGACGCTGTCCGAAGTCGATGGTCGGCTGCAGGATGCCGCCGGTCACCTTATGGTAGGTCTCCTCATCGCCGGATTTGACGTCAAGCAGGCACAGGTCGATGTCATCCACCATGTCATCGGTGTAGCTCGCACCGAGGAATCCGGACGTGTCGAGGCAGGTATGCACTCCCATCTGCTTGGCGGCATGGAACACGCGGGACACGAAAGCCGGCTGCATCATGGATTCGCCGCCGGAGAAAGTGATGCCGCCGCCGGTGGCCTTGAATAAATCGGCATACCGCTCGATTTTCTTGACCATGGCTTCGTAGTAGACGGGCTTGCCGTCGCGCATCTTCCAAGTATCCGGATTCTGGCAGTACTGGCAGCGCAGAGGGCATCCGCTCATGAACACGGTCATTCTGGTGCCAGGACCATCCACGGAAGTGTTGATGTCCCACGAGTGCACGAAACCGATATCGCCGCTTTTCAACGCCTTGATGCGGTCGAGACGGTCCAAGCCGATTGGCGATTCGAATCCGGACAGGCCTCCCATCAGCGTCTGGTTGACGTAGTCCTTGGAATCCCTCAGCATGTGTCTGGTCGTGGAACGGAAAATATGTTCAGACATCAATGTCCCCTTTCATCTGCCATCCCAATCATATGGGAAAACGATATGGGAAAAGCGAAAGGGACGAAGCCACGAGCTCCGTCCCTTCGCATTACCGTCGTTTCATGCGACGGCTTTCATTTGGCTGATTGTGCCGTTCAGTCGACGACAGCGCCCTGGTGGAACGTACGGGAGATCACGTCGAGCTGCTGTTCCTTGGTGAGCTTGACGAAGTTCACCGCGTAGCCGGAGACGCGCACGGTCAGGTGCGGGTACTTCTCCGGATGCTCGACGGCATCCTCGAGCTGCTCCTTGCGCAGCACGTTGATGTTGGCGTGGTACAGGCCGTGGCCGTTGCCGGCGTCCAGGATGCCAACGAGGTTGCCGATACGCTCTTCCTCGTCGCGGCCCAGACCATCAGGGGTGATGGTGTTGGTCAGCGAGATGCCGTCAAGAGCGTCGTTGTAGTCGATCTTGCCGACGGAGAACATGGACGGCAGCATGCCGTGGGAGTCCATGCCGTTCTCCGGGTTGGCGCCCGGAGCGTACGGGGTGCCCTTCTTGTGGCCGGACGGGAAGGCGCCGGTGGCCTTGCCGTATTCCACGTTGGAGGTGATGGTCAGGATGGACTGGGTCGGGACGGCGTCGCGGTACACCGGCAGACGCTTGACCTGGCCCATGACGGTGGAGACGACCCACTTGGCGATGTCGTCGGCACGGTCATCATCGTTGCCGTACAGCGGGAAGTCGCCTTCGGTGCGGTAGCCGACGATCAGATCGTCATCGGCACCTTCGACGTACTCGTTCTCGTGGCCCGGCGTGGTCTTGGCGTCCTTGTTGTAGATCGGGTAGACCTTGGCGTACTTGCATGCGGACAGGGAGTCGGCCGCGATGGACAGGCCGGACATGCCGCAGCCGAGGGTGCGGTAGACCTCCTTGTCGTGCAGAGCCATCTCGATGGACTCGTATGCGTACTTATCGTGCATGTAATGGATGATGTTCAGCGCCATCACGTAGGTTTCGGACAGCCATTCGAGAGCCTTCTCGTAGTTGGCCTTGACCTTCTCATAGTCTAGGGTGCCGTCAGCTTCCGGCTTGATCGGATCGATCACGCCCTTGTCGATGACCTGCATGCCGGTCATCTCGTCGCGGCCGCCGTTGATGGCGTACAGCAGGGCCTTGGCGGAGTTCACACGAGCGGCGAAGAACTGCATCTGCTTGCCCACGCGCATCGGGGAGACGCAGCATGCGATGGCGGCGTCGTCGCCCCAGTGAGAGCGGATTTCCTTATCGGACTCGTACTGGATGGCCGAGGTGTCGATGGAGATCCTGGCGCAGAAGCGCTTGTAGGCTTCCGGCAGCTTCGGATCCCAGAAGATGGTGATGTTCGGCTCCGGGCCAGGTCCGAGGTGCTCGAGGGTCAGGGTGTTGAGCAGACGGAACGAGGTCTTGGTGACCATGGTACGGCCGTCGTCGCCGAAGCCGGCGTCGGACCAGGTCGCCCAGTACGGGTCGCCGGAGAAGATCGAATCGTAGTCCTTGGTACGCAGGAAGCGCACGATGCGCAGCTTCATGACCAGGTTATCGATGATCTCCTGTGCGTCGGTCTCGGTGATCTTGCCGGCCTGGAGGTCGCGCTCGATGTAGCAGTCGAGGAAGGCGGAGTTGCGGCCGAAGGACATGGCGGCGCCGTCCTGGGACTTGATGGAGGCCAGGTAGCCCATGTAGGTCCACTGCACGGCTTCCTGTGCGGTCTGTGCCGGACGGGACAGGTCGAGGCCGTACTCGTTGCCGAGGTTGATCAGCTGCTTCAGGGCCTTGATCTGCTCGTCATGCTCTTCGCGGAAGCGGATCCAGTGCTCGATCTCCGGCTCGGTGAAGTCGTTGCGGTACGGGATGGAGTCCTTGTCGCGCTGCTTGAACTTGATCAGCGTGTTCACGCCGTACAGGGCCACACGACGGTAATCGCCGATGATGCGGCCGCGGCCGTAGGCATCCGGCAGACCGGTGAGGATCTTGTTGTGGCGAGCTACCTTGATCTGCTTGGTGTAGACGCCGAAGACGCCGTCGTTGTGGGTCTTGCGGTACTTGGTGAAGATCTTCTTGATCTCCGGATCGGGCTCCTTGCCGGCTTCCTTGATGGCCTGCTCGACCATACGCCAGCCGCCGTTCGGCATCATGGCGCGCTTGCACGGCACATCGGTCTGCAGGCCGACAATCACATTGTCGACTTCCGGGGAATCGATGTAGCCGGCCGGGAAGGCGTCGATGCCCGCCGGGGTGTGGGTGTCCACGTCGTAGACGCGCTGCTTGCGCTCCACGGACAGATAGTTGTCGTCCAGATACTTCCACAGGTGCTTGGTCTTGTCGGTGGCGTCAGCCAGGAAGGACTCGTCGCCCTCATATGGCGTGTAGTTCTTCTGGATGAAGTCGCGGACATCAATGTCCTTCTGCCAGTTGCCCTCGGTGAAGCCTTCCCAAGCCTTAGCCTCAAGTTCCTCCTGGGAGACCGCCGTTGCATCAACTGCTGCCATTTCCACTCCTTACTGGGTGTCGGTTGGCGACGCATCGTTACGCCGTCGCTACTTCACGATTGTAACGGCAATCATCTGCGAAAAGCCTGAAAACCACTCCCGAAATTAGTGACATAAATCACAATCGGGCGTGGTTTTCATATGGAATTCACTTTTCGGAAGATGCCGAGCCGTCCGCTGACCAGCGTTTCCATTCGCGGTCCTGTTCCTCCCATTTGAGATTGCGTTCCTGCACGATCTTCCACGCGTCGAGCGCGTCCTCACGGGTTCTGTACGGCCCCATGCGGTGGCTTGCCGGGGAAATCATGCCCAATTCCGGCTGCTCGGTGACGGTGTTGAAATACCACTGCTTTTCCATATCGGCTTCCTTCGGCTCTCGATGTTCTACTTGCGATCGCCGATTATTCGCGGAATGCATTAGTGACCGGCAGACGGCGATCACGCCCAAACGCCAGCGCCGTCACCTTCGGTCCCAACGGATACTGGCGACGCTTCCATTCGGCGCGGTCGACCAATCGCATGACCGTGTCGACGGTCGCCTCGTCGAAGCCGTCGGCCAGCAGGTCGGCGCGGCCATGAGCATGCTCGATGTACATCGCCAATACTTGATCGAGCAGCGCGTATTCCGGCAGCGAATCGGAATCCTTCTGCCCTGGGCGCAATTCGGCGGACGGCGCCTTCTCGATCGAGTTGACGGGGATCATCACACCATCCGGCAGCGGAGTGCCCGCGCTCCCCTGCTCGTTGCCGACGACATGCAGACCGCCGATGCCCATGCCGGCGGCGGCAGCCTTGTTGCGCCAGCGGGAGATCTCCCACACGCGGGTCTTGAGCAGGTCCTTGATCGGCGCATAGCCGCCGACCGCATCGCCGTAGATTGTGGAATAGCCGCATGCCAGTTCGGACTTGTTGCCGGTGGCCACGGCCAGCAGTCCTTTGGAGTTCGAGTAGGCCATGACGATGACGCCGCGGATGCGCGCCTGCAGGTTCTCGGCGGCGACGCCTTCCAGTTCCAGCTGGTTTTGGAAGGAGACGAACAGCGGCTCGATGGGCTGGATGTCATAATGCGCGCCGATATTGCGCGCCAGATCAGCTGCATCGTCCTTGGATCCGTCGGACGAATACATGCTCGGCATGGAGATGCCGTACACGTTCTCGCCGCCCACCGCGTCGGCCGCCATGGCAGCCACGAGCGCGGAATCGATGCCGCCGGACAGGCCCAGGCACACGCCCTTGAAATGGTTCTTGGCCATGTAATCCTTCAGACCCAGCACGCAGGCGGTGTACACTTCCTCGTCCGGATCGGGCTTGGCTGCGATCGTACCGACCTTCTGATGCTCCGCGGACGTGTCCAAGTCGAAGAAGCTCAGATCCTCCATGAACATCGGCGAGCACTCAAGCAGGGTGCCGTCGGCGTCCACAACGAAGCTGCCGCCGTCGAAGACGAGGTCGTCCTGGCCGCCCACTTGGTTCAGGTAGATCATCGGGGCGTTCACTTCGGCCGCGCGGCGCACCGCGAGGTCGAGACGGGTGTCGGTTTTGCCTTCCTCGTATGGCGAACCGTTCATGGTCAGCAGCAGGTCGATGTTCTCCTTGGCGAGTTCGGCCACAGGGCCGCCGTCCTGCCAGATGTCCTCGCAGATGGCCACGCCGATGCGCGCGCCGTTCACGTCGAGCACCATGGATTTGTTGCCGGGGCTGAAGATGCGGAATTCGTCGAACACGCCGTAATTGGGCAGGAAATGCTTGTCGTAGCCGGCCCAGACAACGCCGTCGTGCAGGACGACGAGTCGGTTGCGCGGTTTGGAGGTTTCACGGTCGGTGCCTACAGTGCCGACCACCACATATAGTTCGCCGAGACTGTCGGATGCCAGTTCGGTGGCGAGCCAGTTGGCTTTGTCCCATGCGGCTTTGCGGAAGGTGGCACGCAGTGCGAGGTCTTCGATGGGGTATCCGGTCAATGTCATTTCCGGGAACACGACGACCTGCGCGCCCTGCTGAGCGGCGAGATGCGCGTACCGCATGACCTTGTCGGCGTTGGAATCAAGGTCTCCGACGCAGGTGTCGATTTGGGCGAGTGCGAAGCGAATGTCTGTCATAGCTGCCTAACCTACCGTTGATTTGTTGGATATGTTGTGTTTTTACGATTATGAAAATTGCGATTACGGCGTTCCGCACGTGGCGTCACGACAGTTCGTTGAGCACCGTCAGCGCCGCGTTGGCGTAGAATTCCACGCCGGCTTGCAGCGATTCGTCAAGACCGACGAAGTGCGGGCTGTGCCAATCCGGGCAGCCTTCCTCGCCGTTGGATCCGATGAAGGCGAACACAGGCATGGTGACGGGCATGAAATCGCAGAAGTCCTCCCCCGCCATCGACGGGTGGATGGGTTCGAGCTGGGCGTAATCGCGCACGTTGTCGGCGACTATCTTGGAAAGTTCCGTATCGGAGACGAGCGGATTCTGGAAGTCGTCCCAATCGATGTCGGCGGTGATGCCGTAACCGGCCGCAATGGACTGGACCTGTTGCTTGAAGCGTTTCTCCACCAGTTCACCGTCGGACTTGTGGAAGTATCGTACGGTGCCTTGGAAGCTCGCCTTGTCGGGTACGACGTTCCACA
>ERZ506750.873-NODE-873-length-10843-cov-4.459677_pt1 | contig 10843 bp, 7 predicted proteins | sample MGYA00513186_ERZ506750 | MGnify/ENA metagenome assembly ERZ506750
ACTACATAACTCAAACAGTTCGTGATGCCGCTGTCAACGAAATATATAGAATTCGCAAAAATGTAGGGCAAATTATCCAAGATAACCGGAGCATCTTCTCTTCAATGAATAAAATCGAGCATATTTATATTTACGGTTTTTCTTTTTCTCCGGTTGACGAGCCCTATATTGACGAAATAATCAGCCACATAGACAAAGAGAAAGTGCATTGGACAATTAGTTATTACAGCGATGAAGACCAACAGAAAATACAAGCCTATATGCAGTCCCGCAAAATATTACCGGATTTGTGGGAACTTATGAAATTGGAAGATATCCAAATGTACAAGCAACAACGATTGTTCTAAGCTTATTGTCAAGTCACCTGCATTTCCGTTTATATTCAGGAAGCGGATATGCAGGTGTCAATATACTTATAATTTATGTACACCATATAAAATAAACAGATAGCTAAAAAGTAAATCAGAGAAAAGCGTAGCGAACAGGCTGATAAAGCGTTCGTTACGCTATATTTTTCTCTTGGCAAAAAGCCAAAGAGAGCCTCGATACAGCCAAACAGCGCAAAAGTTCAGTTACTTTATCATTACCCGTGTGATGATGCAAATTTCTTGCAAAAACTAAATTTTGCATCGTTTGGCGTCATTTGTCGTATCTGTCGGTAACTCACTATAAACTAATTTTGTAACCAAAAAAAGTGAGTTATGAGAAGTACTTTTAAGGTCTTATTCTACGTGAAGAAAGGCAGTGAGAAACCCAACGGCAACCTGCCTTTGATGTGCCGCCTTACGGTGGACGGAGAGATTAAACAGTTCAGCTGCAAGATGGATGTTCCTTTGCGGTTGTGGGATGTGAAGAACAACCGTGCTTCGGGCAAGAGTGCCGAAGCGCAGAAAATCAACATTGCCGTTGATAAAATCCGTGTGGAGGTAAACCGCCGTTATCAGGAACTGATGCAGACGGACGGATATGTCACTGCCGCCAAACTCAAAGATGCCTATCTCGGTATCGGTGTCAAGCAGGAAACCCTGTTGAAACTCTTTGAGCAGCACAATAGCGAGTTTGCCAAGAAAGTCGGACACAGCAGGGCGCAAGGAACATACCAACGCTACAAAACCGTTTACAAACACCTCTGCGAATTTCTTCCGCACACCTACAAGCGGAACGATATTCCCCTTAAAGAACTGAACCTGACATTCATCAACGATTTCGAGTATTTCCTGCGCACGGAAAAGAAATGCCGCACCAACACGATATGGGGCTACATGATTGTGTTGAAACACATCGTTTCCATAGCGAGGAATGACGGTCGTCTGCCCTTCAACCCCTTTGCAGGGTATATCAATTCTCCCGAAAGCGTGGACAGGGGGTATGTTACCAAAGAGGAGATACACACCATGATGAATACCGAAATGCCCGACAAGACACACGAACTTGTCAGGGACTTGTTCCTGTTCTCCACCTTCACAGGGTTGGCATACTCCGATGTCAAGAACCTTACGGCAGACAACCTGCAAACATTCTTTGACGGCAACCTTTGGATTATCACCCGAAGAAAGAAGACCAACACGGAATCGAATATCCGTCTGTTGGATGTACCTAAATGTATCATTGAAAAATACAAAGGCATGACGAGGGACAACAAGGTATTCCCCATGCCAAGCAACACAACCTGCAACAAGATACTGAAAGCCATAGCCAAGCTATGCGGTATAAAAACGCACCTTACCTATCATACCGCACGACATTCGGCAGCGACCACCATTCTGCTATCCAACGGAGTACCGATTGAAACCGTCAGCAGGCTGTTGGGGCATACCAATATAAAAACAACCCAAATCTACGCGAAGATAACCGCTCAAAAGATTAGTCAGGACTTGGAGCAACTCTCTGACAAATTGGGAGATATGGAAAAAAGCATTTGCAGTGCCATATAATAACGCTAAATCAAACGGCAATGAAAGAAGAAAGGAACATCATCAGCATAAACGAGTACTGCACAGTAATCCTGCCTACCGACATACAGGTAACCGCCATGAGCGAGTGGGAACTCTGCGAGCTGTTCGGAGTAACCGCCCCGACATTCCGTGCAGGGCTGAAGGCTCTTTGCAAGAGCGGAGTTTTAAGGGAATACGGGATAAGGCGAAGCATACGGGTATCCGATAATTGCAGTATGGAGGTTTACAACCTTGAAGCGATAGTTGCCCTCGCTTTCCATATCGGCACACTCGGAGCGGAACGGGTACGCAATGCCGTTCTTGAAAGACTGTACCTGCGAAAAGAGAAAACAAGCATCTTCTTCTCGCTGAATACCAACGGTATATCCAAATCCGAATACTTCTCGTAGCTGAATGCCTGACATTATTCACTCGGTAAGTCAGTAATTCATTAAGTCAGTACGACAGAACGACAGACGCTCTGATTTTTTCTCCCGAAAAGCGTAATCCGACATTTGCTTTTCGGGAGTTTTTCCGTTTGCACAACCCGTTTCCTGCCCCAAACCATTGAAAGTTTTTGTTTCGGGGGCTATTTGTCACCATTCTGCCGTGTTTTGCATAACAACCTATCCGATAATTGATTATATTTTTGCAGCTGGTAATTTTCAAACTTAAAACCATTTGATTATGTCAGCTATCGAACAACAGGACAGCCACAGACCGCCATCGGATGGCGGCATGGCAAAGGAAGAATTTATCCGTGTCGGGACAACGCTCTACAAGATTGTGGAGCAACCGAGACTGAACGGAGGGTATGTGAAGAAACGCATCGCATGGAACAACGAGACCCTGCGACAGGATTACGGCAAGGATTACATCGGCAGTGTTCCCAAGTATGACGGCTTCTGCACCGTACCCGAACACATCGGCTACCGTTCCGTGGTCGGCAAGTTCCTTAACCTTTACGAACCGATAGACCACCGACCGCAGGAGGGCGATTTATCGCATATCCAATCTTTGGTACGGCACATCTTCGGGGAACAATACGAGTTGGGGATGGACTATCTGCAACTGCTCTACCTGCAACCGATTCAGAAGTTGCCTATCCTGCTGTTGGTATCGGAAGAACGCAACACAGGCAAAAGCACATTCCTGAACTTTCTGAAACTCCTCTTTCAGAACAATGTGACTTTCAACACCAACGAGGACTTCCGAAGCCAGTTCAATTCCGATTGGGCTGGCAAACTGCTCATCGTGGTGGATGAGGTGTTGCTCAACCGCAGGGAGGACAGCGAACGGTTGAAGAACCTCAGCACCACACTTTCCTATAAGGTGGAAGCCAAAGGCAAAGACCGTGACGAGATTGCGTTCTTCGCCAAATTCGTGCTGTGCTCCAACAACGAGCATCTGCCCGTAATCATAGACGCAGGGGAAACACGCTATTGGGTACGCAAGATAGACCGCTTGCAGTCCGATGATACCGACTTCCTGCAAAAGCTGAAAGCGGAGATACCCGCCTTTCTCCATTTCCTGCAACACAGAAAACTGTCCACCGAAAAGGAAAGCCGGATGTGGTTCAACCCCACATTGCTGCATACAGAAGCCTTGCAGAAGATTATCCGTAGCAACCGCAATCGGCTGGAGATAGAGATGTCGGAACTGCTGCTTGACATTATGGTTGCAATGGATGTGGATAGCGTTTCATTCTGCCTTAACGACCTTGTCGTACTGCTGGTGCACTCGCAGGTAAAGGCGGAAAAGCACCAAGTGCGTAAGGTGGTGCAGGAGTGCTGGAAACTGACACCTGCACCAAACGGGCTTACCTACACCACCTATCAGGGCAATTACAACAGAAGTTGTCACTATGAGCCGATAAAGAGGGTGGGACGCTTCTACACCGTCACAAGGGAGCAACTTGAATCCTTGTAATATTATCATTTTTCTGTTGAATTGTTGAATATGGGTATAAATACACTGACAATAAACGATATACATTCTCAACAAAATCTCAACAAGCCAAAAGAGAAGTTGAGAGACCACCGACACCCGTTTGTGAATTTCTCTTTTGGCGAGTGGTTTGTTGAGAAGATGTTGAGAGGTTACGAGGCTGTATATAAATATATTACATTGACAATTCATCAAATCAACAAATTTTCATCAACTTCAAAACCGTATGTAATATGACAATCCAAGATGTAAAGCAAATCAAACTGGCAGACTATCTGCAAAGTCTGGGCTATACGCCTGTAAAGCAACAAGGCAGGAACCTGTGGTACAAATCACCGTTACGGGAAGAAACGGACGCATCGTTCAAGGTAAACACCGAGCTTGAAAAATGGTACGACTTCGGCATCGGCAAAGGCGGAAACATCCTCGCATTGGCAGCGGAACTCTACCGTTCGGAAGATGTAGCCTATCTGCTGAAACGCATAGAGGAGCGGACAGCATACATCCGCCCTGCATCGTTCTCTTTTGGCAGACAGCATTCCGACAATCAGCCTTATCAGGGATTAAAGGTTGGAGAATTGTCCTCTCCTGCTCTTATAGCCTATCTGCAAGAAAGGGGAATAAACATCGGACTTGCCAAAAGAGAATGCAGGGAGCTTCGGTTTATGAATGCCGACAAACCCTATTTTGCCATCGGCTTTCCGAACATGGCAGGAGGATATGAAGTGCGCAACAGATACTTCAAGGGATGTGTCGCCCCGAAAGACATCACCCATATCCGACAGCAGGACGGACAACGATGTATGTGTTACCTGTTCGAGGGGTTCATGGATTACCTCTCATTCCTTACCATCCGAGTGAGAAACAATCCGCAACACCCGCGATTGGACACGCAGGACTATGTCATACTGAACTCCGTTTCCAATCTTGCGAAAGCGGAAAGCTTATTGGAAACCTACACCAGAATCGGCTGTTTCCTTGACAACGACACGGCAGGACGGAACACTTGCAAGAAGCTGAAAGAGAAGTTTGGGGAACGGCTGCTTGACAAGTCAATGTACTATCGTGAGTATAAGGACTTGAACGACTACCTGTGCGGTAAGCCCTTGTCCCAATCGGCAGAGCCGATAAAGGAGAAGAAGCAAGTCCAATCCGCAAGGCGGATGATGCAGCCACCGAAAAAGAAAGGGGGATTTCATCTGTAATATGCTCGTCTGCTTTCCCAAAGGTATTTAGGCAGAAATACCATAGCTCAATAGGGCGTTTTCTTCACGCATTACTCCGTAACGCTAAAAACACCCTATCGAGCCAAAGGGAAATCCCTTTGGAAACCCTGTGCAAACGAGAGCAGAAGCCAAACTCGTTTGGATTATGCCGAGTGCTGCAATGGTTCATTTGCATAATAAACCCTGTGAGCCGATGCCACAGGCAGAGAGAAGAAACATAACGATAACCGCAAAAACAGTAATGATATGGGATATTTTTCATTGGACATTAAGAAAGCAAAGGGTACATCGGACACCACGCAGTCCGACCATATAGAGAGAAAGATAATACCTAAAAATGCAGACCCGACAAGGACACATCTGAACAGGGTGCTTGTCGAATACCCCGATGGCGTTCACGGCAGGGATGAAGCGATTGCGCACAGACTGAACACAGCAGGCATCAGACGGAAAATCACACACGACCAAGTCCGTGTCGTTCGGGTGGTCTTGTCGGGTACGCACGAGGACATGATGAACATACAGGAAAAAGGAGAACTCGATGAATGGTGCAACGACAGCATCCAATGGCTGCAAGCCACATTCGGCAAAGACAATGTGGTTGCCGCACATCTGCACATGGACGAGAAGACTCCGCACATCCACGCAGCCGTTGTTCCCATCGTGACGGGTGAAAGGCGCAAAGCCAAGAAAGAGCAGACGGACGGTAAGCGCAAGTACCGCAAGAAAACAAATTCCGTCCGTTTGTGTGCCGATGACCTGTTCAACCGCCAGACCCTGGTCGCCTACCACGACAATTACGCAAGGGTGATGGCGAAATACGGATTGCAGCGTGGGGTACGGGGTTCGGAAGCACGGCACACCACCACCATGCAGTATTATAGGAACTTGAAAAAGAAGAATGAAGTCCTCGAAACTGAAACCAGACTGTTGCAGGAGAAGAAAGCCGAGGCGCAGGAGGAACTGAAGCAGGTGAAAGCGGAAATCCGTACCGACAAGCTCAAAAGCGCAGCCACCGATACGGCAACCGCCCTTGCAAGCAGTGTGGGTTCTCTTTTCGGAAGTGGAAAAATGAAATCATTGGAACGTAGGAACGAGGACTTGCAAGACCGCATCCTTGAACTTGAAGACGAAGCCCGACAACGGGAACGGCAACAAGCCAAGCAGATACAGGAGATAAGAAACGCTTACGAGCAACAGCACCGTAAGCTGTCGGAGTTTACAGATTTTGTCAGACGCTACTTTCCGTATGTGGAGAAGCTTATACCTGTGGTAAACTTCCTACGTGAACGTTTGGGTTTCAATGACGGAATAATCAGAAGACTGTGCGAGTTCAAGGAGGTCGGGATAAAAGGCGAACTCTATTCTTCCGAATTTAACCGAAGTTTTGATACCCGACATTCCGTCTGCTCCATCAAACAGGATGAAAACGGTAAATTCGATTTCAAGATAGACGGGGTTTCACACGTGAGCTGGTTCAGAAAGAAAATGAATGAGTTCAGAGAAGCTATCGGAATACCGAAGCCGAGGCAAAATCGTGGTATAAAATACTAATTTGGAAAGGCGGATGGTTATGCCATCCGCCTAGTTTTGGATTAAGGAGCTGAGAGTTCTTGTATCTAAATGTTTAATTGTGCATGTGTTAACAAAATATTGAACAACAATTATTTCCAATCGAATTAAAATAAGTATCTTTGTAACTTGGATATGTTATACGTCATCCCCAAGCAGGAAATTACTAATGGACCATTTGACAAAGGAACAACGCCATAAAAATATGGCTGCAAACAAAAGCAAAGGAACCAAACTTGAAATAATGTTTGGAAAATTCCTGTGGAACGCTGGAATAAGGTATCGCAAAAATGATAAGTCGGTATTTGGCAAACCCGATTTTGTCCTTAGAGGGTCTAAAATTGCGATATTTTGTGATGGTGAGTTTTGGCATGGTAGAAATTGGAATATTAGAAAGAATGACCATAAAAGCAATTGTAAGTTTTGGCACTCTAAAATCGAGCGAAATATAGAACGCGACAAGGAGGTCAATGAAGAATTGCGCAAACAAGGTTGGAAAGTCTTTCGATTTTGGGAGACAGAAATAACAGTGAATCCTGATGTATGTTTAAATGAGGTTTTAAATTATATGAATAGAAAATCAACAACTGACGAAAAAATAGCCATCACAAAAATGTGTGGCGGAGGAAAAATATCGATGCAAATGTACGGACCTCATTCGCTAAATGAGGATGGAAGTATAATTTCATTTGAAGAACAAATGGCGATTGTGTCTCACTACCTGCACAATCAAGGCAACAAATACGCCAAACCATATGAGATAAAAGCAGAAGGTCTGATAGAGGATATATACAACATCCATCAAAAGAAATCTGATATACAATGTGTATCAGATGTTTGTGTTCAGTATTCTTTGTTCTCCGATTTGTTTGCCGTTCCGTTCTTACCGATAGAAAAGCCCGAATTTACATTCATTGATTTATTTGCTGGTATCGGTGGGTTTAGAATGGCAATGCAAAATCTTGGTGGCAAGTGTGTGTTTTCTTCCGAATGGGATGTACAGGCACAAAAAACTTACCTGTTGAATTACGGTGAAGTTCCCTTTGGAGATATTACCAAAGAATCCACGAAGTCATTTATACCCGATGATTTTGATATTCTGTGTGCTGGATTCCCTTGTCAGGCATTTTCATTAGCCGGGAAACGTCTTGGATTTGAAGAAACCAGAGGTACATTGTTTTTTGATGTAGCAGAAATCATACGTCGTAAGCGTCCAAAGGCATTTTTTTTGGAAAATGTCAAAGGATTGCTTATTCATGACAAAGGGAAAACAATCCAAACGATATTAAAAGTTTTAAGAGAAGATTTGGATTATTACGTTCCAGAGCCTCAAATAGTAAACGCAATGAATTTCGGAGTTCCGCAGCATAGAGAAAGAGTGTATATTGTTGGCTTTAGAAAAGACCAAAATGTCAATGAATTTACATATCCAACCCCAACTGATACAACTAAAACTTTTGCTGATATAAAAGAAAAAAATACAGTTTCTGCAAAATATTATTTATCAACTCAATATGTGAAGACACTTGTAGCACATAAAGAAAGACACGCAGCAAAAGGTAACGGTTTCGGATATGAAATAATACCGGATAATGGTGTCGCAAATGCTATTGTTGTAGGCGGAATGGGGAGAGAACGCAATCTTGTAATTGATAATCGTCTTGAAGATTTTACACCTGTTACCAACATCAAAGGAGAAATAAACCGTGATGGATTGCGCAGGATGACCCCACGAGAATGGGCTCGTTTACAAGGTTTTCCAGATAATTTCATAATCGGAGTGGCAGATGCATCTGCTTACAAGCAATTTGGAAATTCTGTTGCAGTACCTGCAATTCAAGCAACTGCACAGGAAATAATTAAACGAATCAACCTTTCAAAATCCAAAAAATATGGCACTGACAGGAAATAAAGGAGAATGGAGTGAAATCTACACTTTGCTCAAATTATTAGGAGAAGGAAAAGTTTATGCCGGAGACCAACACATGAACAAAATTCACGATTTGTTCTATCCCATAATAATGATTCTTCGCCAAGAAAAAGAGGGTAATTTCAACTACAAACTACAAGATAGAGATGTAGTGATTCAAACCCCAGAAGGAGAAGAGTTATTGAGAATCCCTGCATCAGTGTTTTTAGTAGAAGCAGAGAATTTATTGAAAGCTATCAATGAAAATGATGGAGCATTTACCGTTCCGAAAATTGAAGCCTTCATGAATCGAATTTATTGCCATGCTTTGAAGGCGAAATCATCTGATAAAACAGATATACGAATCATTTTGCATGACCGAAGAACTAAGATAAATTCTGAAATGGGATTCAGTATAAAATCTCAACTCGGAGGGGATTCAACACTATTAAATGCAAGTAAAGCCACGAACTTTAATTTTAAGATAGAGGGAACTTCTCTTTCTGATGAAGATATTGCAAAAATCAATTCTTTGAATCCAACAAGAAATAAGGTTATAGAGAGATATAAAGCAATAACAAAGAAAGGTTGCAAATTGATATTTGACAAAGTGGATAATTCTACATTTCGTAATAACCTCATTATGCTTGATGGAGACCTGCCGTCCATAATTGCCAATTTGCTTTTAGAACAGTTGAATAGTGGTGTATCCACATTGAAAGAATTGGTAGAACAGATTACAGAAACCAACCCTTTGGGGTACGATACAGAACAAGCATCGCCTTTTTATGCTTACAAAATCAAACATCTTTTGACTTCGGCAGCATTAGGTATGATGCCCGCAACTGCTTGGAGCGGAAAATTTGATGCAAATGGTGGTTATTTGGTCGTAAAAAAAGATGGTGAAATTCTTTGTTATCACTTTTACGACCGTAATCGTTTTGAAGACTATCTTTTCTCTAATGCATATCTGGAACGTTCAAGTACTTCACGCCATGAATATGCATCAATCATCAAAGAAAATGATGGTACTCTTTCGTTCAAACTCAATTTTCAAGTTAGATTAAAATAAGATAAATCATTATGCATCATTATAAAGGTTCAGAATGGAATAAATGGGATTTGCATATACACACCCCTGAATCTGGTATGGCAAATCAGTTTGGGAATGATTGGGACAAATATGTTCTATCTCTTTTTAAAAGTGTTATTGCAAACAATATTGCAGTTATCGGGATTACGGATTATTTTACAATTGATGGCTATAAGAAGTTGTTAACGGATTATTTAAGCAATGACCAAAAAATGAAATCATTGTTTACGCCAGCAGAAATCTCGGCAATAAAAAATATTGCAATTTTTCCTAATATAGAATTTAGATTAAAAACAATAGTAAATGGAAGCCGCATTAACTATCACATAATCTTTTCCAACGAAGTTGCAATCGAGGACATAGAAGAAAATTTCCTACATGAGATAGAGTTTGTTTATGAGGGATTGCCATTCGATACTCCCAATAAAAGAAAACTTAAAAGGCGAAATATTGAAGAACATGGAAGAAGTATTAAAGAGCAACAAGGTGAGTTCAAAGGGTCTGATTTTACAGTGGGTTGCACTACCGCTGTTATTGATGAGCAACAAATAACAGAAATTCTATCTAAGCATAAGGATAAATTTGAGGGGAAGTATATTGTTGCAATACCTGTTGATGAGGATTTGTCAAAGATTTCATGGCGAGGTCAAGACCATATGGTTCGAAAATATTTTTACCAAGTAGCAAATATGTTTTTTGCTACTAATAGAGGAACTATAGACTTTGGATTGGGGAAAAAACATGCTACACTGGAAGATTATCTTAATGAATTTAAAACTCTTAAACCATGTATATGTGGTTCTGATGCCCATTCTTTGGATTCATTATGCGTTTTTCCCAATGGGTTAAGCTGCTGGATTAAAGCAGAACCTACATTTGAAGGACTAATGCAGGTTTTATATGAACCAGAGGAACGTGTAAAAATTCAACAAAGCATACCAGACGAAAAGAATTTATACCAAATCATTGAATCTATAACATTGGATGAAGATGGTTTTTGGCAGGGAACAATACATCTGAATCCTAATTTGAATACAATTATTGGAGGGCGTTCTACAGGCAAATCTTCTTTGTTAAAAGCAATTGCTGCAAAACATGATGCAATGTTAGTAGATGAAAAGGATTATATTCACCAACATCTTAAAGGAGTTAAAATACGATG
>ERZ506750.894-NODE-894-length-10625-cov-3.110028_pt1 | contig 10625 bp, 8 predicted proteins | sample MGYA00513186_ERZ506750 | MGnify/ENA metagenome assembly ERZ506750
GGTAAGGGTGCCGCCTGTGCCGTCGCCGCTGGCGCCAAATCCATATAAAGGCACTGCAATGCTCATACGTACACCTCCACCGTAATCGGGATGTCCACCGTGGGCTTGTCCTCAAGGCAGGTAAACGTCAGCACGCTGCCCGACCGGGAAGCGAAGCTGACCATACCGCAGGCCTCTTTCAGCGCGATATTGGCAGGCGTGTCACTTCCATACACCGGATAGGCCATAGCTTTCTTTGCGTCCGTCATGCCTGTGATGGTCACAGACTGGACATACGGCGCACTGCCAGTCCACCCGGCAACGGTCAGTGTTGCGGAGACGGAAACCGTCTTGACACCGGCAATCGCCGAATCAACGTAGTATTTATGGACTGCGTCATCAGTCCGAGATGTCCCATGACGGGAATACCGGCACTGAGGATGCGTTTCACCGTACCGATGATCTCCTCTCCGCCTTCCAGCTTCAAAGCATCCGCATGGCTCTCCTTCATGATACGGATGGCCGAAGCAAGGCCTTCCATTTCATTTCCCTGATAGGAGCCGAAAGGCATATCCACTACCACCATTGCACGCTTCACACCACGAACAACGGACTTGGCATGATAAATCATCTGGTCGAGTGTTATCGGCAGCGTAGTCACGTTACCCGCCATTACATTGGAAGCGGAGTCTCCCACCAAAATAACGTCCATGCCGGCGCCATCTACAATCTGCGCCATGGTATAGTCATAGGAAGTCAACATTGATATTTTTTCGCCTCTTTGTTTCATCTCAACAAGGCGATGCGTAGTTACTTTACGAGTGTCGTCTGAAATATATCCAGCCATAATGTTTAGTGTGTTAATGATTTTAAATTGCGCGCAAAGTTAGTGCTTTTTCCCATTACTTGTGCACTTGAAGCATTTTATCGCAAGTGAAGCCCCTAAAATCATCCAATACACAATGGCATAAGGGAGCAATGGACTCACGAGGATTTGTCGTGGCCAACCCTATGACAGTAGCTTCGGATGCCATGCCCGCTTTCAGTCCGTTAAAGGAATCTTCGAACACATAAGTGGTGTCAGGTGTTGTTCCGAACACTTCCATTCCAAGCAGGAAACAATCGGGAGCCGGCTTGGACCGGGTAAACATTTCCGCCGTAAGGATACGGTCGAACATCGTTCTCACTTCGGGACGGGCGCGATAGACAGCAGCCATTTTCTGGTCATTGGAACTGGTGACAACCGCCATTTGTACATGATTACGGCGCAAATCGGCGATAAAATCAAGCACACCGGGAATATAATCATAATCCATTTCTTGTTCAAAGCGTATAAGGGCAGCGGTGATTTCCTCCTGTTCTTTCGCTTTTCCGCCAAAAAAAGTATCGTAGATGTAGGTCAGCGTCTGACCTTTCACGCGGTTTTCCAAATCGTCCATACCCAGATAATCGACACCAGCTTTATGCCAAAAGAAAGAATACTGTGCTTCAGTATCCATGATCACTCCGTCAAAATCAAAAAGGACGGCCGTTGTTTTTATTGTATCCATGATTAAAACAAATATAATATTCAGCCGCAAAGGTCTGAATAATCATCGAACTGAGCAAATATTTCCTATCTTTGCAGATGCTTAATTGACAAATATCAAATGAATGATCCGCATATTTTAGGAACCGAACGAATCGGCAAGCTTCTTGTACAGTATTCTATTCCTGCCATTATCGGAATGACAATCACTTCACTGTACAATATCATCGACAGTATATTTATCGGTCATGGCGTAGGCGCCATGGGTATTGCCGGACTTGCCATTACTTTCCCGTTGATGAACCTGGTGGTTGCTTTCTGTACACTGGTTTCGGCAGGCGGTTCTGCCATTTCGTCCATACGGCTGGGGCAGAAAGATATGGACGGGGCAGCGGAAGTGTTGAACAACACCCTGATGCTCTGCCTGGTCAACTCATTCCTGTTTGGCAGTATCTCTTTCTTCTTCCTGGATGAGATCCTGCGTTTCTTCGGGGCCAGCAACGACACCTTGCCCTATGCGAGGGACTTTATGCAAGTGATCTTGCTGGGTACTCCCATTACCTATACGATGATCGGGCTGAACAATGTGATGCGCGCCACCGGTTATCCCAAGAAAGCCATGCTGACCTCAATGGTTACGGTGGTCTGCAACATCATACTGGCCCCTGTCTTTATCTTCCACTTTGACTGGGGCATCCGCGGTGCGGCAACGGCAACTGTCATCTCACAGTTCATCGGTATGGTGTGGGTAGTGAGCCATTTCCTGCAAAAGACAAGTATCGTACGGTTGCAGCCGGGGTTCTGGAAAATGAAAAAACGCATTATCAGCAGCATATTTTCCATAGGGATGTCACCGTTCCTAATGAATGTAACGGCGTGCGTCATTGTAATCATCGTCAACAACAGCCTGCAACATTACGGCGGCGACATGGCTATCGGAGCATATGGCATAATGAACCGGCTACTGGTGCTGTATGTAATGATTGTATTAGGGCTGACTATGGGTATGCAGCCCATTGTCGGCTATAACTTCGGAGCACAGAAACACGACCGGGTAAAGGCAACCTTGCGCCTGAGCATCATTGCAGGCGTATGCATCACCAGCACTGGCTTTATCATCTGCGAACTGTTTCCGCATGCCGTATCGGCAATCTTTACGAGTGATGAGCAGTTGATTGACATGGCTTCAAGAGGAGTGCGCATCGGCATAGCCATGTTCCCGCTGGTGGGTGCGCAAATCGTTATCGGCAACTTCTTCCAAAGTATCGGCAAAGCGAAGATCAGCATATTCCTGTCCCTCACCCGGCAACTGCTATACTTATTGCCGGGATTGATTATCCTCCCCCGCTACATGGGACTGGATGGCATCTGGACCTGTATGCCCGTATCGGACTTCTTTGCTTTCGTTACGGCTGTCATCGCGCTGTGGATATACATAAGCCGCACTCGCCACTATACTACCGTCAAACAGGTGCACCGTACGATGTGCAAATGATGCATCATGCCGGGAGTGCGTCACCATGACAATGGTAGTGCCCTCTTTGTTCAATTCGGTCAGCAAAGCCATCACCTCCGCACCGTTTTTGGAATCCAGGTTACCGGTAGGCTCATCGGCAAGAATCAACTTCGGGTTCGTTACCACAGCGCGGGCAATGGCCACACGCTGCTGCTGTCCGCCGGAAAGTTGTTGCGGGAAGTGCTTGGCCCGGTGACCGATATTCATCCGTTTCAGAATATCATCCACCATGCGTTTGCGTTCTCCGGCTTTTACGCCCAGATATGTGAGGGGAAGTTCTACATTCTCGTAGACGTTCAGTTCGTCTATCAGGTTAAAACTCTGGAACACAAATCCCAGTTGGCCCTTGCGTACGCGGGTACGCTCCTTTTCTTTCAAATCCGCCACTTCCTGCCCAAGCAGCTTATAACTGCCCTCCGTAGGATTATCCAACAAACCGAGTATATTCAGCAAAGTGGACTTGCCACAGCCGGACGGCCCCATAATGGCTACAAACTCTCCCTCTTTGACTTCGAGGTTTACGTGATTCAGTGCTACCGTCTCTACTTCCGAAGTACAGAATACTTTACTGATGTTATTAATTTCAATCATAATATCCATTTTTATTTATATTATCTTTTTATTCACTCTTAATACTGTTCACCGGATTTTCATTGGCTATCCGCCAGGATTTCCAAAGAACACAACCTACTATTATCACCAGATTGACGATTATCACCAGCAGATATACAATCCAACCGAGAGGAATCTGCTCGGCAAACTGTTCCATCCAGACGCCGTTGATGTACCATGACGCGAGGCTTCCGAGAATAACCGCCGGCAATGCCACAACAAGTATGTCCTTAGAAAGCAGTTCCAATATAGAAGATGCTTCCGCGCCGTTCACTTTGCGAATGGCAATCTCCTTACTGCGACGGCGCACTTCATCGGCGGTATATCCTATCAAACCCATCAGCATGACGAAGAACATTGTTATGGCCGCCATCAATGTGGCATTGCGGAACACGCGAACGGAATTATAAGAGTCGGTAATCTTCTTTTCATAGCCGATGAAGTCGATAGTCTGATTATGGAAAGCATCAGCTACATCTTTGTTCAGTTGTTGCAGATTCCGGACAAAAGGTTCTTTCAGACGGACATGTATCGTTCCCACGAAATATTTATTGTAGCGTGCAACGAAAGGCATCTTGTCGGCAGTAAAGTCCTCTATCTGAAAATCTTTCAGTACTCCCACCACCTTCATCTGTGCAGTGCCGTCAACATCAACTGTGCGTCCCACAGCATCATTCCCCCAATGCATCATATCTGCGAATGTTTCGTTCACTATAACTTCATCTTCCGTACGGGCCATGCGGCCGGTCTTGAACGTCATGCCCATCATCGCCGGATAATCCTCACGCATATAGTAACAAGCACGTGTGGAGAAGAGCGCATTGCCCGATTCATCGCGAATCATAGATCCACTGTATCCACTGATAGGCGTATTATTGGCACTGGTAACAGCCTCTACATAAGGAAGCCCCTTAAAAAATTGGAAAGCGGCGTCACATTCTTTTTCCTTATTCCAATAAGCATTGGCAAGCGCCAGCCGTTGCGGGTTATACCCCATATCCTTGTTCAGTACATATTGATATTGCGCCATCACCACACACATAAGTCCGCTGATGAATGCCACACCCGCAAACTGGATGAAAAGCAGCGGACGTTTCCACCCCTTCTTACCCTCGGTGTAACGGCGGAATACCTGAGATACGGGAATATGGGCAAACAATCGCCCCGGCAACACCCCGCCCACTATAAACAATACGCCGATTACCGTCAACGGAACCCAAATGCGCTCCGGAGCAAGCAGTAAGGAGAGCTTTGCCGCAGCAGTATCCTCAAAGAACTCCCGAAAATTCAGCAGCACCAAAGCCATTAAGAGCAAGGCTGCCACAATGATGATGCCCGTCTCCAAAAGGAACATACCGAATATCTTACCGCCGCTTGCACCATTGCACTTATGCACGCCTACCGCTTTGGCACGATAGGTGAGCGAAGAAATGGAAATCAACACATAATTCAACGCCGCTATAAAAAGAATGGCAAAGCCGAGAACGCTCATGATATTACGCATCCGTTTCACACTCTCATAGTTCCGGTATGTATCGCGGATAGGCTTTACAAACGCCGTATATCCATATTTCGTTTTACTCTCTTCCGGACGGTACTTCTCTATCATAGCGTCTATACGTGCGTTCACCACCGACTTGTCCGCACCGGGACGGAAACGGATATATTCAGGATAACTGTCCCCGCCCTGCCATGAATAGTTACCGCCGGAACCTTCGTTCCATAAGGTAGGCATGGAGATAACGGCTTCAGGATTGACAGTAGCGTTTGCGGGCAATGCCTTATACGTGCCCTTCACCATAAAATCCTTCTCGTGATTGTAATTGATAGTCTTCCCCACCGGATCCTCTCCGCCGAATATCTTCTTGGCAAAGCGGTCGCTCAGGAAAATCACATCAGGCTGCTGAAGGTCCTTCACCGGATTGCCACTCAGCACCTCGATACCCATTGTCTGAAAAAAGAGCGAGTCTGCCACAATCTTTTTTTCATCAAAACGAATGTTGCCATTGTACAAGGGAGAATTTTTCCAGTAGCAAGTGCTGGTGGCAGCTTCCACCTGTTCCGGAAAATTCTCCAATATGGCGCCTGCCACAGGACCACAGTTCTGTTCTTGTGGCGGATACTTTTCGCCTTTGACGGTAAATACAGACCAGATTTGGTAAAGGTTGTCATAGTCTTTGTAGCAGGTATCAAAGCTCTGCTCGTATGCAACGCGGGAGAAAAGCAGGATACTCATCGTCAGGCTTAACCCCAAGGAGATAATTTTGATGATGTTCGAGCCGCGTCCCCGGAGCAAAGTTTGAATGACATAATAGATTTGTTTCATACTATTTATATTGTTATGTTTTTATTTATATGTTATTTTTCCTGCCTAAGATAATGCAGAAAGCGTGCCAAAACAGTTATAGCACTGGTTGTCAGCAAGTAGTGAACAGACCGTATAAGTATCAGTGTCTAATAATTAGACACAGCCTGTCCAATAATTAGACACAGCAGCCCATCCAGTATGTTCTTATATTCTTCCGTCTGAAAAGAATCCATGTCCTTTTGTATAGTGTTGCAGTGAAACAAAATCTCTTTTACAGGACAGAAAAACGGAAAATAGGACAACTTTTCTATTGAATGAAAACTCTACCTTTGCCCTCAGTTTTCATAGGCATACACTTATATACCAAGCTGATTAATATGATAAAGCCATATAAACCCTTACTCCTATCATTCCTCTGCCTGTTCATGGGTGGCTGCGACATGATAGACTATCACCCGTATGATGTGCGCATCAGCGGTGAGACCGACGTAAATGCCCATAACATTGCAGAGATAGAACAGAAATGCAAAGGCAAGACAACGATTAAATTCGTGACTATGGGCGACTCGCAACGCTGGTATGACGAGACGCTGGATTTCGTAGGAGAGATAAATAAGCGCGACGACATCGACTTCGTTATTCATGGCGGTGACATGAGCGACTTCGGTGTTACTGACGAGTTCCTTTGGCAACGCGACATTATGAACAAGCTCCACGTGCCCTATGTTACCTTGATTGGCAACCACGACTGCCTTGGCACAGGAGAAGAGACATATCGCGCCGTATTCGGCGACCCCAACTTTTCGTTCATTGCCGGACGGATAAAATTCGTATGCCTGAATACCAACGCTATGGAGTTCGACTACTCCCGCCCCATTCCCGACTTCACCTTTCTTGAAAACGAAATTACCGACCGTAAAGACGAGTTCGACAAAACCGTAGTGTCCATGCATGTCCGCCCTTATGCCGACCAGTTCAATAACAACGTGGCACGTGTCTTTCACCGTTACGTAACCGGGTTCCCCGGCATACAATTCTGTACCGCCGCCCACGAACACCATGTATTCGAGGAAAACCTCTTCGAGGACGGCATCATGTACTACATGAGCGACTGTATGAAGAACCGCAATTACTATATATTCACCATAACACCCGACGGATATGAACGCGAAGTGGTCTATTTCTAATCAACCCGTACTCGCCGCCGTTATCTGCCTGCTGCTATTGTGGTGCGGCGCGCTTTCTGCGCAAGAAAGAGATACAGTGATTATCGTGAAACACGATACTGTCTACCTGCAACGCAAGCCTGATACCATTGTGACCGGCCGTACACGTCACAGCCGTTACGACCGGCGTGTGCACCGCTATCGCAAACATTGGGAAGCCTTGATTCCCACACACACCAAAATACAGTTTGCCGGCAACATGGGTTTGCTGTCACTGGGTACAGGCTGGGATTACGGAAAACGTAACCAGTGGGAAACGGATATATTTCTGGGTGTCCTGCCCAAATATCAGTCCGATTGCACCAAACTGACATTTACCTTGAAGCAGAACTATATCCCCTGGAGCCTGCAAATCAAGGAAAGCCGGTTCTCGGCAGAACCTCTCACCTGCGGTATGTACTTCAACACCGTATTCGGTGACGAATTCTGGGTGAACGAGCCGGACCGCTATCCGAAAGGCTATTACGGCTTCTCGTCCAAAGTACGCATCCATGCTTTTCTGGGACAACGTATCACGTACGACATCGATCCCCGCCGCAGGTTTACGGCAAAGTCCATTACGTTCTTCTATGAACTGAGCACCTGCGACTTATACATAGTAAGCGCCTTCACCAACAAATACCTGAAACCAAGGGATTACCTAAGCCTGTCTTTCGGATTGAAGTTGCAATTGCTGTAAGTCCGCTGCCCGTATCTTAACTGTGATACGGTATGTATTATTCCGGTACTTCTCAATTTATTATTTCATCTTTCTCTCCTTCTTGAAAACATTCTCGGGAAAATGAAATATATTTGTCCTCACAAATATAAAAAGACACTGTTCTGCCATGAAGAAATCCGGAAACATTCTTATCGTTGACGACAATCGGGGCGTACTCACCGCCTTGCAACTGCTGTTGAAACCTTATTTTGATAAAATAACCACCCTTTCTTCACCAGTTACCCTTCCCGGCACCTTGCGCGAAGATACGTGGAAGGTAGTGCTTCTCGATATGAATTTCACGTCCGGCATCAATACCGGGAACGAGGGACTTTACTGGCTGCACGAAATAAAGAAGCAATATTCGTCACTGCCTGTGGTACTGTTCACCGCCTATGCCGACATAGACCTTGCCGTACGCGGAATAAAAGAAGGTGCAACGGACTTTGTCGTCAAGCCCTGGGACAACGGAAAGCTGGTAGAAACCCTGCTCAATGCCGCACAAGACACCCCTACATCCGGAAAGAAGAAAGCAACGGCTGCAACTGCCGTTTCTTCCATGTACTGGGGAGAAAGTTCCGCCATGCAACAACTTCGCATGCTGGTGGAGAAAGTAGCCGTTACCGACGCCAATATACTTATTACCGGTGAGAACGGTACAGGCAAGGAGATGCTTGCCCGCGAAATACACGCCCTCTCCACACGCCACCATAAGGAAATGATAAGCGTGGATATGGGCGCCATTACCGAAAGCCTTTTTGAAAGCGAACTTTTCGGACACATGAAAGGTTCCTTCACCGATGCCCATGCCGACCGTCCCGGTAAGTTTGAGTCTGCCGACCACAGCACTCTCTTCCTTGACGAAATAGGCAATCTCCCCTATCATCTGCAAGCCAAACTGCTGACTGCACTTCAGCGCCGCAGCATTGTACGCGTGGGAAGCAATACGCCTATCCCGATAGATATCCGCCTGGTTTGTGCCACCAACCGCCACCTATCTGAAATGGCGGATAAAGGAGAGTTTCGCGAGGACCTGCTCTACCGCATCAATACCATTCATCTTGAAATTCCTGCACTGCGAGAACGGCCGGAAGATATTATTCCACTGGCAGAACGCTTCATCACACGCTTCTGCAAGCAATATGAAAAGCCTGCTTTGCGTCTGGACAATTCAGCACGTGAGAAGCTGACGCTGCATCCCTGGTTCGGTAATATCCGCGAGCTGGAGCATGCCATTGAAAAGGCCGTTATTATCTGCGACGGCACATTTCTCTCTGCCGGATCGTTCCAGTTACAACGCAGAAACGAAGCACCGGAAACGCCCGTATCCACCCTTGAAGATATGGAAAAGCAGATGATACGCCAGACACTGGAGAAATGTGGTAGTAACCTCTCGGCTGTTGCCTCGCAACTGGGGATTACCCGGCAAACGCTTTATAACAAAATGAAAAAGTACGGGCTCTGAAAACATAAGAAGCATAAGCCAGAAATAGTATGAAGTATAAGAATATAAACCAATATTATGTTTTTCAGACTGCCGTCAGCCTGCTCATTGCCTTAGCTGCAGGAGCAATGTGGACTTTGTATTTTCTTAAAGCTCCGACATTGCATGGCTTTAACGCCCCTCTGTTCTGGGCTGTCTTCTTCACCGTACTTCTTCCCCTGGCAATACGCCGGCAGCAACGGTTGTACCACCGCCACACCCGCAAAGTCCTTTTCATGCTTGATGCCATTGAAAACAACGACACCGCCATTCATTTCTCCGAGACGGACGGAAACGAAGATAACCGTCTCATAAACCGTTCCCTGAACCGCGTAGCCCGCATCTTATATAATGTAAAAAGCGAAACTGCCCAACAAGAGAAATACTACGAGCTTATCCTCGACTGCGTCAATACCGGCATCGTCGTGCTGAACGACAACGGAGCCATTTATCAAAAGAACAACGAAGCCCTGCATCTGCTCGGACTGGAAGTATTCACCCACATCCGCCAACTGTCACGTGTGGACAATCATCTTATGGATTTACTCACCACCTGCCGTTCCGGTGACAAATTTCAGGTGGCATTCGGCAACGAACGCGGCACAGTAAACCTCTCCGTCCGCGTCAGCGACATCACCGTCCGCAAGGAACACCTGCGCATCCTCGCCCTGAACGACATCAACAGCGAGTTGGACGAAAAAGAAATAGACTCATGGATACGACTCACACGTGTACTGACCCACGAGATTATGAACACCATAACCCCTATCACCTCCCTTAGCGACACTCTGCTGGAACTCACCGAAGAAAAAATATCCAAAGAAGAGATACGCAACGGTCTGGAAACAATCAGCAGCACCAGCAAAGGATTGCTCGCCTTCGTCGATTCCTACCGCAAATTCACACATATCCCTACTCCCGAACCGACCTTATTCTACCTCAAAGGCTTCATCGGCCGCATGGTGGAGCTGGCACGCCATCAGTATCCCGGTATCCCCGTAACTTTCCATGCCTCCATCGTTCCCAACGACCTGATACTTCATGCAGACGAGAACCTCATTTCACAAGTCATCATCAACCTGCTGAAGAATGCCATGCAGGCTTTTGAGAAGTCCTCCTCTCCAGCAGAGGAAAAGCACATCCATATACGCGCCTATTGCGATGAAGCTGAAGCTGTATTGATTGAAATATCCAACAATGGTCCTGCCATCCCCCCGAACATTGCCGAACATATATTTATTCCCTTCTTCACCACCAAAGAAAACGGAAGCGG
>ERZ506750.896-NODE-896-length-10588-cov-4.440141_pt1 | contig 10588 bp, 10 predicted proteins | sample MGYA00513186_ERZ506750 | MGnify/ENA metagenome assembly ERZ506750
GACCAGGAAATTCACCTCCACCAAAAAGGGCATAACCTCCAATTGATGTTGCAGCTAAAAGCTGTCTAGCTTGTAATAAAGGAGTTATCGTCCCGTAATAAGTAAGTTCTCCACCGCTCCAAAATGGCCGAGCAATTCCACCTACGCCAATATAGGCTTTCTTAATCTTTCTTGAGAGGTTATCAATACCAACATAGCCTTTCTTTATTTTTCTAGCTATACCATTAACACCAATATAAGCTTTCTTTGTCATTTAATAACCTCTTATTCATAAACAAAGTGAAGCTTACCTGTTTCTAATGGAGAACTCCCAGCAGTTAAATCTTCTGTTCCATAAGACCACATATTAGGAATTGTGGGCTTACCTGAAACATTATTCCAAGCAACAGACTTAGCACTATCAGCACTAGATGCATGAGTTGCCTAAGACACAGCACCATTAACATTACTTCCTAAAACAGAATTAGCACTATCAGCAACCTTAGCAGACTGAGCCTTAGCTGTCTTACCTAAATAGGTATTACTAGCGTCTGTCTTACCTAAATAGGTATTACTAGCGTCTGTCTTATTTAAATAGGTATTACTAGCGTCTGTCTTATTTAAATAAGTCGTACTAGCATCATTCTTAGTTAGATATCCACTAAGATCAGGAGCAGGTGCTTCAGACTTTATCATCTGACTGACCGTCTCTCTGCAAGGAAGAACTTTATTACTCCCTGCAACACCCGTCATCACGTGTAAGTCACCAGTTGTCTTGTTGACAACCAATTGACCATCTAGACCTGCATAAGAAGCTATTGTCTAGGTAGTGCCCTTTACTTGTGCTCTTTGTAATATATTCTAATTTGCCATAATTAAGATATTGTACCGTAATCAATGATATTCTTTGTTCTCTATTCAAGCTTAGTGGATAGAGCTTTTAATTCTTCTGTAGTTGCATAGCTTCCAGACGGCTGTTTTCCATTAAGAGTTTCCTGAAGATTTGTTATCTCAGAAATAGAATGCATGTGAGCACTAGGCGGGAACGTGCTAGGCTTACCCTCAAGATTACTCCAAGTAGGAGTAGGAATTGAAGGAACATCCTTTAGATCATTATAACTACCAGAAGTAGCAACAGAAGCTAAAGCAGGCTTATTCTTTATGAAGTCTTTTTGGGAAGAGTCTGCTTGATTCCAGTCTGCTTGGATCTGTTCCGTAGATGCTTGGTCAGCATATTCCTTCGCTCTCTAAGCCTATCTATAAGCATCATTAGCAGATCTACCAGCTTCAGAGGCAGAACTAGCAGCAGCAGAAGCAGAACTGTCAGCACTCTGAGAAGAAGCAGAAGCAGAGCTAGCAGAACTAGCAGCATTTGTTTCAGAAGTCTTTGCATTAGTTTCAGAAGTCTTTGCATTTTTCTATGAAGTCTTAGAAGCGCTCTAAGAAGCTTTAGCATTAGTTGCAGATTGACTAGCAGCAGAAGCACTAGAAGAAGCTTCAGAAGCCTTTGTTGACGCTATTGTAGCTTGCTGAGCAGCTTTAGTTACCTATGCTTTAGCAAGATTAACTTGAGAAGTACCCTATTGAGTAACCTTCTAAACTTGAGCATCACCCTAAGCAATTACCTAATCAGTCTTATCACTTATCTATTTAATAGCAGAATCTCTTAAAGAACTTATAGAAGTAGAACCCTAAGTTACAATATTTTGAGCTTGCTGATATAAAGACTGAGTATTAGATTCTGCTGTCTAAGCTCTAGTTACTAATGCAGTAACAGTCTATGTTGCATTGATAACATCATCGACAATACCTTGCTAAATAAGATCACCAACACGCTTAATATCTTCAATGTTCTGAGCAACAATGAAAATATTACCACCTGTTATCTGAAGCTTACCATCGCCAGTCTGTCCTAACGTACCATAGTCAAGAGTATCAGCAACCGATAAAGAACCCTATAAGTCAGAACTGACAATCTGAATATGACCTATATTATTAGAATCTGTTACTACGTGCTAGATGTTATTAGCAACAATCTTAATCTGAGGTTCTATCTCAGCTATAGGCTGTCCAATCTAAATAACCTGATCTTTCCACTAAGAAACATCAGAGTGCATAGAGACAACCTAACTATGCTTAGTTACTGTATCTTCATGTGCAGATACAACCTAGGAATGCTTAGAAACAACGTCAGAGTGCTTTGTAGCAACATCCTGAGTATTAGCCTACACCTAAGCTCTATCTGCCTCTACAGCATTCTAGGAAGCCTTAGCGTTAGTCTAAGATTCTTTAGCCTTATCTTCAGACGCCTTAGCATTAGTCTATGACGTTAGTGCATTAGAAGCTGACGTTGAAGACTGATTCTTGAATTGTTCAGCTTCATCTCTAAACTTCTAAGCCTAATTTCTAAACTGAAGGGACTAGTCTCTATTCTGCTGAACCTTCTTAGAATCCTATAGGTAGACACCATAAGTCATAGCGTCCTGAGGATCTACAGGATCAGCAACCCTAACAATTCGCTTATTCTTAGCGTCCCAGTTGTCATCACTGTTCTTAATGAGCGCGTCATTAATAACGTCTCTAGCTTCAGCGGCAATGTGGAATGCTTGTAGCTGAGAAGTGTCTAGGTCATTGGCCTTAAGAACAGAAGCATCCTTGAAGGTAACGACACGCTAAGTCTAGGATGTATATCGTCTGATTGTTAGGTACTGTCCAGAAGGAGGAGCAACCTTCAGACGAATAGTTGTGTTGTCTATGAAGTAGTAGTCTGCACCTGTGTCGTCAGGATCTCCACCAGTTAGTTCTTCACCTTCTAGGGACACATTTACAAAACTCTTCTTCAAGTAATCAAAGGGTACAGTATAGTCTGTCTGACTTCCTGTGCCCTAGTAAATAATTAAAGTTGAAGCCATATGTTAATATCCATATTGATAGTTTTCAAGAGAATCCTTCATGTACCCCTTGAGAATGTTTGTAGCTCCGGGAACTGTAGGAAGAATACCTATTGCTTTATTTAGTTGTCTAACAGTGTCTCTCTTTTGCTTATAATCATACTAATCTGTTATATAGTCATTAGCTAAATTATAAGTGCCTGTAGCTCCATATGTTAATCCACCAAGAACTCTAAGGGAGGGGAACATATCAGAGAATGTCTTAGCTACATCAACACCTCTAATAAAGCCTGTATCATCCTACTCATCAAGGACACTTGTTGAAGCTGTAGTCTTAGCACCAGTGCCAATACCTAAAGCATTGGGAACTAATGTTAAAGCTGCTGTATAAGGGTTTCTATTGAACATAGAGTTAAACAGTATGCTTTCAACACCATCTCTATCTAATCCATTCTATAGATCAACACCAAATACATTCTTAATGTACTTATCTCTATCTTCCTAAGACATACCAAGAGTTCTTAGATATGCTTGTGCAGAGGTAACAGCAGCAGTTAAGACACACGATATTAGATAGTTATTGGTAACTCCTAAAGCTCCCTCATCCTATGCTCTATTCATAATCTTAACAAATCTCTTGTTATAAGACTGAAGAGCAAAGGTCTTAAACTGAAGAGCAAGAGCCATTATGGGATTATTCTTTACCTGCCAAGTAAAGACATCCTATAACTGTCTTTTCTGCATTGTTTCCTAAGCAACATAGTTTATGAGCCTTCTCATAACATACATTGCTTTATCATCACCTGCAAACTGCTAGAAGTTATCATTTAATCGAATGATTCCGTCCTAATCAGTATAGGTATATCTCTTGAATGCTCTAAATGTATATAAGAGATCCTTCTAAGGAATATCAAGTCTCTAAAGGTTTTGCTTAGTTATAAAACCCTTCTTCTTATAAGTAGCCTGATAAGCTCTTTTAGCAAACTCTCTTAAGAACTCACTTTGAACAGTATCAATAATTGTTTCATTGGTATAGTTCATTACAAAAGATGCTGGAGAATAGTCTGCAACAACTCTAGAGATACCAACAGCCTTAGCCATATAAGGATTTAGATCTTTATATCTCTAACCCTAAGATCTCATGATCTAGTGAATATTCAATCTCTGTGCTGCTTCCCTTCCAACAAGATACTGCTTAAGTGTAGACCACTATTCTTTAGTAAAGTCATTTCTAGCAAATCTATTAAAGATCTTCTAAGCACCCGGCATCATCTTAAGTAAGACAGAAGCACCATAAGCTTGAATAGCTGTAGCTACTTCACCATAACTTAAAACACCCATTAGAGTACCATAGGCACCATATGTTATGTTTCTAAGTATATCAGCTATAGCATCAGAATAAGAATAATCTGCATTCTTAGGATCTAGAGCCATACCATAAGCTCTTCTGTGAAGAACATCAAGAGTCTGTCTCGTAGAATCACCTGCTCTAGGTTCTCTAGCATTAGCTCTATTCTATCTATTAGCAGCCTAGTCAATCTATTTAGTTACTTCAGCAAAGTCTTTATTGAAAACTCTCTTGTCTGCAATAAGACCATTAGTTCTCTTCATATATTTCTGAGTAGCATCTACAACATCAGCTCTTAAACTATCCAGTGAAAACCCAGAGCTATCTTTGTAGGCGGTATTCCAAGGAAGTCTTTTTTTCCTAAAGGAGAAAGAAACAGCACTATCATCAAAATTATCTTTATGATTAGCAGATCTATTCTGATCTCTATATCCATAAGAAGCAGCTTTAGCCTAATTAAGAACATACTAATTTAAGGCTACATCATACTAATTACCTTGCTTCTTTACCATCCAGTTAGGAGGCTAATATTCAATACCAGACTTTAAAGCATTCTTCTTCTATTTCTATATGAGCTGATCTAGCTACTAGTTATAAATCTGCTTAAAGTTCTGCATTGTCTTTGTATCATTAAATACACCATTATATAAGTAGTATTTAAGATACTAACCAGATCTAAGCTAGTTCTATTCACCAAGCCCAAATCTAGTGCGTATGAATTTAGACATTTTATATTGGTCTATAATCATAGGCATATACTTCTTAAAGCTGAAAATATTGTCAACTAGTTCATGATAGACAAGTCTTTTACCTTGCATATCATAACCCTATTCCAACTTCTTAGCTATCTTAAGAAGATCAGGATCTTGATTCATTCTTCCAAAAGAAGATGTATCAGAACCCTAAATCTTTTTATATAGAAAATCATTTACAAGCTAACGGTTATATCTCTTAGAAACATTATCTACAGCATTAGGAAGCCAGTCTCTAGACCATTGAGTAGTTAAAGACAGGTTTCTAACTTCCTAGAATAGTGTTGTCCTACCAGAACCTTTTAAAACAGTTTGCTAATCGTTAGGCATATAGATACCATCTTTCTAAGATATGGTCTATTTACCATTATTAACAAACTGTTTAGATATTCCTGTCTATCCCTTCTAACTTCTAACACCTGCTTCAAAGTGAGTAAACTTAGAAGCTAATGCAGCAGTTTTCTAATCAGGACTTTGAGTCAATAGCTCTAGCTTCTTTCTAAACTAGAAAGTTGCTAATCCAGAAGTTAATTGCTATCTAATATCATTAGCTTTCTTAGCATATGGTATTGTTGCTTTAGCTATCCTCTATGTGAAAGTACCAAGAAGCTAAGGAGATACCTAGCCATTCTTTAAGATTTGATCATGAGCAAGAGCAACTCTATTTCTGGTATTTCTTAAAGCTTTAGATGTTTTACCTAAGCTCTAAAAACCCGTTGTCAATAGAAGCATGGAAGCGATATCACCCCATACATCATGATTTATACCAGACACACTCCCTTGAAGCTGATTGGATGCAACTCCTGCTGCTGTGTTTCCGGCAACCCTCAGAGCCATAGTAGTCTTAGGCCCAAGCTTTTCTGCTGCTGTAGCTACCTTAGCGCCAATAGATCCAGCCTTTGCAAGAGCACCAGCAGCACCAAGAGGAGGGATTGCAAAAGATGCTGCTGCTAATCCCATATCAACAGGATTACCTAGCATCTATCCAACACCACCTACAAGACTCATATACCATGAAGAATTATTGAACTGCTCTTGAATTCTCCTGTTCTAGGCTAGAATGTCCATGTTACCTCTAACCTATTCCATGCTAGAGGCACCAGATAGAACCCACTACATATCCTAGCTATCCCAACCAGTACCCTAAGCAATCTACTTAAACTCTTCCTAAGTAGGCTTATAGCTTGTTAGAGAATTAAGAGATCCATTTAAAGCCTTTCTTGTCCAAGTACCCGCAGGGGATATCTTCAAACCATCATACAGAGCAGAGTTCTATGAAAATATCCCGTACTCAGAGGTCTATCCCTTTAATTGTGTTTTATAGTCCTAAATATCAGGAGTAACCAAAGTAGCTCCATATTCAGGTCTAATTGGTCTTATAGTATTCTATGTATTTGCAACAGGAACAATATCATCCATAATTATCACTTAGAAAATAAGCCTAAGAATGACTTTCTATCATTCTAGACATACTAACCCAAAGCCTTGCCAAACTAAGCTATAGGAATAGAACCCTTCTAATATCCAACATCATTAAGTATTCTTATAGAATTAGAATGAACATCATAATAAGAAAGAAGATAATCATTCTTTTTAGTTAATCCATTCTTCTTCATAAACTGTTGAAATACTTTATTAGAAGCGTCAGCTAAATCTTCTGTCTAAACCTTAGCACCCTTTGGCATATAAACAGAAAGAGAGCTTATTGGTAATATAACATTTTGAACACCAATAAACTAATTAGAAACCTGATCCTGAGCTTCTTTATAAGCTTGAGATAAACTAGTACTAGGATTCTTTAATTTAAAAGCTATAGCTCTATTTTTAGCAACAGCAGCAAGAGCATCATTAGTTGAAGGATTAACTAATTCAGAATCCTATAAACCCTATATCTAATATCTCTTATGATTAAACGTAGGCTTTCTATAAGGAGTACCCTTAGCCTAGGATTGTTCTCTTGCTTTCTAATCAAACTCCCTAGCTTTAACTATGAACATCATAGGATTCTATCCCAGACGAATAGCTAAGTCAGCTTGTTGAGCTAACTACCACATATTTTGATTAGAAGAGCCTAATAACTGTGTTACAGCACTCGGATTTAATGAGTATAAATCCATAAGAGTTCTAAAGCTCTTAGGCATGAATTTAACGCTACTAGTTACATTCTACCCCGGAATTTTATACTAATAATCAGGTAATGGCTGTCCATTCTAATCAACAGCAACAGGAATCTTACCTGTCTTAACCGCATTAAAGATCTAGCTTTGAATATCTTGGTATTGATTCTTTAACACATTAGCTAAAGTATCCCTAGCTTCATATGGTGCTCCAACAGAAGACATGGCATTAAGGAGTTTATTGGTATCATCCTTATTTCCACCCATTAAAACCTTCTGAACAACTTGCTGCTGAATAAGCTTTCTCTGATTAGCTGTAAGATTAGGACAGGCATTCTATCTAATCCATTCTTCAGTAGGTGTGTTGGGATGACCTTGTATAAAAGAGTTAAGCCATCCTGCATAAGAAGTGCTTTGATATGCAATAGCCTAGTCTTTTAATGCTTGTCCATTCTTAGTTTGATTTATTCTTCTAGCTCTTAGATATGCCTAATTAAGATACTATACCTAGGGTGTTATTCTATTTCCACTTTTAACTACAGCAGCATCTCTAAGTGCCTTAATAGATACCTAATCGCCATTAGAAACTAAACTTTCTACCTTATCTTGATTTAAATAAGTTTGAGCAGCATTAGATCTTAACTTAAAGCTATTAGCCTTAATTATAGCAGCATCATAAGAATCCTTACCAATATAATCTTCAAAAGTTACATCAGCCCCCGGAATCTTATAATTTCTTAAAGCATTTAATACCTAAACACCATTCTGAGACTAGCCTGCTGTATTTAGAATATCCTTAACAAAGTCAGATGTTTGTTCTATGGACATCCGATTACCAAGCTGAACCTTAGACTAGTCAATAGCTCCTAATACCTAATCGGGAGAAGCACCACTATTAACAAGTCCCTTAATTCTAGCTTTAGTTTGTATGATGCTTTCTTTAACAAGAGCATCATTAGTAACCTAGGTATTCTTAAGAACTGCAGAAAGTCTTGTCTTAGGAGACTATGAGTAGAAACCCTAATTAAACCAGTAGTCGTCCTCTGGATTAAACATTGGGAAGCTATCTTTAACTTCCTGCATTGAGGAACGTATATACTAATAATGCTTAGCGTCTACTTCCTAAGGTTCTAGATTGATGTAATCTCCTCTCTACACCTTACTTAAAAAGTCCTGCTATGCTAATTGAAAGACAATCTTACCGTGATTGTACTTTAATCTCTGCATAGCAAGAGGATCATCTTGGAAAGGAATAGAACCCTAAGCCATAGCCTTACGATACTATTCTATAGAGTGATCTCTTAAATACTTATCTGCTTTAGCATATGAAGCCTACTTTCTTACTTCAAATAATCCTAGAGCACCATTAGCAGCTTTCCAAGCAGCATCAGCCCAATCAACCTATTCCTTGCTAGTGGTAACACCCTTAGGATTGATTGAGACAGGAGCGGGCTTATATGTACCTAACTTCTATAGAGAAGAGTTAAAGTATCTCCAAGTACCCATCTAATTGGCAATAGAGGAATTGCCTTCTGTATTCTTATAAGCCATTAGTAGTAATTACCTCCTCTTCTAGAAAAGTTATTAGTAAAGACATTCGCATATTGCAATGTCTTAAATAAACCCTGATGCTGATCTAAGATTGTGTTGAGATTACCTAGGAAGCTCCCACCTGTAGAACCGACAGTAGCGCTACCAACACCTAAGCTACCTGTAGAAACTACAGCCGTAGTGCCTAGAGTACCACCAGCTACAGCAGCACTGCCTGTACCAGCAGTTGCACCAGAAGTAGCAGCAAATCCAGCACCAGACACAGCATCAACACCGGCAGATCCAGCAGCAGCTCCTATGCCTCCGCTAGTACCTCCTAGGGCACCAGCAGCAGCTCCTGCGGCAGCACCACCAGCAGCACCAATAGCTGCACCCTTAGCTGTGCTATCAAGAACCTGCATGAATGCTTTGAATCCATATGTAAAGGAATTGCTAAGATTCTCTCTAGATTGCTCTACACTATTCTTCATATCAATGTATAAAGCTTCTTTCTGAGATCTTACATTAGCAACAGCATTCTCATAGGAATCTTTAACAGCCACCTTCTTTCTTAAAGATTGACCACTAATAGTTCTAGAAATAGCCTATGATGTTCTACCCTAATATCCTGTCTAAGCTTGTGCTGCCTAGACAGAAGAATTGCTTAGATAAGCATTGTAACTTAACTGTCCAAGCTAATCCATTGCACTATGGTAGAGACTTGTTTCTTGTTTTGTTAGCTGATTTTGGTTGTAGTTATAGTTAAGCTGAGCATAATACATCTGTTTCTTAAAGGCTTTGATTAGCTGTCTATTGCCTTTAGAAATAGAGTATAGTCCAGAACCACCACCCATTATACCGCCAATTACAGCACCAGCTACAATTACGCTTGACATTCTTCTAATAACTCCTGTCTATGATTAGTTAAAAGTGTGCTCTAGTCTGTTATGTACTTCTAAGCTTCCTATACTGTAGAACAACCCTAAACTGTAGCAAGCATTGTAAGCTAGGTATCTTCAAGTGCTCTAAACGCAGATTGCCTATAAGCCTATCCCTAAATCATCTTATAACCAGTAACTCTCTAAGTCTTCTATCCATCATAAACAATGCAATCACCATTTATGATTAGTAATGTAGGAACCTTTAATAAAGCTCCTACAATTACTACATCTTTAGGGACACGACAATATCTGCTATAGAGGTTACCACAAATATCATGCTTTATTTCAATATCTACAGGTTTAGTATTCTAAAGCATATATTCAACCATTCCATTTATACAATTTAATGACTAATTAGTAACCTTCTTTAGCATATTATACTCTCGTATTTCTTCTAATATAAAGACCTTCCCAACCACCAGATATAAGGTTTAATGGTAAAGGATTATCTGACTTAATTGTAATATCTACTTCTAGGTTATTATCTTGAACAGGGAATTTAAACTTACCAGTATGGATCTGATATTTACCAAGAATAGTCTAAGAAGCACCTAGATATTTAGAAGTGCAGGTATATTTAAAATGCTTATTCTTAGAATTATTGTCAACTAAGCAATCAAAAGTACCACTCTTGCTATAGTTAATCCAGTAATATCTAAGCTGCAATCTGCCCTAGTCCTAAGACGTTATAGTATCATTAGAAGAGTTCTTAATGACCTGCTTAGACAGAGTAGCACTGAACTCATACTATCTTCCAACAAAGAATACCTGACCTCTGATATCACCTCTGATTCTAAAGACACCAGTCTAAGAATCCCATTCAGATACTTTATTGTAATAACCCTATGGACTTATTAGACAGTAAGTAGATGAATCTTGATTAGGTACAGCACCATAGATATCCTTAAAGGAAACCTCAGTGTAGTCATTGTAATCACTGTACTTAGCATTCTAAGGAATTACATATCTAATCTTTCTATCTATAAAGTATCTTACAGGCTAGTCAGAGAAGTCTAGAGCATTGCCAGTT
>ERZ506750.914-NODE-914-length-10392-cov-4.977750_pt1 | contig 10392 bp, 7 predicted proteins | sample MGYA00513186_ERZ506750 | MGnify/ENA metagenome assembly ERZ506750
CGCTGGCGCTCCTTCAAATCATGTTCGCTGTGCATCCACGGGAAAGCGTGTCACAGGATTCTCAGGTCGCTACGCTCCCCTACGAATCGTGTTCCCTTGCCACCCTATTCAGGGGGGCAGAATAAATCGCTCTACGCTTTTCCATGGTATCATGTGGCACAATGCTGAGCACCCATAGTGCCACCGGGGCAAAGGTGTTGGCGCCAGCCGCCAAAAGGAGATATCGCCATTATCTGATAAATCTCATAAGCATCACAAGGCATAGTGCCGCTAAAAGGGGTGTATTTCTATCGCCCGACAGGGCGGTTGCAGGGTTTTATAATAACTGGCGGCGAAGCCCCCACCACCAGCGGTCAGCCTAATCTCTTCCATCTGGCACCTTTTTAGTACAGATGTCCAAATATTTCCTCATTGTGACGATTTTCACTTCCAAGTATAATAGGAGTAGAGAAAGGCGGTGCTCCAATAAACGAACAGACCTTATCGAATTTGCAGAAACGGCGGCATACGCTTGCCCTGCAGAATGTCAATCGAATCATCGAAGAATTAAGCCGTCCCTTTAATGATGGAGAACATATCATTTATGTAAATGGAGACTATGGCGGCTCCGATGATATAGGAAAACCGATGAATGATTTTCGTTCATCCAAAGTGGATGATATGATCTTGGAGCCGTTAAAGGAAACAGTCAATCGTTATAAAAATAACCCAAGGGAGATGACTGCCATGTGTGCCGATTTGGAAAAATGGAGTATGGATGAACGTTCTGAAGGACGCGCCGAAGGACGTGCCGAAGGACGCGCCGAAGGCGCTGAACTGCTTGCCCGGCTTTTGAAGCTGCTGCAGGCAGAGGGCCGCACCGATGATGTCCGGCTGGCTTTGGAAGATAAGGAAGCCCGGGAAAGGCTGTATAAGGAATATCATCTGGAATAAATCAGAACCGGACAAGGCTTGAGCCCTGTCCGGTTTTTGCTTTCCCTGCTGTATGTATGCAGGAATGCTCTTTAGTTCGCTTACCATTGGTTTGACATCATAGCCTTTTGCCAAGCATTGGAAGGCTCCTGGGTTATGGCTTTTCTGACAAATAAAAAAAGCGTCGAAGCATCGACGCTTTTTTATGGCGGAGTGAGGGAGATTCGAACTCCCGCACCGGTCACCCGGTCTAACGATTTAGCAAACCGTCCTCTTCAGCCACTTGAGTATCACTCCACATAGCTGACTTGTATAAGGATACACTATGAAGGGCCTTATTGTCAAGGACTTATTTTTTATTCTCTTCTTTTACGGTCTGCTGCTTTGCACCTCCATTAGCTTTCACTTCCATGGTTTCATCAGTGGTATGACTCATTATCAGTAATGTTCTTAACAGCAGTGCCCTATTTTCCTTCCTTTTTCAGCATTTCTCCTTCATGTGACATCAGCGGCAGTTAATATCCCGGCTTCCTGCGTTTCTAAAGGCGGTCCCATATAGGAACAAAAAAGACCGGAAGCCCGGTCTTTTCTTATCGTATCAGATATACATTCACTTTGGGTTTCATACCCCATTTGTAGGCCTGGTCGTAGTTATCCACGCCCACATCGATAATATTTCCATGAATGGCGCCGCCTATATCGTCGCAGATGGCATAGCCATAGCCTTCGATATAGACTTCACTGCCCAGAGGGATAATATTGGGATCCACCGCTGCATGGCCTTTGCCTGCATAGGCACCCATGGCTGTCATCCCTCTTCCGTCTCCGTCATTAGGCGTGTAGGCAGTAGCTTCCATGCGGAATACTTTTTTATAGTTTCCTGTAAAGCGGGGTGCGCTGTCCAGTCTGTCCCATACATCACCGTCGGCAATGCCGGTTCTGGCCAGATTTTCTTCTGCCTGGAGCTGGCGCACTGCCTCGGCAGTACCTTCCCCGTAAATGCCATCTACACTGCCGGGATTATAACCGTGAAGGAGAAGTTTGTTCTGAAGACGGATGACTTTCTTCCCGGAGTCTCCCGGGGAAAGCACGGTTTCACCGCTCTGGGCCGCATACTCGGAGGTAATGCGGGACAGGGTGTCTCCATTCACCATGCCGGTGACGGAAAGGCCTTCATCGCTCTGGAAGGCTTTCACTGCAGAAGCGGTATCGCCGCCGTAGATACCGTCTACTGCTCCGTCCAGGTATCCCATTTTCTTCAGTTTCCGCTGAATCGATGAAACATCACTGCCGCTGTCACCGATACTGTAAAGGGAGGATCCTCTGTCGCCGCTTCCTTCCTCTTCCCCGCTTCCTTCGTAGGAAACGGAAGAGGTATCTTCATTTCTCAGGGCGCCGTAGGTCATTTCATCAATGACACCGGAAACAGGAATGCCTTTGGCTTTCTGGAAGGCCCTTACGGCATTGGTGGTATCTTCACCGTATACGCCGTCAATGCCGCCTTTCAGATAGCCTGCGGCCTGGAGCCGTACCTGCATGTCACTGATCATGCTGCCCCGGTTGCCCTCGGCGTAGACTACGCCGCCGCCGGGACGATAGCCTGCTCCGGCGGCCCGTTCAATCGCTGCACGGGTATCATCATCAGCCCTGCCGGTAACAGGCAGCCCTTTGGCCTTCTGGAATAAGGCCACTGCTTCTTTTGTGGTGGAGCCGTAATCTCCATCTACTGTACGTGCAAGATAGCCTGCCGCCACCAGGTCGTTTTGCAGGGAAGAAACTTCACTTCCCGACATGCCGATAGACAAGGTCTGGGCAGACGCGGTAAGAGACGCCACCAGCCAGATGGCTGCGGCGCATCCCCATGTATATAAAGCACGCATTCATATCACCTCCATAGACTCCTGTATTTTACCATTTTCTGCCGATTTTGTAAAAAAAAGAGTAAAACCCTCATATTTCATACTGCAAATGATTCGTTTTTGAGGCTTGCTTAACCGGGCAGAAATACTGATTTTTTCGGTGGGAAATATCCTCTGAAAATACCGGAAATCGGGGGATTTCAGCCCAAGAGGAGAGCTGTTTTATCGGGGAATTGCATTTGGACAAATTGGTATAAATGCCAAAAACCTCAAGGCGCCTTTTGCCTCCCCCAAGGGTCGGCCCCTTTTTATTTTCCCCTTTCCAGTCATATTTTTTGAATTGTCTAAATCAGGAAATCATATTATAATAATTATGTATGCGTAGCTTTCATTTCAAGGAGGAAATATGGAATCACTGAATCAACTGATTTCCACCATTAACGGATTTTTATGGTCATCTGTTATCATCGCCCTGCTGGTGGGAGCAGGCTTCTATTTTACTGTCCGCACCAGGGCTGTACAGATTCGTTACTTCGGACGGATGTTCCAGCTCATAGCCCATACGGCCGGCCGGAAGACTGAGGGAAATGAGGTTTCTCCTTTCCAGGCTTTCTGTGTCAGCACCGCTTCCCGAGTAGGTGTAGGCAACATTGCAGGCATCGCCATTGCCATCGTATCTGGCGGTCCCGGCGCTATTTTCTGGATGTGGTTTATTGCGGTCATCGGTTCCGCCACGGGCTTTGTAGAATCTACCCTGGCCCAGCTTTATAAGGTGCCAAGAGAAGACGGCAATGGCTTCCGCGGCGGTCCTGCCTATTATCTGAAAAACGGCCTCGGCCACCGTATCTGGGCTGCCCTCTTTGCTATTCTGATTTCCGTCACCTACGGTATGATTTATAATTCCGTACAGTCCAATACCATTTCCCTGGCCCTGAACCATGCACTGGGTCTGGACCGTATGATGGTAGGCGGCGTGGTTACTGTGCTGGCCATGCTGGTCATCTGCGGCGGCATGGGCCGGGTAGCCCGGGTGACGGAATGGATAGTGCCTATTATGGCAGGCATTTACATCGTGGTTGCTCTGGGCATTATGCTCTATAATATTACCGAAATGCCCCATGTGTTCTACATTATCCTCCGGGATGCCTTCGACTGGCAGGCAGTATTTGGCGGCGGCATGGGTGCTGCTGTGCTCACCGGATTCAAGAGAGGGCTTTTCTCCAACGAAGCCGGCGAAGGTTCCGTACCAAATGCAGCAGCCACTGCAGATGCCACCCATCCGGTGGTGCAGGGCCTCATCCAGGCCTTCGGCGTGTATGTAGATACCCTTTTCATCTGCTCCGCTTCTGCTTTCATCGTTCTTCTTACAGGAGACTACAGCGCCACCGGCCTGACCGGCATCGAACTGATTCAGTGGGACATGTCCCAGTACTTCGGCAGCGGCGCTCCGAAAGCCGTTTCCTTCCTCATTTTCCTCTTTGCCTTCACTTCCCTTATTGGAAATTATTATTACGGGGAAATCAACATCGGCCATCTCACCCATAAAAAATGGCCGCTGAACCTCTTCCGCCTTCTCATTGCTGTCATGATTTTCTGGGGTTCCATTGCGGATCTGCCCCTTGTGTGGAACCTGGCGGACCTCTTCATGGCCTTTATGGTCTTAACCAACGTAAGCGCCATTATTCTTCTTTTCCCCCAGGCCCGGGCCTGCCTTCTGGATTATGAAAAGCAGCTGAAAAAAGGCATCCGGGTACCTCTCTTCCACCGGGATGTGCTGTCCGATACGAAGGGTATCGTATGGTGGGATGATGAAAACAATTCCAATCATTTGAAACGGATGGAGAAATAAGGATTTTCAAAGAAAGCACGGACTCATTTACAAGTCTGTTCTTATCTATTGCTTCGTCATGGGATTTCCTAAACAGATGGCTGTTCACAGCTAGTCATTCCCTGACAAAAAACAATTGCTGCATCCATACTTGTCCAAAGGACTGTGAGGAAAGAGGGGCATCCCTTTTCCCCCACAGTCTTTTTTGCAAAGGAAAAAAAAACGAGCACCTATCCCTCTCCTCTGAAAGGATTTCTTATAGAATAAACCATTTTCCTGTTTTATATCATTTTATCAAGGAGGAAATATGATAATCAAAGCGCCCTGCGGAGCCATGGAAGGCATGGAAATCCAGGGCATACATCAGTTTCTGGGTATTCCCTACGCCAAGCCGCCGGTAGGTGCCCTTCGCTTTATACCCACAGAACCGGCAGAACCCTGGACAGGAATCCGTTCCTGCAGAAAACTGGGCCATGCTGCGCCTCAGCTCTATGTACCGGGACTTACTTTTCTGAAAAAAGAAGAGACCCTGGATGAAGACTGTCTTTATTTAAATGTGACCACCCCTAATACGATGGGAAAGTTTCCCGTGCTCTGCTGGATTCACGGCGGCGCCTTTCAGAAAGGATCTGCCACAGCAGGCATCAATCCGCCTTCCTTTGCCAGAGAAGGCATGGTGGTTGTCAATATGAATTACCGCCTTGGAGCCCTGGGATTTATGGATATGTCCGGTTATCTGGGAGATGCATACCGACAGTCCGGAAACAGCGGCCTTCTGGATATTATCGAGGCCCTCCGCTGGGTGCGGAAGAACATTGCTTCCTTTGGCGGCGACCCGGATAATGTAACCATTATGGGCCAAAGCGCCGGTGCCAAGCTCTGCGGTGCCCTGACTATCATGAAAAAAGCCAGGGGACTGTTTCAAAAAGCCATCCTTTGCAGCGGCGCCGTGCAGTGCATTCGAGATGTACATACTGCCCGGTGCATAACAGATCAGTTTATGGCCCATGCAGGTCTTACGAAAGACAGGGCCCATGAAATCCTCACCATGCCCTGGGAAGCCATTTTAAAAGCCCAGGCTCCCATGTTCCGCGGATTCAACCTGCATGCGGCAGGCCCTGTATTTGATGGCATTAATTTTGAAGGAAACGACGCCCTTGCCCTGATCCGGCAGCAAACAGGCCCGCGTATTTCCCTTCTCATGGGAACAAACAAAGATGAAACAAATCTCTACTGGCATATCTATCATGTGCATGACATGGATGAAGGGCTAGCAGAAAAACTCTTCGGCAATCGGGCACCCATCGTTATGAAAAACTACAGAAAAATTCCCAAAGACGAAAACTTCCATCAGCGTTTCGTCCACTTCCTGACAGAATACATTTACCGCGCCGGCGACATAGACATGGCGGAAACCGCTTCTGACGCAGGGCAGGACGTCTATCTCTACCGACTGGACTGGGACCGGCAGGCTTATAAAGCCTGCCATGCTTCTGAAACCCAGTTCCTCATGAGTATGGGCTCTGTCATCCACGATGTGGACCACTCGCCTGCCCATGAAGAGCTGAAAGAAGAAATGCACGGCGCCTTTACTGCCTTTATAAAAAAAGGCATACCCGCTGCAGAGGGCATGCCGTCATGGCCGAAATTTGACAGAGAAAACCGCCGTATCATGGTCTTTGACCATCCCTGCCATGTAGAGAGAGCTGCTGCATCGGAAACAGACCCGGCCATGCCATTCCAGGTATTTGCTCTGTAAAATCTGTACATCGAAAAGGGGCTGTGAAGAAATGATTTACATTTCCTCGCAGCCCTTTTTTGGCTGAAACAAATTTAGAAAAGTAAAAAGCCACTGACCTTCGACAGGTCCTGAGCAGCAGGAAGCCTGTCAGAAGGTCTTATCCAGATGCCCTACCACTTTTTTATTTCCTTTTTTCTCATCCCGTTCTTCCAGTTTTTGCATAATGTCGTAAAGATCTACGCCGGCATTTTCCCAGAGGACGAAGAGATGGTAGAGGAGATCGCAGGATTCATCTATGATTTCTTCCTTATCTTCGTGCTGATCAGCAATAATGACTTCAGAAGCTTCCTCGCCTATTTTTTTGTCGATTTTATTCTTGCCTTCCTTCTGGAGGTAATTGGTATAGGATTTTTCCTGGGGATGAATTCTGCGGTCTTTGATTTCTTCAAAGAGCGTATGAAGGATGGTAAGCGTTCCCTTCGCTTTTGTATTATCCCACTGGGCAAGGCTCCGATAGAAGCAGCTGCGGTTTCCTGTATGGCAGGCAGGGCCTTCCGGAATGGCCTCCACTACCAGGGTATCGGCATCGCAGTCCACGTAAATGCGCTTGACATGCTGGAAATGGCCTGACTCTTCGCCTTTATGCCACAGTTTCTGGCGGCTGCGGCTGAAGAACCAGGTTTCTCCGCTTTCCACCGTTTTAGCCAGAGATTCGGCATTCATATAGGCCACCATGAGCACTTCGCCGCTTCTGGCATCCTGCACCACTGCCGGCACCAGTCCCTTTTCATCAAATTTTATTTTTCCGATGTCTACTGACTCCATAAATCCTCCTTATATCCGCACGGGAATGCCGTGGGCTGCCAAATATTTTTTTAAATCGGGAATGGCAATTTCGCCGAAGTGAAAGACCGACGCTGCCAGGTCCGCATCAGAGCCTGCTTCAAAAGCTTCCAGGAAATCTTCCATTTTCCCTGCGCCGCCGGAGGCAATAACAGGGATAGAAAGCTGCTCTGACAGGGTGTGCATGAGTTCCAGGTCATACCCCTTTTTCTCCCCATCGGTGTCGATGGAGTTCATGCAGATTTCTCCAGCCCCCAGCTCCATGCCTTTCCTGGCCCATTCCAATACGGAAATACCGGTGTTTTTCCGTCCGCCTTCGATGTACACGTCCCATCCGCCCTGGTCGTTCCGTTTACCGTCGATGGAAAGAACCACGCACTGGTTTCCAAAACGCTCGGCACTTTCCCTGATGATTTCCGGATGCATGACGGCGGCAGAGTTGACAGATACCTTGTCGGCACCAGCCAGCAGCATGGTGCGGAAATCGTCAGCTTTGCGAATGCCTCCCCCTACGGTAAAGGGGATGGTCAGCTCTTCCGCAATGGCTTTCACAGTGTCCACAAAGGTTTCCCGCCCTTCGTGGGTTGCGGTAATGTCATAAAAGACAAGTTCATCAGCGCCGGAGTCGGAGTAGTATTTTCCTAAAGCCACAGGATCATCTACGTCCTGCAGGTGATGAAATTGTTTTCCCTTGACCACCCTGCCATGATTCACGTCCAGACAGGGAATGATTCTTTTTGCAAGCATAGTATGCTCCTTTGCGTTTTAGAAAAACAGGGGATGCCTCGCAGCCCCGGATTCAGAGGGGGCTGGGAAAAGGTTCTTAAGATTGACCGGCCTGTGGCCGGAGGGTTCTTAGGTTTGACAGGCCCCTGGGGCCCGAAGGTTGTGGACTGCCCTGTCGAAAAATGAGTATAAATTTCGCAAAGCGGTTCCTTCCCGCCGACTGCTGTTTAATGCCTTTTGATTCAAACGCTGCACGTACCAAGATTCTTCGCCTGCGGCTCAGAATGACTGTGAGGGCAGGAAGGTAAGGCCGTAACGCTGAATTTATACTCATTGCCCACAGAGCAATCCACAACCCTCGGCCCGGAGGGTCGTCAAACTTACGCCCCTTCATCCGCGCAGCGAATGTCAACTCTCGCCTGCGCAGCAGGCGTCAACCGGAGCCACGCAGTGGCTCCTGATGCGGCTCCCTTATTCCTGGATGTCCCGGATTTCTTCCATAGTTACTTTTCCCTCATAGAGGGCTTTGCCTGTAATGGCTCCGTACACTCCCATGGCAGACAGTTTCCGGAGATCTTCTGCGCCGGAGACGCCGCCGGAAGCAATCAGGTGGATGCCTTCCAGAGCCTGAAGTTTTTTCATCATGTCGAAGTTCGGGCCGGAAAGCATGCCGTCCCGGCTGATGTCCGTATAAATCAGCGTATTCACGCCGTGGGTCAGGAGTGTTTCTGCAAAGGTCATGACCTTGCGGCTGCTGCCGTCCACCCAGCCGTGGGTAGCCACTTCGTCTCCCTTGGCATCTATAGATACGGCAATATGATCAGCGCCAAAAGTTTTGGCGGCCTGAATGGCAAAGTAAGGGGAAGCAGCGGCTTTGGAGCCGATAATGACCCGGTACACCCCCATGTCCAGGTAGTCTTTAATGGCCTTTTCATTGCGAATACCGCCGCCCACTTCCAGAGGGATGGTTCGGGCAAAGAAAAAGGCGGAACATTTCTGTTCCGCCTTAGTTGTCGGGCTGGCGGGATTTGAACCCGCGGCCTCTTCGTCCCGAACGAAGCGCGCTACCAAGCTGCGCTACAGCCCGTTTGGCAACGTCCGTCAGTCTACAGCAAGGTTCGTGATATATGCAAATCGAGTAGTGTTCGGCGTGTCGCATTGGAATCAGGCCGATTGCGTGATCCGTGGGTCAAAGGAGCGTGGTCGGGGATCATGAATCGACGATCCTCGTGCCGCAAGGCCTTTCGCCGCGGCTGCAGTTGGTCGTAAGCGTTGGTAGTGCGAATAGCCTGACGAGGGTATGCGCGGGCGTGTGCCAAATCGCCCGTGTTGCGTACACTTGGCAATCATGTCTGAAGTTGTTGAGAACACTGCAAACGAAGAGGGCGAGAACACCCCTCATATGACCACTGTCGAACGCGCCGAGATGCTGCTTGCGCAGGATGGCGCCATCCGCGCCAAGGTCAACGACGGCGCCACTTTGGACGAGGCCGTCGACCCGTCCAACAAGGAATTCGGGCCGCTGGCCCACCCGGAGCAGGTGCAGATGCGCGTGGCCAAGCGTGCCATGATGCTCAAGGAAGGCATCCAGCCCTACCCGGTGACCCTCGACGTCACCGCCACCATCGAAGAGGTCCGCGCCAAGTATGACGGCAAGCTCGAAGCGGGCGACGAGACCGAGGACGTGGTCGGCATCGCCGGCCGTGTGCTGTTCCTGCGCAACGCGGGCGGCCTGTGCTTCGTGCAGCTGTCCGCCGGCGATGGCACCAAGATCCAGGGCATGATCTCCAAGAAGGAGATTGGCGCCGACTCCCTGAAGCAGTTCAAGCAGCTGGTCGATTTGGGCGACCACCTGTTCATCAAGGGCCGCGTGATCGCTTCCAAAACCGGCGAGCTGTCCGTGTTCGCCGCCGAATGGGCCATCGCGGCCAAGGCGCTGCAGCCGCTGCCGGCGCTGCACAAGGACCTGAACGAGGACACCCGCACCCGCAAGCCGTACATCGGCATGATCGCGGACGAGAAGATCCGCAACATGGTGCGCAACCGTTCCAAGGCCGTCGCCTCCCTGCGCAAGACCTTCGCCGACCATGACTTCCTCGAGGTCGAGACCCCGATGTTGCAGACCGTGCACGGCGGTGCCGCGGCACGTCCGTTCACCACGCACATGAACGCCTTCGATCTGGACCTCTACCTGCGTATCGCGCCGGAACTGTTCCTCAAGCGTTGCCTCGTCGGCGGCATCGACCGCGTGTTCGAAATCAACCGCGACTTCCGCAACGAGGGCGTCGACGCCACCCACGCCCCGGAATTCACCATGGTCGAGGCCTACCAGGCCTACGGCAACTACGACACCATCGGCGCGCTCGTCAAGCAGCTCGTGCAGGACACCGCCATGGACGTGTTCGGCAGCCACAAGGTGACCCTGCTGGACGGCACCGAATACGACTTCGGCGGCGAATGGAAGACCATCAGCATGTACGACT